>Ga0222736_10000074_pt1 | contig 7998 bp, 7 predicted proteins | sample NatBWC4Mmetat_FD_169119 | JGI IMG/M metagenome (GOLD analysis project Ga0222736, IMG submission 169119) | Metatranscriptome of forest soil microbial communities from Barre Woods Harvard Forest LTER site, Petersham, Massachusetts, United... ... | reverse complement strand
CCGCCCTGCCGCAGCGCGTCGGAAAGGCCGTGATGATTAGAAACTCCAAACTGCTCATGCAAAGTCGGGTTCTGCAGATTAGCATCCACCAGACAGACCGAACCGGTGACCTGACTGGCCAGCAACTCGCCTACCCGGGCACAAATCCAGCTGCAGCCGTCGCCGGAATCGCTAGCGGTAAACACGACCGTGCGGTTCGACTCGCCACCGGGCAGCAGAAACAGACGCTGCACTACCTTCGTCAGTTCCGCCAGTTGCACGCTGTCGATGGCGAACTGTATCGGCTCCGGGGACAACATTGCAGCAGGCGCAGCCGCGGCTGCGGAGATGGACAACCCATCCGACGCCGGCACTACGTAAGGCGCAGGCATGGTTTCAGTCAGCACCGGCTGTTCCGGCTGAAAATATTCCTGCTCTTTCCCGATGTTTTGCAGTAATTCGAAATTACGGCTCATAGTGTCCTTTTAGCTCCGCTGATTTCCTGCTGCGAGATTCTCAGCTACCTTCCCGTCAACGTCGAGGCTTACGCGTCGCGCTTAACCCGAACGCTGGAGCGGTGCGGAGCCATGCGATCCAGATTGTGCTGCCAATCCTTCAATTGACCCGAAAGTTGCTGCATGTAAGCTCTGGCGTCGGCTGGGGTCAGTCCGTCGGGACCGTCAGGCACCACCGTGGGCCCATTTATGCGTCCCTGGCTCGGATGGCCAGCCATGGAAGACGCCAGCTCTTCGAAGTCATGGGTATGCGCGGGGGCGGCTTCGCTGACATGCTGGGTGATGTCGAGATCGTTGATGACTTCTTCGACCAGCGCCAGATCCACGACTTTTTGCCGTAGGGCGCAGCTTAATGACAGAACGTTGAAGCAGAAGTTATTGATATTGCGCGGGATGCCCTCGGTAAAGCGCGCAATGGCAACCAGCGCTTCCTGAGTAAATAGCGATTCGCCGGTGTATCCTGCCACCTTCAAACGATGGTCGATATACTTGCGCGTCTCTTCGACCGACAGCGGCGACAAGCGATTCAACAGAGAGACGCGCTGGCGAAGCTGAGCTAGATTCCGGCTGGCCAGTTTATCCGCCAACTCCGGCTGCCCGGCAAGAATGATTTGCAGCAGCTTGGCGCGAGGAGTTTCGAAGTCCGAGAGCAGGCGCACGGTCTCGAGCACACTCGCGTCCAGGTTCTGCGCTTCGTCGACCACAATGATGAAGCGGCGCCCGGCTCGGGCTTCCTGCAACAGCATCTTATTGAACTCTTCGTGCATGCGCACGAAGTCCTGGTCGTGGCTCTCGACGCCAAGTTCAGCCAGCAAAAATCGCATGAACTCGCGCGAACTGCACTGCGTCTGAAACAGGAATGCGGTGCGGGCGTTGTGCCGGAATTTTTCCAGCAGGTGGAAGAGCAGCGTGGTCTTGCCCATCCCCGGCTTGGCGATGAGGGCCAGAAAGCCGCGTCCCGACTCGATCCCGTAGTACAGCGAAGCCAGAGCTTCGCGGTGGGCGGGGCTGAGGTATAGGAAGCGCGGGTCCGGAGTCACTCCGAACGGTTGTTCCCGAAATCCGTAGAAGTCCAAAAACATAAGTGGGCGCCTTTATTTTTTTTACTGTTCGTGCGATTCGAATGAGCCAGAGTAAGTTTCAACCGGCTCCGCATCGGCTGCGTGCCCGCTGCCATTGCCATTGCCGTTTTCAGCATGAACCGGTTCGGCATAGGCTGCTGCATAGCTGCTGGTGGAAACGCGGTGCGGTACGGCGGCCAGAACCGGGATATTCAATTCGCTCAGCACTTCCGACGGCGTGCGGAACGACGGATCGAAGTAATCCAGGGCGAGCGCCAACCCCACGCTCATCACCGATCCCAAAACCAGTCCTAACACAACGAAAGTCAACCTCGAACCAGTGGGCAGAACCGGTACCGCCGGAGCTTCCGCCACGGCCACATTCAGGATGTGGGTCTGATCGAGCATGTCCGACATACGCGCTTCTTCGCGCTTATGCTGGTAAAGCAAATAATTCTCTTCGTCGGTCTTGATGACCCGCTGCAAGTCCTGCTCCTGAATGCCTTTCTGCTCCAGTTCGGTGGCCTTGGACTTGTACATACTGATAATGCCTTCCATGGCGGCGGCGCGAGCCTGATATCCGCTGTAGTCGGCCTTGGCCTTGGCTAGTTCGGTACTGACATAGGCATAGGTTGGATTCTGGTCCGTCGTTTCTTCTTTTAACGGCTTGGCTTCTTCCCCTTCGATGGAAGCATGTGTGTCTGCGATCTGCTTATCGACTTCGGTGACCAGCGGATACGTCGGCTGGTACTTGGTTAGCAATTCGGTACGCTTCAACTCCAGCGTCATCAGCATGGACTTCATCTGCTGCAGGACTTGAGCGTCGTCCGCCGATTTCGACTGTGTAGTGATGCGCGAGGGCACGATGCCCGCCTGCGCCTCGAGCGTGCGAATCTTCTGCTCGGTGGCCGACATATCGGCCCGCGTCTGCGACAAGGTCGCGGTAAATTCCGTCAACCGCGCCAAAGTTTGATCGCGCGCCAGCAACGGAGCTACGCCTCCCTGCTCGGTGGCGAACTGCCCCAGTTGATGCTCCGCATCGGCGAGCTCGCCCTTGTAGCGCTCGGCTTCCTGGTCGAAGAACTTAAACTGCCCCGCCGGACGGTTTACTTCGGCGTGCTTGCGAATGTAGGCTTCGTTCAGATTTTTCAACACCAGCGCCGCTTGCTGCGGATCGGCCGACGAGTATGTGATGTTGATCAGATTCGTCTTCTTCACCGCGTCCACTGCCAGCCCCGCACGCAGCCGCTGCGCCGCCTTGGCGATCTTGCCCGCTTCGTCTTCCCGGCCAAAGATGCTGCTCATTACCGAGGAACGGTTTTGCAGGCCCGAGGCGACGGCCACCTGCCGCATCACGTCGTCGCTCTCCAGCAGTTCGACCTCGGAGTTCAACTCCTCCTCGGTCACTTCGTCCTTGATCATCATGGGCGCGCTCTGCCCCGGGCTGATCACAGGATCGACGCGTTCGCGTTTCACCAGAATCTTGGTGTTGGCCTGGTAGCTCGTCGGCATCAGAACGCTCACCAGCACCGCGCCGAGGAAGACCGCCAGGAAGCAAAAAAGCATGGACCGCTTGTGGCGGAATCCGATGGCGACCAGCTCTTTCACGCCGACTGAAAGGTTCTGATGGTCGTTATTCTGTGAATAATTCGATGAAAATTGCTCGCTCATAATTCTCCTCGCGGGGACGAACCTAGTAGGGCTTGAAGAACGTTCCCATGCTCGCCGTTGGGAAAAACTTGTCGATCTTCGAAAACGTGCTCTTGGGAACAAAGAACATGTCGCCGGGATGAAGCATGGGATCTTCCTTCAGATTTCCGGCCTTTTCCATTTCCTTGACGTTGATGATCTTGGCTTCCATCCACTGATCGTCCACGCGCCGGAACAATAAAACCTGCGAATGCCTGGAGTTGTCGGTAAATCCGCCCGCGATGGCGATGGCCTGGGTCAGAGTGACTTCGCCGCGCAGATCATACTTGCCGGGTTTGCCCAATTGTCCGTCGGCGACAAAGTAAGGCTTCTCGAAGTCTTTGAGCGACACCGAAATAAGCGGATCGTTCAAAATCTTGCCGTAAGCCGTACGCAACGTCTGGGTCAACTGGGGAACTGTCTGGCCTTGGACTTTGATGTCGCCAACACTACGCAGGGTCACAAAACCATCAGGCTGCACCGCGACTGCGGTCTGATTGAACTCCGGGCTAAGTTCGAAAGTGACGTCGAAGGTGTCTCCGGGCGCGATCTTGTAGCGCTGAGTGCGGCTGCCAAACGACTCCGACGTAGCCGGCTTGGCAGGCGCGGCATCGGCCACCACTTGTTGCGCGGAACACACTGAAGCGGCCAGAAGAGTAGTGGCGATTGCTGTGGCAAATCGAATCTTGTTAGCTCCGAACATAGCTCCGAACATCATTGAGGCTCCTAATCGTTCACCGAAAAATCGTGTGCGAGAAAAAATCGTGCTCCCCGGAAACTGCGACCGCCTTACGGCACCGGAGGCTGGAAGTACGTGCCCATGCTCGCCGTGGGCAAGAAATGCTCGATCTTTGAAAAGGTGTTCTTGGGCACAAACAGCATATCGCCGGGATGAAGCATCGGGTCTTCTTTCAGACTTCCCGACTTCTCCATGGCCTTGACGTTGATGATCTTGGCTTCCATCCACTGGTCATTGACCCGGCGGAACAGCAGCACCTGCGAATGCTTCGAAGCGTCGGTAAATCCACCCGCGATGGCAATCGCCTGGGTGAGCGTGATATCACCGCGCAAATCGTACTTTCCGGGCTTGCCAAGCTGCCCATCCGCCACGAAATAAGGTTTCTCGAAATCCTTCAGCACGACCGTGATGACGGGAGCATTCAGAATCTTGCCGTAGGCCGTGCGCAGGGTCTGGTTCAACTCCGGCACGGTTTGACCCTGCACCTTGAGGTCACCTACTCCGCGCAGAGTCACGAAACCATCGGGCTGAACCGAAACGCCCGTCTGATTGAACTCTGGACTCAGATCGAAGGTCAAGTCGAAAGAATCGCCGGGGGCAATCTTGTAGCGCGGGCTGCGGGATTGGAACTGCACGTCAGATCCACCGGCAGGCTTCGCAGCAGTAGTGTCTGGCATAACTTGCTGCGCCAGGCAGGGGCTAAACGCCGAGCTCAGCAATAGCCCGAGCGCGACGACAGTCCAAGATTTGTCCCAGAATCGCATGAGCGTTTTGAGGTTCAAAAGCAGCCTAGGACTGGACATCGCCGCTGTCGGTTGCCGGCTTAAGTACGCCGGTGTTGCTGGGGGTGATGTTATGGCGGCGAATCTTATACAGCAGGCCGCGGTAGCTGATACTCAGCAGTTGCGCCGCCCGCTTGCGGTTCCATCCCGTCTGCTTCAACGCGCTGCTGATGGCGTGAATCTCAGCCTCATCGCGGAAACTGCGAAGTGACGATTCTGGGACAGAAGACGCATACGCGCCGGCAGTCGCCAGCTCCCGGCCGGATGCCCAGCCTTGAACCTGTTCCCCGTTGCCGTTGGCTTTCATGGTTTTGATGTCGACTTCGTTCATAAATGAACCCTCTCTCGATCCTTATTGCGGCCTGGCTCTCGATGAGCCGAACCGGTTGTCCGGCGAAGTACCAATTCATCACCACGGCGGCGCACACGCGGAGCCGCGGCAGAGTGCCGAGCTGGACTTATACTGAAGGGAAGGCAGGGGAAATCAGACGGGCTCTACGGTATAGCCCTGGATACGGACTGACAACGAGCGTTGGATGGGCTCCAGCGAAATCACCAGACTTCGATCGTCGTTTTGCGCGGACAGAATTCCCTCGACTCCATCCAGAGAGCCGCCCCGGATCCGGACTCGTTGCCCCACTCGCAGGAATGATTGTTCCTCGAATGGCACATTGCTCGCAAGTAAAGTCCGAATGTCCTGGATTTGGTTATCAGGAATAGCTGTGCCGCAATTATTGATGCCGACGAAACCTGCGACTCCGTGGGTTTGCAAAACGCGCACCCGGTTCGGGGAAGAGAGTACAACGCGGACAAACGTATAACCGGAAAACAGTGGCAATTCCACTTCTTTAACCCGGTCGCTCCACTGGCGCGAATGCCTGATCAGTGGCAGAAAGTTTTCAATCCCCTGCCGCTCCAACTGATCTGACACCATCTTCTCGTGGCGCGAACGGGTCCGGATGGCGTACCACTGAGCCTGCTCCATGAGCATCCCCGCCGCAACGCCATTTTGATCCGCTGCCACAGAATAGCCGCTACTCATAGCTTCGCCCTCTGAGTCACACGATCGTGACCCTGAACTGAATTTCCGCAAAACCATCGCAGAACAAAATCCACGCCGCGCCGGAGGTTAGGCCGGTTCGGTTCTCAATTTCGCTAAAAAATCCGGGGGGAGAAACTACTTATTCTTGAAGACAACCAGTGGGGTTGATCCCCTAATCTTGATACCAATTCTAGTGATGTATGCAAATTCGTGCAAGAGGTTAAAAGTGGGGAGAAGAAAGTCTCCAGTAACCTGAACTCGCCACTAAGGTAACCCGTGCAATTCATTGAATAATATCGTTTTAGCAGAGCATCACCTGCTGCAAATCGCTCCGTATTTTTGATATCCGAGGGTTCTGCACGGCCTCGGCCTTGCATTGCCGCATGACTACCAGTCACTTGTTTCCGGTATAATCTCCGAGTACCACGAATGCTCCGGCTACCCAAACGAAAGACCTCTCGATGGAACCGTTGCAGCCAAGCCTTTCATCTCTTTATTGTTGATGGATCGCCCCGGGGAGGACAACTACTCGAGGCATTTTCTGTATCGTTGACGCCAGTATCGGGCTGGCTGCAAGAATTGTCAACCCCACCTAAGTGCCAGTATTACAGCCAGATAGCGCATCTCAGAGGTCACCAACGTGCCATTACCGTGGAGCCCACTCCTCCGGCACGGGAGTGCTATTTACTCGGAGTCGTACTTCCCCTACGCTTTGTGGAAATCCTGTGCATCGGATGCCTTGAGAATGGATGGGGTGTTGTGTCTTAATCCTAACAAGGCTCGGTGAAGGTCCGCAGGCGAGGATAGTTCGACCGGAGAAGTGCGGCCCGGTTGCAAATCTTAGAAGTTCCCGCCAAAAGAGATCTTTGGAGTCGTCGTACTAAATATGGCCCACCTTACAGCGCTTCCTAATCAAGACCGGCTACGAGTGTTGGCGGCGGATAGCACCGCTATGAGCACGCAATTGTTAGTGGAAGCGCTGGCGCGCGACACCCAGTTGCAGATGATCGAGTGTGCGTTGAATGGGCCGGCGATTCTCGGACTGATGAAGAAGGAAAAGCCACAGATTGCGGTCGTCAGTGCCAAACTGGGCGAAGGCGATGGCTCAGGATACGACTTGGTGCGCGAAATTCGTGCGCAGTCGCCTAATACTCGCGTGATCGTGCTGCTTGACGCTTCCGAGCGCGGGGCCGTGATTGAAGCTTTTCGCTCCGGGGCACAGGGCGTATTCTGCCGCACCGAACCTTTCCGCCTGCTGGGCAAGTGCATCCAGTGTGTTCATCAAGGCCAGATATGGGCCAGTAGTAGCGAACTTCAGTTTGTGCTGGAGGCTCTGGCACGGCCCGCGCTCGCAGACTTCACGGCGCACGGTGGATCGATTCTTTCCGCACGGGAGATCGACGTCGTGCGTTGTGTCGCGGAAGGAATGACGAATCGCGAAATTGCGCAGCGCTTGAAACTCACCGAACACACGGTGAAGAATTACCTGTTCCGAATTTTCGATAAGCTGGGAGTCTCGAGCCGCGTGGAAGTCGTGCTCTATGCGCTGGGCAATGGCGGTGTTCCGCGCGCTACCTCACCGGACCACCGAAGACAATCCCAACCGGCGAAAGAAGCTTCTCGCAGCACTGCTTTGGCGGGACCAGTTGCGATTCGAAAAATCGCTACCTAACCGCTGGCAAACTCACTCTTGCAGGCGAAATTTCAGCGTGACCCGCGTCTGCATTTCCACGGCGCGTCCATCCACGGTTCGTGGCTTGAATGTCCACTGTCTCACCGCTTCGACGGAAGCCCTCACCAAAGGTGCCGCGCCGCTAACCAACTGAACCTTCTGTACTTCGCCATTCGAACCAATGTGTACGTCAAGCACGACCGGACCTTGTATATGCTGACGACGCGCCTCTTTCGGATAGGTTGGCTGCACGCTTTTCAGCACAATGGCCGGATCCGGCGCGGGTAACAACTCGACAATATTTTCTGGCTGAGCCCCCGCAGCTCGCGGGACGGCGGTTCCCTGCTCGGCTTCATCCGCCTGCGCCTGGGCTCGGGCCGGGGTCAAGTGAAACACTTCTTTGCCGTCGGCGTAAACCGTTAAGCTACCGGCGGGAATGGAATCGGTGTCGTTGTTTTCGTTGGATGTAGTTTCGTTTGAACCGCTTTCATTTGATAACGACCGACTCGTTGGTGAATT
>Ga0222736_10000073_pt1 | contig 8147 bp, 5 predicted proteins | sample NatBWC4Mmetat_FD_169119 | JGI IMG/M metagenome (GOLD analysis project Ga0222736, IMG submission 169119) | Metatranscriptome of forest soil microbial communities from Barre Woods Harvard Forest LTER site, Petersham, Massachusetts, United... ... | reverse complement strand
GCGGGGAACATCCTGAGACCTTCGGTGCCACCGTCATCATGGGTCGCGCGACCGTGGAACAGCCGCCGGCAGTGCCCGTTGAATCTCCGCAGAGACCAGCAGCAGTCATCGCCACACAAAAGAATCTAGGTACGATTTCTGAGACTGAACAAAAGTCAGCGTCTATTATGGCCCGCCGGCTGCCTAGGAGAGGGCTCTTTGGGGCAGCCGCTATTTTGGCCGTGGTTGCAGCGTTTTTTGCATACCGAGGTACGGTCCTTCCTGGACGCATCATGATCAACGTGAATCCCACTCCGGAAGACAGTACGATCGCTGTGGATGGGGTTCCTTGCCCGGTACCTTGCCGGCGCATTTTGACTCCAGGACAGCACGAGTTTGAAATCGAGCACGACGGCTATACCAAGGCCACTGAATATCTCCAGATTGAGCGCGGGCATTCGCCTGACGTATCCATGATTCTCTCCCGAGTCGAGCCCCCCATCATCAACGGAACGACCGGCGGTGGGACAACCGTCGCAGAGCACGATGAGAATCAAAAGAAGCCATCCAGACCTCGGGAAGAGGGAAGGGCCGATAAACCTCGAAGCCAGCCGCACGTGGTGGACAATACCACACAACCGGTAGTTACAGCTTCCGGGAAAGAGGTCATCACCGGGACTAAGAATGTGCCGACAAACAATCCACCTGCAGAGCCCCCACGACTTCCGATGGCCTATCCTTCGGGGACATTCGCGCCCAACCGTACGGTGATTGATAGAGGCGAAAGTGCTGAATTGAGTTGGAACGTTCAAAACGCTTCCAGCGTCAAACTCGATGGCCAGCCGGTAAATGCAGCGGGTTCCACAAAAATCTCGCCGACTGACTCAACTACCTACCACCTTGTTGCCATCGGCCCCGGCGGAGAACACGACTTCGATGCAGCCATCGTCGTCAACGTTCCCACTCCTAAAATCAAGACAGACACTGCGGCATCTGTTTCACCGCAGGACCAGGACGCAATCCGCGATCTGCTTCAGAAGTATGCCGCGAGTTACGAAAACAAAAACGCTAAGGCCTTGCAGGATTTGTGGCCCGGCATACCGAAAGAAAAGCTGAAAGTCGTCAAGGAGAGTTACAAGGTGAACGCCAGAGTTGCGTTCTCGGACTTTCGCTACATTCATGACCCTGACGGAAGAGTTCGAGTGCTGTGCACGCAAACGGATTCAACCCAGCTCAAAGGGCCGACGGCGAAGCCGTTCACGGTGCTCGTGAATCAGAAGGCAGGGCGGTGGGTTATCGACTACATACCGATCCAGTGAAAACGGGGTGTTGACCCGCAGTCAGGGAGCCGAATCTAGGTGAAAAGCTCCGCGCTCGAAGCGCAGACGGCTGAATTCCTCACACTGCATGCAGGTACCCCAAAACAGACCACTGGGCTTCTTTACCAACACGCTGAATCCTGGTTCACCAATTTCACTGTGGAGATAGGCTACCTTCCAGGCCCCACTTCCAGGTTTCTCGAGCACCAGGAGGAAACGGCCTTTGCGGCCTTCACGATCTTCAAAAACACCACAGAGCTCTCGATCAGTAACTTCCTTCCGCTTGAAATAGTTGTCGACCTGAAAGTGGAAACCGTCGCGGTGCATCCAGTTGAGGTCTTCTTTGGCGTCAGGTGGCAAACTAGCGTAACCAAGGACTGCAATCTTCACCCAACTCTGGTTTAGCGCGGTGACCGGCAATGATTCATAAGCTGTTTCACTCGGGGTGAAGCTTGCATGAAGCCACCACGCCTCATCGGGCTTGCCTTGAGCGATAAGTGTTGCACCAAGTAAAAGCAGGACCGTGGCAAACTTCGTGCACACAAACCTACACCTGTGGATCAATAGTCGACATGCCAATGGGGGCCTCCGACAGCATCATGCTCATCAAGAACATGGGCTCCCAGTTCGCGCAGACGAACCCTTACCTGACTGCGCACCCTGTGATCTCCATGAGGAATACTAATGTCACGTGCGTGATCAGACAGATGATTGCTGACCACTGCTCCGCGTTGTCGCGCGCGGTTTATGATCTCAACGAAGGCAGCCACCGTCTCATCTTGGGATGCATGCGGATGATGCGTCACCCAGTGATCCATCTCAGTGATGTGGTGGGCGGGTCGGTATGTGTGGAGAAACTGATGCCTATTCTGAAGTCTGCGCTCCGCCATCAGCTCAGCTTGCCTTTGCACAGTGCGTCCTCGCCCGGTGACACGGATGTGCGTTTGAGGGAACTCCGTCTGAATCGTTCCCACAAGAGCATCTATATTTGGGGGACGCTGCGATTGCGAACCCGCTCCGCTCGCCGTTGGAGCATGAACTAGCACTGTACCATGTGTATGAACCTCACGGATTGGTTCTGGTCTTATGTCTGCCATTCTCGCTCCATTTTCCGAGGAGGTATAGCAACCCGGCTCTTTCGGATAGGCTACAGATCTGGCTAGAACGTGTACGACAGCCCAACCATCGGTGCGGGTTTGTTGTGTAAGCCATTGTCATCCAACTTGAAAAAGACGTTGGCGGTGATGAGCAGGTTGCCCACAGGATTCAGTTTCCCACCCACGCTGATGTAATTCGAATAGAAAGAACCTGCGTAACTGTAGACTCCGGTAAAGCCTGAACTCGACTCTGTCTGAACTCCCTCACGCAAGGCGGAAAAAAGGTGCTGTCCCAGGTAATCCGCCGAGAGTGTGAGACGTTTCACGACTCTCGCGTCCGCCCCGAGAACATAGAACAAGCTGTTCGGGAGCTTGCCGCTAATGCCAGGCCCTTGGATACTAGCGATATCAGAGTTCCCGTTCCATTGAAAGCCAAAATCCGCGTGGGGCGCCACTCGGCCGCGCCACGAGGCTGCCAGGAAGGGTCTAACTCCCGTTGCGCCGGTGCCTAGAAAATTCAATTCGTCGCCAGTCGGCACGCGAACGTCGACGGCAGCCGCAAGGCGCATGCGCTCGCCTTGCCAGAGGCGAGCTTTGCCACGAAGGACAATGTCGCCTACGCCGGTGGCTTCATTTGCTCTCGAAACTGACTGCTGATTGGGTCCACTGCTTTGTGCGAAACATCTTTGCGGACCGAGATGTCCGGCCAGTGTCGAATATGCGTCTTCGCAAGATGAATTGGCCCCAAGTTTGACGTCGAGGAATGGTATGGCTACGGAAACATCGATGCGATCGGTTAGTCCATACGTGGCATACACGGCGAATTGGTTGATTTTGAGATCAACGCGAGTGCCTGTTTCGACGAATCCGGAACTCGGTACTCCATTGACCGTGATCGTCGCCGGGAAGTAGGCGGGAATGTCCTTGATGTTCACTCCATCCATGTTGCTGAACTGAAAGTTTTGATAGGTGAACGCAAGAAAGAACTTCCCGCGATGCAGCGTCTCGCCGCGCTCAAACATTACGGGACCAAAACTCTCGGTGCCAGACGGCACAGTAATCTGCAGAGACGGATCGGTTGTGTAGACGATGCCTGATGCCGGAGAGGCCAGCGGAAACAATCCTGCCTGGCTGGCGATCGCAGCGTCCAGTCCACCGATGGGATCCGGGCCGCTCGTCGCCGGGGGGAATCCCAGGTTCGGAAGCAGACACACCAACTTCCCGGCATGAACCGTGGCCTGGCCGTTGGCTTGGCAGAAAGTGTTTGTCTGGGCGTACAGAGTTGCACAACCTAAAATCAGTAAACAGATTCCTACCCGCACGTTCTTCATTGTTCCAGTACCCTTTCTCTCAAACGACTAGTTACCACGCCAACAAGTTCTTTTACCCTCCTATCGTGACCGTGAAACCAACCGTGATCGTGGACTGCGTGCCTCCGTTGGAATCAGTACCGCCGACGGCGACGGAATACGATCCGGCCGGCGTACCATTTTGGGGTGGCGGCGGTGGCGGGGTCGATCCTCCGCCGCAGCCAAGCCAGCTGATCATCATCAGCGACAACAAGAACCCACCCACGTAGCGTCCTAGCTTCTTTCGCCGCCCTGCGGAGCAGCCCGTTCCAACGAGCACGATACCCGGCAAGAACAGGAAAGCAGCATACAATCCTCCAACTTTGGGGCTGCGGACTTCTGAACTCTGAGGTGAGTTTTTCGTAGTCTGCACGGCAACCGTGACCGGCGTCGGCGCACTGGTCAGGGTCACCGATGCCGTCGATCCCTGACTATTGATATTGCAGGACAGGTGGTAGAACGCCAGAGTCTGCGCGCCGCTAGGTCCAACGGCACTCACACATTGATACGTCAACTGCAGACTCGAAACGCCGATGGGCGCTGTCAGGTTAACAGTCTGCTGTGCCGAACCACCTTGCGTCACTGGATTGCTAACCGGTGCCGTCAGCGTCACGATCTGCGATGCGCTGGAACTCATACTGTTCGCATTCGTCGCCGTCACCGTGATGGTGTAAGTGCCAGCACTGGTGTAAGTGTGCGACGCTGGGGTCCCCGATGAAGGCGAAGAAGTGTCGCCCCAATCGACCGTCGTCGAAGTAATCGAGCTCTGCGAGTCAGTGCAGTTGCTGGACGCGGTTACGGCTAGCGGGTTCGAGGCGCTTTGCACCGCGACCGTCGGCGGTTGGCACGTCGGGGCGGTAATAACGGTCACTGTGATTGTGGCTGTATTACTGTCCGCGTGCCCGGCACTGTTGCTCACCCGCACCCAATAGCTCGTCGTCGCCGTCAACGCTGGCGTCGTGTAGCTACTCGCCGTCGCTCCACTGATCGGGTTGGTCGTTACGCCGCTCGACCCCTGATACCACTGATAGGTCAAAGTTGGACTGCCGCCGGCCACCACCGTCATCGTGGCCGTCTGCCCGGAATTGATCGTCTGGCTCGCCGGTTGCGTCGTAATGGAAGGTGCGAGGTCAGCGATTGCTATGCTCAGAGCTTGAGTGGTCGTGTTTCCGTTAGCGTCAGCCACCTGCGCAGTAAAGCTCGAAGTTCCCGAAATTGTCGGCGTGCCAGAGATCACTCCCGTTGCTGCATTCAAATTCAACTGCGCCGGCAGGGCTCCTGCGGAGACAGACCACGTGTACGGGCTTGTACCGTTCGCAACCACCAAAGGCTGACTATACGGCGTCGAAGCCGTCCCTCCGGGCAGACTGGTAGTCTGAATCGTGACAGCCGGAATCGTCACGGTGAATCCAATCGTGATGATGGAAGTGTTATCCGCGTCGGTAACCGTCGTCCCGCCCGTGTAAGATCCATTCGCATAGGTATGAGAGGCTGAGAACGTGCACGTTCCCGGCGGCGTCGCGCAGTTGTTTCCACCGCCGCTTCCCGATCCCGTCTGGTTGCCATCTCCCCACACAAATCCCAGAAACTGGTTTCCGTTGGAAGGCAAGAACAACCCGTTGCACGTGATCGTGGCCGTGACCGTGGTTACGCTCCCGGTCCAGTCCCTGGTTGTTTTGCAACTCGCAGCGGCAGGATAAGCCGTGATGAAAGCATCTTGGCCTCCCTTCAGCGTGGCTTGCTCCGCACCGGAAGTGGTGGGAAAGTCCGTTGACTGCGTGTTTCCCGTCAGGATGGTCTGTTCGAACGAATTCAGAGCGACCCCAAGCGCCGCCTGCGTCGTACTGCCCCCGATATAGCTGGAAAAGATCGGCGCATCCCCAGCCTGGTCAAATTCAGTGATGAAGACATCGTGGCCTCCGGTCGCGCAACTCTTGCAACTCGATTGAAATTCGTAATTCGAATTCGCCGCCGGAAAATTCGTAGACGAGGTCTGCCCCACGACAAAAGCATTGTTCGCGGCATCCACGGTGACCGAGTTCGCTTGGTCACTAGCACTGCCACCCAAGAAAGTTGAGTAAGCGAGCGAACTTCCGGAGGAGTTAATCTTTGTGACGAATGCATCAGTGATTCCCGCGCTGCATGAACTGCAACTGAGCTGGTAGGCGTTCTGGGTTGGGAAATTAGTGGACGTCGTGCTGCCCACGACGTAAACGTTGTTCGTGGAATCGAGGGCGATGCTGTTGGCGACGTCTGCCCCGCTGCCGCCCAGGTATGTGGAGAAAACTAGGGCACTGCCCGTGGCATTGATCTTCGTTACAAATGCGTCATTGCCTCCGCCATTTGCCGCCTGGAGCGCACTCGCCCGGGGGAAGTTCGTGGAACTGGTCAGTCCGGCAACATAAGCATTGCTGGAACTGTCAACAACTATGCCCTTGCCCTCGTCGTCCCCCGTCCCACCAAGATACGTCGAGTAAACATAAGCGTTTCCTGAGCTGTTGTACACCGTTACGAAAGCGTCGAACGTGCCGCCGCCGTAAGCACTTTGAAAAGGATTGTGCGTGGGGAATGGCGGAGAAACAGAATTGGTGGATCCCGTCACGTAGATATTACCTTGCGGATCCAGGGCGATCCCGCTGCCCGTCTCTTTTCCCGTGCCGCCCAGGTAAGTCGAAAAGATCAGAGCATTTCCCGTCGAGTTGATTTCTGTGACAAACGCGTCCCCGTTCGTGCAACTCCCGGCGCATGTAGGCTGAAGTGCGTTTACCACCGGAAAATTATTGGAGAATGTTCCACCCACAACATACGCATTCCCGGAACCGCCGATTACTATCCCGTTGGCCGCGTCGCCGTTATTCCCCCCTAAGTAAGTCGAGTAGATCAACGTTGAACCGGTCGGATCGAGTTCCGTGATAAACGCATTGTTCGTCCCGGCTCCCGTGCAACCACCGCACGCGGTCTGGAACGCGCCTGTCGTTGTTGGAAAATCCGTAGATCCTGTGAATCCGGTGACAAAAGCATCGCCCGATGAATCCACGGCGACGCCAGTAGCTACATCAGTGGAAGAGCCGCCGAGGAAGGTCGAATAGGTGAGAGGCGGGTCAACTATGAGTGTTTTGTTTCGATCGTATTCTCCCAAGGCCAGGCGTACTTGATGGCGTCCCGCGCGAAGCCACTTCCCGTCTATGGAATGCCGCGTACTCCCTTCCTCCTGATAGACCCTGGGAATGCCCATACGCAATTCCCTGCCCGGCGCCACGCTGATAATGAGGTCGCCATCGTTCGCGATCCGAATCTGGCGAGATCCGCGGATGTTTAGCCTGATCGCATTCGGGTTCGCACCAGGCGCCACGATGAAGTCGTACTCCAGATGGTGCTGGTTGCCGTAATAAGCAAGATCGATGCCGGGATAGATTTCCTTGTAGTTAACTCGTTGGAATGCGGGGACGCCGATGTGCCACTCCTTCGGGTCGTTGCCGATGAAGTAATTACTTCTGCCCGGGAGTTCGTCGACTCCTGATATTTGCGCATCAGGTTTCGCGGCAAGCAGTTCCATCCGAAGTACGTTCTTATAGACACGTGCATGCTGCGGATCACTTGGATCGTGGTCGGCTTCCGAAGATGAAAGCACCGCCGCCGTCGGCGTCAAGAACAGTGTGTACCCACTTCCTCGCGATAGAAAACGAACCGACCTGTCGGTCTGTCCTTGATTTGCTTCAAAGCGGAGTGGGAGGTTGGCGTACTCCTGCAGAACGCGAGCGCGCACATCATGCTCTCTCTCCGCGACGGCTGTGGGCTGAGGGAAAGCGACCGCGGGCTTGCGCACCTGTGCGCTCGCGGGGCGCGTTGCAAAAACTCCAAAGATGGCGAAAGAGAAAAAGAGAATACCGAAGATGTTTTTCACGGTCTTTACCCCTCGTTCCGAATCGGCAGATTAGCAATCCGAACGCCGCACCACACCCACATAGAAGGGTCCCGTATAGCGCACTTGGCCTTGCTTGAACTCACCCTTCGGGGGATGAAGGGTAACAACGTCGAGGGCAGGATTCTCATGCATCCCCGTCATACTGTCAAGGGGAAACCGGGCCGAATCGTGCCCTGACGGGAAAGAACAATATTCCGCCTCGGGCCCTAGATTCGAGAAACTATGACGCGACCATTCTGGCCGAACGCGAAAGGCCGATGCCATGATCCCGCGCCACACGAACAGCCCCGTTCCGCTCCCAATCCCACTGACGACTCTCACCGATCAGCCGATGGTAACTGTGAATCCTACGGTGATAACGGTTGTGCCGGAGCCGTCAGTGCTGGTCCCGTTGACGTTCACTCCATACGTGCCCGCCGGCGTGATGTTTTGTGGTGGCGGTTGAGATGACATAGATCCTCCGCCGCAGGCGGCGAAG
>Ga0222736_10000072_pt1 | contig 8351 bp, 2 predicted proteins | sample NatBWC4Mmetat_FD_169119 | JGI IMG/M metagenome (GOLD analysis project Ga0222736, IMG submission 169119) | Metatranscriptome of forest soil microbial communities from Barre Woods Harvard Forest LTER site, Petersham, Massachusetts, United... ... | reverse complement strand
TGGGATGTTGGGCAAATTATTTGCCGTCGATTTTCTTCGTCGTTGCAACAACCTGGATACTTGGGTTGATTTTTGTTGCCCTTCCACTCTCGATGAGTTTATGGAAGTCTTTGGTAAACGGGGCTACTTCTTTGTTCCCTGCCGTTTCCATCTTATTGTTATTCGTTTTGTTTTTCTTCAAGACGTTTCTTGACTATCATGGTTTTAAGAAAGAATATGTCGAATTTGCGTTGACATGTTTGGTGGTTCTCTCGTTCTTCCAATTGACACAGAAATTGCGTTACGTTCGAACATGGTTCGAGCGTGTTCTGATTGGATTCCCACTTTTGTTGTTTTTGTTTGGTGCTGTGAAAATTGCCGCTGATGATGAGTATGAAACTCCTTCACGCCGCGATCAATCGCCTTTCAGACGACATGGTGGAAAAGAGCGGGACGACGTGCTCACTGAAAACTTTTCGCAGGTTGTTACAAAAAATGGATATCTTTCAGAGGTGTGGAAAGACAAGCGCCGACGGAATGCATTCATGAACCTGCTTTACACATTGGCTGGCATAGCCTGCTTGAAATACTGGCGAGACGCAGACGAAATTAGAGAGGCCCTTGATGGTCTCAAAGTCGTTGAGTCAGTTTCCCGACTTCTCAAATCCAGTTTCGGGAATTTGAATATCCTCCTTGGTTTCGATGAGCCAGAGGAATCTAAAGAATTCAAGCACCATTCTGGAAAAGAAGCAATGCCAGTTTTGTCCGATGACCCACCGGAAGAAAAGTTAACCATCATCGAAGAGGCAAAACGCGCCGGAGGAATCTCTACCGGCTCCTCTTCTTCTCGCCAAGTTCCGGTTTCCAGCCCTTTTGCTGACGTGCCAAAACCTGTCGATGATGATACGGATGCTCCAATTGAGTCCCGCGGTCGCGGAGTTACCCAATTACAAGCACTAGCCATGGCATCTCGTCTTCGAGAAATTGAGGATATGAAGAATCATGTTGATCCAACACCTTTTATTACTGGTCTTCAATCTGGTTACTACAAACAATCTGCTGATGGCTCCATAACCGTTAAATTTGGTAATATTCACAAGCCGATTGGCTTTCACCAAATTACTGGTTATATTGACAATGTTACTACTTTTCAAGTTTATCCTTTGCGAACACTCATCAAACGGCTTCGCAATGTTGTTGAAAATGTTGGTCCCACTTATTATCTTGATTTCAGTCGGCAACCTCATGATGGCCCTTTTGCGCCCAAGTTGCCTGCATTGATCTTCAAACTTCGCAACATGAAATTTATTCGTGTGTTGAAACCACTTAATGCCGATTTGCCCAGTCGGATTGTTAGCCATCTTGCTACATTCCAAGGTCGTCGTGTTGGTTGTTTTGCACACTCAAATCTCAATCATGAGCACAATCAGAACAACCGCTGCAAGCTTACTTTTGACCCTTTGTGTCAAAACTGTATTGATTGTTGTGTTGATTTGTGTCCACTTTGCTACCACCCAATGGTTAAGAAACCTGGTATTCAATACCTGTCATACGCCTGGCACAAAACCAAACATGGTTTTGAATGGTGTAAAAAGAAAACCAATTACGGTGAGTGGCAAGAGCGTGCGAAATTGTTTTGGAATGGGCTTACGATGAACTGGACTTGGATGGGCAGAGCTGCAGTTGCAATTCTTTTTGCTGTTGCTGCAATCGCCCTTTACAAGCATTTCAAGAAACCGAAAGCGCCAGCCAAAATTGATTTCGAACCTGGGAAGAGTCGAAAATCCCATGGTAAAATGCGAAAGAAATTCAATATTGAATTTTATGGACTTGAAACTGAAGCTCGCATCGGTCGTGATGGGTTTGTACATGTGCGCCGTGAAGACGGTTCTTATGAGGCAATCCCCTTGTGGAAATTCGATCGAGCTGTCCGTGACAAAAATGTTATTATGGATGATGAAGATAATGTCGATTTCCAAGCTGAAATCGATGAGAATGAGCGTGAACAAATTGATGAGCTCTTTGAAGAGGCCAATTTGTATCACTCTCTTGATGAATCAAGCCGTGGAGACAGCGCCGACCGTGCACGAATCGAACATGATTTGGATGTTATGGTCAGTTCTGGCGATGACAAAAAACGTGACATGGTTTTCTATGCCATGAAAGGAACACGTTGGTTGTCAGAGTATCAACAAGGCTTGCGAAAGAGCGCAAGTTACAAAGATCGACATTTCTCGAAACGCGAATCAGGCGATGAGAAAAAGAAACAAGTTGATAAAGCAATTGAGAAGCTCAAGGTGCAGATCATGCGTGAGGGTCACACTTCTTCAGCCGAATTGAGCATTCCTATCACTTCTGTTCGATCAATGTTTGTTTTGAGTATGAACCATGCAAAGAACTGTGTTTGCACGAATGATGATGATGAAAAACCCTGCCATGGTAGACGCACTCGAACCACAACTGGGTTCCTGCTCTCTGGCAAGATTATTACAGCGAAGCATCTCATCCGTTCAAAAGGTGACGAAACCATGGATTCAAAATCACCAGTGCGGGTTTACACACAGGGTGTGTTTATTAACACTGTTTCTGTTTGGAAAGAAGTCCCTGGCTTTGATTGTGTTGCATTGAACCCACCACAGGGCTTTGCCGCACCTTCTTTGAGCTGGAAGAATGCGGATGTTGGAGACAACGTCTACATGTGGTTCAAACCAAATGGTCAACCCCAAAAGTTGTTCACTGCCATCAATCCTGGTGCAATTGTTCAAGGAATGACTATTGAAGGTGTTGATGGCAATGATGAATTGTTAGCAGGTCACACCTGTAACACCGAGGAAGGAATGTCAGGTTCACCTGTGTTGAGCACCGGTGTGAATGCCAAAGTCGTCGGGGTTCATGTCGGTTATCACACACCAAAGAAATTGAACCTCTTTGTCCCAATTGAGGAAGTTGTTAAATCATTGTTTCCTGAACAATTCACTCCAGTTGAACCCAAATCCAAACCTGTTGTGATTATTTCGAAACAAGAGCACAAAGAATTGCTTGATGCGGCAAATGCCAGTCATGCACCACAACCCAAGCGGGAATCTGAAACGAAAGAAATGGCACCAGAAGCTGTTACCATCACCCCTAATGAAAAACCCAAACGTGAAGCGGACGAATCTGGCTTCTTTTGGAAAGATGACAAGACTGATGGATTATGGAATGCTGGTGCAGAAGCTCTTATGGCGAAGAAACTCATGACAGATGAAAAATTATCTGCGATTTCCCCACAACTATGGGCTCGCATGACCAAGAAATCTCGTGAACGCTTCTCACAATACGATCCTTATAAACGAATCGAAGTGATCAATTTGGGAAACGTTAATTTTGACACCCTCACAGAACAAGAACGAAAACAAGCTATTGATTGGTTTTCACATTGGGGTGCCATGGCTGGCGAACGTGAAAATACACGCCAGTGGTGGGATGGAACCGTTGTTAATGAGCAACTGAAAAACCTTTATGTTGCCTATTCAAAGAATGATGTCGGGGATCGTGTTATGAACACACCTGATAATTGCCCTCACTTCAAGAAACTTCCTGAACGCATGCAACGAATTCTTTGGTCGCTGTATTTAAACCGTTGTCGCCCACTACAAATAGGTGGGCAAAAGCAGCAGACTTTCACATCCCTATCGTCAAGGACCCCATTCCGGAAGAAAACGGATGGGAGATCAGGTTAAGACCTAGACGGCCGGCTTACTGGGGTCTTGAGTCAGTAGAAGGTGGTAAAGTTCCGATAAAAACCGCGTTGCGGGCGTATCGGGTCCCTTGCTGGCATTCAGATCCTTATGTTGAAGCCTTTGCCCATAAACATGGGTGGCCAATTGTCTCTTCTCAAATTCAATTTAATTATGGTTTACCTGATTTTTCCACACAGGCTGTTTGGAACTCTGTTTACAAGTTCAACAAGCCCCAAATTTATGTGCACTCAAATGTCAACGAACCCCTCCGCCATCTTCATCATGAAATGGTTGATTGGGTTGGCCCGAATATGCGAAAAGCAATGGAACTCACGTTCGAAATGTATTCTCGTACACTTGCACCTCGCAGATTTAATGTCGTTGACACATTGACTGCCATTAATTCTCTCAAACCTCACAAAGCAGTTGGTTGGCCTTGGGACCTAAAATTCAAGGATAAAATGGATTATTGGTCCTCACCAACCTTTATTAATTTCTTCCCTGCCTACTGGGAGTCTTTGTCAACTGATTCCCCCTTTTGGCTTTATTCCACCATCATGATCAAGAATGAGATCAGACCTCCTGAAAAGCGAGAAACACCTCGCATTATTTTTTGTTCAGATGTCAACCATGTTATTGCAGGACGCAGGATATTTGGTGAATTACTCGATGCACTTATCGAATCTCATACGGAGATTTTCACTGGAGAATTCTGGTCTGCAGTTGGTATGACTCCTTTCCATAAGTCTTTTGACCATCTTGCCTTTATGGCTAATGGTGCAAATTGTGTGGAAACTGATGGGAGTGAATGGGAAGCAAGCATGTCCATTTGGATATTTGATATCTTGGAAGAGCTTTTCCAACGACTTCTTTCATATGATGATTTTGGCCGTAAGCGCGTGTCAAATTACTTCAAAACAACTCGTATCCAAATGTGTGTAATGCCTGATGGCCATATTTTTCTTAAGTATGGCGGCAATCCTTCTGGTCAAGCATTGACCACACCAATGAATACTATGTGGACGATACTGCACATGATTCACAACATAGTCTGTCAATGGGGTCGAGCTATCACACTCGATTCCATGTTACAGTTTGTGCATTGTATCGCTTTTGGTGATGATTGTAATGCCATGTTTTGGCATGATTACAATCTTCAAAAACACGCCGTTATCTCGATGGTGTGTTTCAATATCAAATTTACCCTTTCCACTTTCACCGATCTCGTCAATTTGAAGTGGATGAACTTAACGTGGAGACGACACGAGGGTATTTGGATGCCTTGCCTTGACACTGAGAAAGTTCTCAATTCTCTCTTTGTCCACGGGACTAACGAACCTCGAAAAGCACTCGAGCGAGTTCTTGGTCTCCGTATTTGCTCTTATGGTAATCCTCCGCTCTTTGAGTGGTTGGATGAATATACACGATGGCTCTTTGATCGCTACCCATCTTTATTATTCATGCGTTCAGCGTATCATTCGAGAAGTGATTTATCGGATCTTTACCATGGGCGAATCCGTACGCCCTACGTTGGAATTTCTAACCTTGGTTCAGCAGAACATATGGCACAACTTGCCATCCAAGAAAACGTTATTGGTTTATCCGATTCAGCCCCAGATGTTGAATTTTGATGGGTGCAGGCCAGTTCCCATCAATTGTAACTGGTTGGCCAGCCAGTTATAAAGTTTTTCTCTTCGAAAACGTCTTTCAACAAGTGGCGACCTCCTGGAGTCAAACATCGTTGGTATCATAACGATTTTAAATACGACAAGTACGGTCAACGATACTCTGACTTCCAATACGGGCTTTCCGAGGGACTCGACGACTTTGTGGTTGATCCTATTGAGTCTGCTTTACATTTGCTTGAGTCTACGAGCATTGGTCGAAGCATTTCTAACAAGCTATCCGCCCCCAACGAATATTGGCGAAAGCGAATTTCAGACCCAAATTTCGATCCAAGATCCCTGACACCAACTCAGGCTGCTTGGTATTATACCCTCCCACAAGAACATCGAATGCCTAAGAAAGCAAAAGATTTGAAGGCTGTGTCCCTCAATCTTAAAACAAATGGAGCGAAAAGACCACAAACAAAAGCTCCAACTGCTGTCCGGGATCGACTTGCGAGTCAGGTTCTCACGCGAAATCTGGCTCAGAATAATCGAAAAGGAGTGCGAACACCAAGACCAAATGTTGCGTCTCCTGGACTTGCGGCGAAACGCAATCCGCGAATCTGGTCGCGCCCTGCGCTCGATCACAAACTTCGAAAACGTCATGAAGGATATCTTGGACCCACCGCTGAAGAAGCGTCGGAACTCCGTGTGAGGGCTTCTGTTAATGACATCCTTGCTGAGAATGAGGTCTCCGGGATGAATATTCCTGCATCAGTTGGAATATCTGGTGCACCTGTCCAATTTCTTCACAATGAACCTAAGAAATTCCAACGTTTTTCTTCGACAGCACGTGGTATGAATCTCAACTCCCGTGATTATCTTGGAACAGTTTCAATTAGTTCCGCCACTTTACCTGGACCTGGTAACAATGCTATTGGTTCTCTCCTTTTCTCATTGAATATCAATCCAACACAAATTATTGGTGAAGCGGTGCGACGACAAGCTTCGTTATGGGACAATTTCCGTTTCAAGAAAATGGTTGTTGGTTTCTACCCGTCCTCTGCAACTTCGAGCACCGGCAATGTTGTCGGTGCCTTTAATATGGACCCAACTGAATTCAACCCTGCAACAATCCAATCGATAAAAGATGCTGTCGAGCGCGGCGGCACCTTTTCAAATTTTTGGACACCGCACCATTGGTCGATGCCTCCCGCTGGAGGTGGTCGTTACTATATGGATGCAAATGGTTCAACAAATGCTGACATTCGATTTTCGAACGAGGCTCGTTTCGATATGAATGTCTCTGTTCCAACAAACACTACTGGCGTTGTTGGCTCAGTCTGGATTGAATATGATGTTGAATTCAGCCGACCCACTTTGCAACCAAACTTCGTTGGTGGTTGCGACATGTATTTCAATTCCTGGTTGGCAAACCACAACATCACAAATGTTTCAACCGGCGCAGCCTCCACACATGGAGACACGCTTTGTTCCTGGGCTTCCAATCAGGCTTCGTCTGGTGGTGATGCATGCCCTGGCGGCATCAATGCTTTGATACCGGGTCCACAACCCACTAACAACGCTGGTACAGCTTTCTTCACTGGTGTCGATTCAAATGGTTTGAATGGTTACTACTTGCCCCCTGGGCTATGGGATGCTGAGTTGGCTACCACCAATTTTAACATCCTCAAAGCAGCTGGTGGCACTGAATTCATTCACCAATGGCAATTTTCCAAGATGGCGCCTGGTGCGCAAACGGGCACTGCATTTTCGCCCTTCACCGCCTCATCGTGGATATATGATCAGAATTCCCCAAACAAAGTTGGTTTGATGGCCCGCAGCACCACTTCAGCAGTTAGTATGGGTGCTGGTTCTTGGGCTTCGACACTTGCCATCCCTGCTGATGGCAATGATTACTTTGTGATTTGCCAAACTGGTAACAACAATGGTGGTGCCGATGTTTTCGGCGTGCAAGATATTCTGATCCGATTCACTCGCAAATTTCCTTCTCCAAAAGAGACCTCCATTGTCACCAACTATGTTCTCTCTCCTGGCATGCAGACTTCTGCAATTCATTCTCTTGAAGATCGAGTCAAAGCGCTCGAAGCCGGAGAAAAGAAAGATGACAAGAAGGTGATACCTGTCTTCGCGAATCGTGCGAGACACCCTGGAATTTGGTTTGCAAACCAGCTTTACCCCACTGAGAATCAACTTGGAAGACGCGATCGTCGATTCCGAATTACTTGCCGCCCACGGAATTACAAAACGATGATGGCTGAACGTCAGACCATCGCTCGCGGCGTTCATGTTGATCTGAAAACCGCCACATTGTTTTCGGAGAAGCAAGCGATGATGCAGGGTTCTCTCCCCACCTCATCCTCTCCATCAATTGGCAATTGGTTTGAAACCAAGGAGTCTGATCTCCCTGTTATCCCAAGTGCAGATTACATGAGCGTTCGCGATTCGTTCCACCAATTTGGTGGGAAATGCCGCCATCAATTAAAACAGTTGATTGAAGAACCTCCTGGAGGTGTCCCGATTGATCGCGTTACATACGATCGAAAGGGCAAAGACATCATCAGAACCTTCACTGAACATTGGGAAAAGGTTTATGGTGATTTATCCAAGAAATGGAGTCGCACCGAACATCTCAAGCGAACGCGCGATGTCATCAAATTCGAACTCACAAAATGGTTTCTTGCCCACATTCCTCCTGTGGATGTAGGCTTACCTCATGAAGATTTTGAAATTGACCTCGGCGATCTCCCGCTGGCTTTTCAAGAAGCCATGCGAGCTCCATCACCACCTCCTCCAAGTGTGGAATCAAAAGTTCGTTCCCCCCCACCTTCGCGTGCGAGTTCGAACAAAGGCTCAGACAAGACCCCGAAAGAATGAGAAAAGCAAACATTCTTTTTGGCGTTTTTCGCCTGTGTTATTTTTCCACAAGCAAACCAGAGAACCGGTACTGGTTAACCAAACTCCGGCCCGCTTTTTAATTTGCCTAGCCCTCTACGCAAGACCTATGGTCCGCAAGGCGATT
>Ga0222736_10000063_pt1 | contig 8635 bp, 2 predicted proteins | sample NatBWC4Mmetat_FD_169119 | JGI IMG/M metagenome (GOLD analysis project Ga0222736, IMG submission 169119) | Metatranscriptome of forest soil microbial communities from Barre Woods Harvard Forest LTER site, Petersham, Massachusetts, United... ... | reverse complement strand
GGCAACTCATAACCATAAACAACGGTTTTAAAGGGGTTTTCCGTTGTTTGAGAACGCGATTTGCCGCGTTCTGTGGTGATATTGGGAATCAGGCATCCCATAACCATATCAATTAGTGCTTAGCTGGTTAATTTTATCAGCTAGGGTATCTATAGTCCGTTTAAGCTTATCAATTTCACTTAGATGTTGGACTTCGGGGAAGGGTTGGCTAGGTGGGTATTTCAGGGAACTATCTGGTATGAACGTCAGTTGATAGACGTACTTGGACTGGTTGTTGATCCAGAGTTCAAGAACATCAACTTTACTCAGTTTGAACATGAAATTGGGGTCGAGGTCTATGCGTTGGTTGAGTAGAGCTCGAACGTGGTTGATGTTGTGCGGTGCTGCGGTGGGTGAATCGGCGGAGATGGAGACGGTGACCTTGCTGTTAGTGTCCCAATGTACAGCAGGGAAAGGTCGCCACGTCAGGTCGGCAATTTGGATCACGCTGAGTGCGTCAAAGAGTAATTGTGCGGCTGGGTTCATTTTGGATTTATTATTTTCTCTTTTAACTATTATTTAATGCTCAAATACTGCGCTTTCACTTTTACGGTTGCTCCAGGTTTACAAGCGGAGTTTCGGACGGCGAAAGGTATGTAATAAGCTTTGGGGCAGAGGAACCGAGGTGCATCGTTAGAGATAGTGGCGATGGCAATCCAAGGTACCTGTGTGAAGATGTCTTGGAACTGCAACTCATGCGTGGGTGGTTTTTCCAGATAAGCGATGTTAAGGTCGTATGCGAGCCATTCACCAGGTGGTGCGTAGCTCGGTTGTGAGCCAGGCTCGAAGAAGACTTCCTCGAGGGTTTGCCCAGGTTTTACCTCGCGCTCGACTATCCAAGCAAGCCGGGTATCATAAATGACAGAATTGCGAGGTATAGTGATGGTTGTGTGAGCTTGATCGGTGACGAGGTTAGCATTCGTCATGCGAATCTGGAGTTCGGCGGGACTGAAGGATGCGTTCTGAGTAGATACTTCAATCTTAGGGGCGGTGATGTCCCCGAGGTAGGCATTGTTGGCGTTGAATTGCACGACCTGGGAAGAAACCTTGGTATTCTCCGTACTGAGCAGCAGCTCAGGTATCAGTAATTTTTGGGCGGCAAGTTCGATGTTTCCGGTGTTAATACTTGCGCCGGGAAGATTGACATTCGTGGAAGTGAGGTTAACCGTGTTGGAGGCGACTTGGAAAGCTGGTTGTTTTAACTCGAGGTTTATGCTAGGTACGTTCACACCTGGCGCTTCGACATACAAAGCGGAGGTTTGTAGGAAGGGAGCGTTGATGTGGGCGTTTGTGACGTTGGATTGTACCTTTTCGGATATAACGGTAAATTCAGGTTTACTCATCTCCACATTCACGCTCGGAACGTGGACAGTGGGGGTTTCGACGTAAAGTGCCGAAGTTTGGAGGAAAGGTGCGTTAACGCTTGCATTGGTGACGCTGGAAGTCATAGAATCAGTGATCAGTGTGAAATCCGGTTTTGTGATCTCTACGCTGAGTCCTGATATGTTGACCGGCGGTATGTTCGCTTGAATCGTAGGGTCAAGGTGGATGACTTGTTCCTCGATGGTGATAGGATTGTTGATGGTGGTGTGATCAGCGACAACTTCCTTGACGGTAACGTTGATTCCACCAATGTCAATCTGAGGGGGTCCGAAGGTGGGTTGGATATGTACAACGGCATCTGCTGGCTGGACAGTGACTTCGGAGGGTGGGACGGTGATTTTATTGACGACGTTGATCTCGGGCGCGTTCTCTGCGTTGATATTAAGGTTGACTGTGATATTTTCAACGGCGTGTATGAGTTCCTGGAGATCGTTGTGGAGCCATCCTCCGTTAGTGAAGAAAGGGAAGATATTATCGACGATGGTCTTCCCGATTTCCGTGATAGCTCCGCAGAGGGCTTCAGGTGGACAAATGTTAATGAGGCTGAGACAGAAGCCTGCGAATGGGTTGCAGATTCCTTGCCATTTGCTACAGATGTCACGCCAGTCATCCTCGATATCGGTGTCGTCTTCCTCTTCTTTACGTTTCCTGCGTACCTCGTCTCGAATGAGGGGTGTAAAGAGGTCCTCGGTTCGGGCTCTCTCTTTCTCTCGATTGTTCCTGAGCTTTTTGAGTTCTTCGAGGATTTGCGGCGTGTACTTGTCCGAAGTTTGGGCGCGTTGCATCATTAGGAAGGACAGCTAGCACGCTAGGGGATTTTAAATCTAACTTATACCTATTATTGAGCTTTCTCTGTAAGCTGTATGGGTCAGGGATGAAGACCTTTAGCTTCTTCCCCGAGCGGACCATTATATCGATGATGTCGGCAGGTTCTATTTTGTCCAAACCACCACCGATAAGTGGGCACAGAATTTCCTGGTCGCTCGGTAAACTAGCCAAAGCATCCTCAAACGCCGTGGTGGTTAAGGGAGGTCTGTGGGTGCTAGACTTTGTAAATAAGTTGTATACGAGTAATCTTCGTCCTCCTCTGGTTCCGAAGGAGGTGAGGACGGAGGTTCCAAGTTCGGGGGGGCTGGCGCGGGACCTAAGTTGCTCGACAAAATCAAATCCTGAATGTCGGAGTTTTCCGGCAAAACCCTTAGAAGATTTAAGGTCTGTTGCAATTGCATGAGCAATGATTCCACCGCGGTCGGGGCGGATGGAGCCGCGGACGAGCTTGATACGATGCCGTCCAGCGCTGTCGAAACAGGTATCGGCAGTTGTAGGGGCGCGAGCTTGCCAGTTTTGTCCACGTGAAGTGGTACTGACTGGCGTGGATAGGGGTCTAGCTGAACGCCCTCGGGGGTCTCGTGCGCGGGGATCGATATGTTCACCGGGTTTGCCGTGGGTTCCGCCACGTGTCTGTTCGTGGTTGTCTCCTGATTGGTCACTTGCACGTCTTCCGCAAAAGCGTTGGGGTCGTTTTCCCACTTCTTCTCCGTGTCGTTCCATCTCTGTGGTTCCACTCGTATGGGCTGCAGGTTCCAGTCCGCGGTGGGCAATTCCTTGGCTGACGTTAACCATTGGTATTTTTGGGAACTTGTAAGGGGTGGCGCCGTAGGCATATTCTTGTAGCGTATTAGAGGTAAGACCGGGTACGCCTTCTGGTTGACCACCAAATATTTTCGGGGGGACCGGGAAGGGGTTACCGTCCATGCCGTCAGAATTTCTTCTGGGTCGTACAGGTGCCACACCCTGAGGGATAAAGGGTTGCTGTTCGCAGGATCCGGGGGCGGAGTTGCGCCGTTTCCGGTGATGGTTACCGCTGTCGTTCCGGGGCTGGTGAACGATGTTCTGACATTCACCGTGAGGACGCCGAAGTCTGTTATTGTGCCTCCACCAACCACGGCAACCATCAGGTTGCATTGGTTTTCGAAAGGAGCGCCTCCAGAGCCAGCCGAGCCGTTGCCAGTTGAGTACATGGTTTGTTTTGCACGGGGCATTGCTAAGCTGGCATTGGTTTTTGTGCTGCTTGAGAAGAACCTTTGCCCACCGGAGCTCACGCACTGGGCAATGACATCTTCGGGCTTTGTAGGGAGTGTGGCTTGAGGGTTGCCGGTGAGCCAGACGTAGATGTTGCCTTCCGCTTTGAACTGGTTTAACAGGGTGGTGTATGAGAATGTTACGTTTACTATTTTGTAATTGTTCCACTTCAACGCCTCTAAACCGTAACTCTGCGTAAGGTAAAGTTTTGCTGAAGGGCCCAACAACGCAACTTTCCCAGTTTTCGTTACGTTCCCAAGATTGACTGAGAAGTCCTGCACAGTTGTTGCCATTCTCCGTGAACTCTGTTTCGGGGCAGCTTTGCCCCACTTCTGCGGGGACGGACGTTTGCCTTTCTGGTTTCGGTTTGAACCCTGATTGCGTTGGGTTTTCTGTTTGTTTTTGGGGGCCATTTTTGGGGATGAAATCTCTGTATTGGATTCTAAGGTCAGCTTTTATTGTTGCCACCACTAGTTCCTCTGCATACAGCTTATAATCACCTTCCGTTACGACGAGATAATGGCCTCGGGCATCAGGTTTAATCTCACCCACCTGTAGCAGGAGAGATGGTCGTGTGCCTTTCCGGTTAGTGATAATAACCTCTGTGGTTTTCGAGGCGACAATAACGGCAAGCGGATATTCAATACCGGCAGCACTAGTAACGGCGTCGACAACTTCGACCCACGTATCGGGGAGGGCCAAGCGGAGGTGGTGGTAAACGTTGCGGGGGACGCTCACATTTGCATGGTGCATGAGTGCCCGCCAAAAGCAATCTCCGTCACCGCCGGCATCGACAAGTCCGTAAGACACTGTCACCCCAGTGGTTGTGTCAAGAGGTCTCTCATCTGTGTTGATCTCGACGACGGGGAGGATACGTTTTTCGTAGTATTCCACGAGCTGTTCGTTAGTGGAATGCGCAATGTTGTTAAGCCAGCCGTACGCGGTCTCGGCGGCAGCCTCACTTATTTGGTAGTACTCTGCGGCCATATGGATTGCGTAGCGGAAATGGGCCGCGCTTCGTATATGCTTCAGTCGGTCGTAGACAGACAAACGCATTTCCTCCACACGTTTCGTCTCGTGTATTGGAGGTACGTGGACGACAATTCTACGCCCTGCATTGCTTATAACTCGCGACAGGAGTCTGAAGTTACGTGCTGTGACTGCCCGCGCGGTCTCCACAGCGTGGTAGGTGATCTGCAAGGGGAGTCCGCGGATGAAAGCGAACAGGTAGGCCGAGTTCACAAAACCACTTCCATCGATGAAGTTTTCTAGGCTGAACGAATACTTGCTGGTATTTCTCGACTGAGAAATGCGTAAGAAGCGCGAGCTTTTCACGTGTCGGTAGTCAGCGGTAAGCGGTTTAGACTTGACCTTTGCAGCCATCCTGATGAGGTCTGGGACCGGTCCAACGGGTGTCAAGAAGAAGTTGATGAATTGCGGTGGTGCACCAACCACGGCCTTAATGCATAGGCGTAGGTTGTGGTCCTGTACCTGGAGGTAGTCGTTGAAACAGATGTTGTGTCCGAGTATCGTGATATCATCTCCCTTGACGAGCACCCACGAGTCGCAGATGAAGTCGACGACCCTCGCGGCCAGCATGAGTGTAACGGTGCTGTTCCCAAAGAGTGTCGCCGGCTGTCCGCTATGTTGTTTATGTTCCCCGAAAAGGGTAGCGACGTCGCGGGCTGTGAGTTTCCATTTCCGTCGCATATACTCGTAGATTTCGCGGGCCGGTTCCGGGACTCCCAGTTTTTCCATGATCAGGAGCTCGACCATGACTGTAACTGGGTTCTGGTTACAATCAAACTCAGTGATGTCTCCCTCTATGATGTTAATGCATGACATGTCAGTGTTGATGATGGGCTGCAAGAGTTCATCATCTTTCAATCCGTTGCAAAGGACGACGTTTTCACGGAGGTTGCTGCGGAAGCAACGTTCGGTTGCTCTAATAAAGGGAGCGAGTGCGGCATTCAGTTCTTTTTTCCAGGCGGAAACCCCTTGTCCCGCCTTGGCTTTGAACATAGGTGCATCGGCGGTTTCTGGTTCGTGGCCAGTCTTGACTTTCGACTGTTGTTTTAGAAAGAAATCTACACTCGTCATGTGGACTTCGTTGAGAAGGTTTACCATCTTATCGGTTCCTTTTGCCTGCATCTTTTCCAACATCTCCCACTGTGCCCTTGTGAGGTCCTCACGTGAGATTGTTTTTGGCTCTGTTGGATCTTTGAAGTAAGCTTCAAAGAAAGAGTTGGCCATTTTGCGTGCCTCCGCTGCCTGCTCCTCCTGCGTCAGCACGAGTGTCTTCTTTGCATATCTCGTTATCAGGGTTTCGAGAGTCATTTTACGCGAGCAGATGTAAGTGTCATGGGAAAAACGCATGCCCTTCATTGTGATGACTTCCCTTTCAGTTTCGTCGGGTTTATAATTCAACTGAATGTGAATGGGGTGTTCTGGGTTCTTTGTTGCGGTGTAGACGTAATATGCGGCTCCTTCATGCGCCTCTGTGATGGTCGAAAGCAGAGGGTCGATGGCTGCAGGGCCGCTTATACGTATGTCCGGCACTTCTTCAGTGAGTGATTCCGACTTAACAAAGGTTTCAGGGACCCGGACCTGTGGAACCAAGTTGGGTTGCGTTAGTTCCAGGACGGTGTTAATGTCGACGGTGATGTCGTACATATGGGGTAGTGGTTCAGCATGGTAGATGTCAATGCTGTCACGACAGCGAGTGTATGCCACATACCAATGCGGGGCGCTGTCGTACAGGGGTTTCGCGTCCGTGTCAACCACCAGGACGACGCTTGCAAAGGTCATCCCTTGTGATTCATGGGCAGTGATTGCACGCGGGTACCTGCTTTTCTCGGTCTGCGTCATGACGAGTACTTGGGCTTCGGGATGCCTGCGATAGATTTCCTCCGGTGTGGGTATATAATGCCAGTTGCGCAAGGCTGTATGGCTTTCCCGCTTTGGCATCATCTCAGTCCCGAACATGTGGTTGATTTTAGCCACTAAATTTGGCCCGAAGCGGTGGTTTTCGCGCAGTTCCTTCGGTTCCGAGCAAAAGTCGCTCATTGTCAGAGCGGTAGGTGGGAAACCCTGCTCAAAGTCGATGTATGGTATTTGCTTTGGGTCTCCGACTGCCCAAACTGTGCATGCAGGGTTGATAGTGCTGATGGCAGTCAGTACCCCAGGTGGGAACATAAAGACTTCATCCACGACGACATGTTGGTACTTTCGGAAAAAGCCGCCGATGATTGCAGTATGGATTGTTTCACAAGGTAGTTTCTTCCTGCGGTACTCATTTTTAAGTTCGTTGACTGGAACCACATAGAGTACGCTTTCGCCACGGAGGCGGTTCTGTACGTAATGAGACTTTCCGCTTCCAGGGCCTCCGACGATCCACCGTACACGTGGAGGTGTGAAAGGTGATCGGACAAAAACTTCCGCGGCACGCATTGCCGGCTCAAAAGATCGGGAGGTGGACCACGCCTGAAGCAGTTGGCGATGTGCCGCAAGCCAGTCATCCTTGCGCTTAGTTACACCGGTGTTACTGTCCGGGATGGTGAAGGTGTAAGGGAGGCCCTCGATATGGTTGTAATGGCGAGCGGTGTGGGGTGACGGCCAGTCAAAAAGTCGGATCTCGTCCAACAGGTTCTTCTCAGTTAAATCAAAAGTGCTGTGTTTAACTGTTGGAAGAGGAGCGCGTATTTTTGCAAGCCTGTCTGGATCGTTTTCAGCGAAAAAACGATGGACAGCATTTACAAAGCCGCGTGGGGCATTCGTTAGGCCTTGGGCGAGATGCCTCTTGACTGCGTTCAGCAATTGTTCGCGTTGCGGTCTAATGACGATGGCGCCTTTTTCGAACTGGGAGGTGTCATATGTCTTGGTCATTGCGCTGACATAAGCAGCTTGTAAAGCGCGCTGGACCAGGGCTATGGTCATGATTCTTTTAACGACATCGTTGAAGATATTCGAGTCGATGTCCCAACCAATTTCTTTTCTTATGGTGCCAATTGCCACGGTTGTAAGGAGACTGCGTGCGTAAGTTGCAATTGAGTTATAATTGAAAGATGTGGGGGGTGCAGCCACGGCGTACGCGAGTAGGCGTTGTGTGTTGCGTCTATTGGCAGAAACGCATTGGGCGTAATCCACGTGGCCGTCTTCAAGGATCTGTGCGGGATTGGGTATGAGGACCAGCTCTTTATTGGATAGTAAGGGTCTGGGTATTGTGGCTGGTCCGGTGGTGCGGGTGATGGTAAGGCAGCATTGGGGCCCTTGCCAAGAATGGCGTTCGATTAAGAGAGTCAGATGTTTTCCTTGATAAAGATCGGTTTCTATGTATGAACGCCATGTTTCCAAATCGTGCATGTAGCCGATTGAGGTGTCGCCGTCGAAAGTCATTGCGGCGTGGGTGTATGTTTTTGAGGTGGCTGATCTTTCCTCTATCTTGCCGTCTACATTGCTGAACGTGTAAAAACGTATGGTAAAGGGTTCGTCAGCATTTGTGATGCCTGGGTAAAGTAATTGGTCAGGCAGATACATATATGCGGTGAGCTGGTTGGCACCTGTTTTCACGAAGAGTGTTTCGAGTTGGGGTATCGTGATATCGTACAGGGAATGTACGGAGAGGATGTGTGAGGCTTGGAACTGACATTGGTTAATGCCTCGGATGCAAATATGTCCTGCACATTCAGCAGGTTGGTTACGCCATGTTCTTATAAAATCATCCTGAAACTGTGTCCTCTCGGCCCGTTGTGCGAGTGTGTGTGCGTGTTGGGCGTGTCTGGCGTTATCTCTTGCGTCGGAGGCAAGATAAGTAGAGTGACCGAGACGATTGTTGCTGCGTCTGGGGTCGGCACCTATTTCTAGGCAGCTCGGAGTGCGAAAACTATCGCACAGGTTATTTGCATATTCCAAGAGGAAGGCTCCGAGCGGGTGTGGGCTCACTTTTTGAAAATCTGGATAGATTGGCTTTTGCACCCAGCGCTCGAGGATGCAGTGTTGTTTCTCTGTTATACAGAGTGGGGTGCTAATTCCGCTCTCGCAGCGGTTTGATAAGCATGTTGTTACGCGGTGCCTCTCAATTTCTTGATGGCGACGCGTTGAGTAAAGTTCACTCATTTTCCGGCTTAGCCGG
>Ga0222736_10000058_pt1 | contig 8681 bp, 2 predicted proteins | sample NatBWC4Mmetat_FD_169119 | JGI IMG/M metagenome (GOLD analysis project Ga0222736, IMG submission 169119) | Metatranscriptome of forest soil microbial communities from Barre Woods Harvard Forest LTER site, Petersham, Massachusetts, United... ... | reverse complement strand
TTGCAACCGGGCAGCCCGATCCGCTGCCGAAGCTGACAGTACAGTACGCCGACTTCGCGGTCTGGCAGCGGCATGCGTATGAGTCGGGACTATGGGATGCACATCTTTCATATTGGAAGCGTCAGTTGGAAGGGACTCCAACCGCGCTGGAGCTGCCGACGGATCGGCCTCGACCGGCGGTGATGAGTTTTCGGGGCTCGAACATCACTTGGCGGTTCTCACCGGAGCTGACCGCGGGAATCAACGAGGTGAGCAAGCGAGAGACGGTGACCTTCTATATGACCCTGATGGCGGCGTTCAATACGCTGCTGCATCGGTACACAGGTCAGGTGGACATCGCGGTCGGGGCTCCCATCGCGAATCGCAACCACATCGAAACCGAGTGGCTGACGGGGTTCTTTGTGAACACGCTCGTGATGCGAAACGATCTCTCCGGCAATCCGACGTTCAGCCAGTTGCTTCAGCGGGTCAGGAACACAGCAATCGGAGCGTACGTCCATCAGGAGATGCCGTTTGAAAGACTGGTTGAAGAGTTAAAGCCCGATCGTTCGTTGAATCGGCAGCCGCTGTTTCAGGCGATGTTCGTACTGCAGAACGCGCCGAGCCCGCCGGTCGATTTGCCTGGAATGCGAGTCGAGACGTTGCGAGTACATAACAGCACGTCGAAATTCGACCTGCTCCTGTCGCTGCGAGAAGAAGGCGATCACCTGACCGCCGCGATGGAATACAGCACGGACATTTTCGACGAGTCGACAATCAGCCGAATGTTGGAGCACTTCGACCAGTTGCTGCGTGCGATCGTAGCGGAGGCGGAACAGCCTATTTCCGACCTCAGCCTTATAACCGAAGGCGAGCGCAACCAGTTGTTGTTCGACTGGAACGCTACCAAGCCGGAGTATCCCGCCGATCGCACGCTGGCGCAGTTGTTTTCTGAGCAGGCGGCGCGCACACCGGACTCGATCGCGGTAACGCAAGCGGAAGACGACGTGAGTTACGCCGAGCTGAATCGGCGAGCCAATCAACTTGGTTCGCACCTTCGCAGGTTGGGCGCTGACTCGGATGTACTAATCGGCGTGTGCATGAACCGATCTCTCGAGATGATGGTGGCGGTGCTTGGCGTCATCAAAGCCGGCGCGGCGTATCTGCCGCTTGATCCGTCATACCCACGCGAGCGATTGAGCTTCATGCTCGAAGACGCGCGAGCGGAGATTCTGCTCACCCAGGAAGCGTTGATCGAGGTTCTTCCGGTGGAGGCGGCGCGAATAATCGCGCTGGAATCGGAGTGGTACACGATCTCGCAGGAATCGGGCCTTGAACCGGCGCAAACAACCTCGGCCGAGAACCTCGTGTATATCACATACACCTCCGGCTCCACTGGGAGACCGAAAGGGATCGGCATGATCCAACGTCCGCTGCTGAACCTTCTGGAATGGATGCTGCGCGGGACGAAGCTTCCGGAGGGCGCAAGGACGGTGCAGTTCGCGTCGTTGAGTTTCGACGTATCGTTTCAGGATATGTTCTCGACGTGGTTGTCTGGAGGAACGCTGGTGCTTCTGTCTGAAGCCGAGCGGCGAGACATCGTAGGGCTCGGAGAGGTCCTGACGAGGAAAGCGGTTAACCGGATATTCATTCCCGCGGTGGCGCTTCAGCAACTGGCCGAAGGACTGTGCGGGCAAGACCCTCCGGCGTCGCCGCTGCTGCGTGTGATCGCGGGTTCGGAGCAACTGCAAGTAACGACGCCGCTGACAAAATTCTTCTGTAGCGCGACGCGCTGTTCACTGCACAACGAGTATGGTCCGTCGGAGACGCACGTAGTTACGGCGCTGTCGCTGTCTGTGAACCCCGATGAATGGGCGTCGAGGCCTCCGATCGGGCGTCCGATTTCCAACACACAGATTTATCTGCTCGATTCCAGACTTCAGCCCTCGCCCATCGGCGTTGCTGGCGAGTTGTTCATCGGCGGCGTGGGCCTGGCCCGTGGTTACATGGGAAGGCCGGACCTGACGGCGGAGCGGTTCACGCCCGATGGATTCAGCTCGACGGCCGGAGCTCGGGCGTACAAGACGGGCGATCTGGCCCGTTATCTGAGGGACGGCGATATCGAATTCCTTGGCCGGCGGGATCACCAGGTTAAGATTCGCGGCTTCCGGATCGAGCTTGGCGAGATCGAAGCGGCACTAAGTCAGAACCCGACAGTGCAGGAGACTGTCGTGTTGAGCTGGGAGCGGGCTGCGGGTGACCGCCGTCTCATCGCGTACATCGTGTTTCAGCCGGACCAGGCGTTGACGGTTAGGGAGCTGCGAAACTTCCTCTTGAAGAAATTGCCGGAGTACATGGTTCCCTCGAATGTCGTATTTATGAACTCGCTGCCGCTCACGGGGAACGGCAAAGTCGATCGCAAGGCGCTGCCGCTGCCCGACGCGGCGAGACCCGATTTGCAGCAGGAGTTCACGGCGCCGCAAACGGATCTCGAGCACGTCATTGCCGAAGTCTGGCGCGAGGTACTGGACATCGACCGGATTGGCATAGATGACAACTTCTTCGAGCTTGGCGGCCATTCGCTTCTTGCGACCCAGGTGGTCTCGCGATTGAGCGAACAACTGGAGATCGAGACTCCGCTTCGGACCATCTTTGAATCGCCAACCGTGCGCGGACTGGCCGAGGCTTTCATTCGCGCCGAAGCCGCGCCGGGCGTTTTTGAACAACTTGCCAGTCTCGTGCGACAGGTCGCCGACTTGTCGGAAGACGACGCGCAAGCGCTTCTTGAAGCGCAGAGCATTTGATCATGTCGAGCATTGGATTCGTTTCTTTTCCCGAAACCGGGCACCTGAACGCGAGCTTTAAGCTTGCGCGCACCCTGCAAGGGCGCGGGCATCGGGTCTTTTACATCGGCCTGCGCGACTTCGAGGACTCGATTCGCCGCCAGGGCTTCGAGTATCTGCCGGTACTCGAGGATCTCTGCCCGCGCGGCTTTGTGCAAAAGCACGCGGTTGCAACCGGAGCGGACAACTTCGACGCGGTGCTCGATCACGCGATGCGCTCCGGTGGGGTTCTGAATCTTCCGCGTGAGCTGCTGGGAATCAAGGAGCTAATGCGGCCGGACTTGTTCATCATCGATCTCCTGCTAACCGATATCGCTGTGATTGCGAATCGAATCGGGGTGCCGATGGCGATTCTCAACACCCAGCTCTTCGATCCCTGGGCAGAAGATCCGGGAAGCTACGATTACCTGCTGGATAAGACCGAGCTGATATTGTGCCCAGAAGAGTTCGACTTTCCGGGTACAAAGAGAAAGCCGGAAAGCTACTACGTCGAAGCGGCAGTCGATCTGCGCCGCGAAGATGCGCCGTTCCCCTGGGAGCGAATAGATGAGAGTAAGCCTCTCGTCTACGCTTCGTTTGGATCGCAGAGTCATTTGATCGATGGAAGCCGGCCATTCTTCGAGGCGATCATTCAGGTCGCGGCGGCCAGGCCCGACTTGCAGTTCGTATTGACCGTGGGCTCGTTCGAACCGGAGGGATTTGGCACGCCTCCGCCGAACCTCTGCTTGGTGCGGACCGCACCTCAGTTGCAGATTCTGAAGAAGGCGACGGTGATGATTACTCACGGCGGTTTCAACAGCGTCAAGGAGTGCATCTACTTCGACGTTCCGATGATCTTCTTTCCGGTTATCAGGGATCATCCCGCTATTGCAGCTCGCGCCGCGTATCACGGACTGGGCGTCGTCGGAGACCTGCGCGAGTCAACAGCGGAGCAGATCGAAGGACTGCTCGACCGGATACTGATGAATCCTCAATTCAAGGAGCGGGTAATGAAGCTGGGCAGCATATTCAGAATGGTAGAGGAGGCGTCGCCAGGCGCCGACGTTATCGAACGTTTGCTGCACCAGCGGTCCGCGGCTCACCGATAACCGCTCCGCGAACCGAATCGGACACCCTAAATCCTAAACCGGCGCCAACCGCTCGAAAGTTGGAGTGTTTCCCATGCAACTCACACCAGAGCAGGTCGAAGGATTCGACCGGGACGGCTTTCTGCTCATCGAGAACCTATTCTCGCAGGACGAACTCGATTTGCTGTCGAGCGAAATTCGCGCCGAGTTCGCCGGCGATTCGCCGCGGCACATAAGAGAGCGGAGCGGCGCGGTCCGGTCCGTCTTTGCGGTCCATTTCACCAACGAGGTCTTCAGATGCCTGATGAAACTTCCACGTCTGCTCGAGCCGGCGCGGCAGTTGTTGGGCAGCGATGTCTATGTTCATCAGTACAAGCTGAACGCAAAGGTGGCTCTCGACGGCGACAAATGGGAATGGCATCAGGACTTCTTGTACTGGCACAAGGAAGACGGCATGCCGGAGCCGCGAGTGTTGACGGCTGCCCTGTTCATTCAGGAAGTGAACGATTACAACGGGCCGATGCTGCTCATCCCCGGATCGCATCGGGAAGGAATGATCGACCTCGGAGTTACCGAAGCGCGCGAAAACGGGGGCGCTCAGAGCAACGGCGGAAGCCAGGATTGGATTCACACGCTGACCGCCGATTTGAAGTATAAGATCGATCGAGAAATCCTTGCCGGCCTGTTGAGGCGAAACCGCATCTGCGCGGGAAAAGGTCCGGCGGGACTGGTCCTGTTCTTTCAGGGAAATCTCTTCCACGCGTCGGCCGATAACCTGTCGGCGGAAGACAGGAACAGCGTTTTTATTTCCTACAACAGCGTCGAGAACAAGCTTCGAGAGGTTGAGCGGCCGCGGCCGACGTTCATAGCCAGCCGCGATTTCAGGGCCGTTGCGCCAACCTCCGACGACGCTCTGCTGATGATGTGCAAGTCGCGCCGGATCGAATATCAGGAAAGAGTCCAACAAGTCGGAGAGCTTGCTTGACCAACGCGGCAAAAACAACATCGGGCCTGTCGACGGCGAAACGTCAACTGCTTCAGGCGCTCAAGCGTCGGCAGGGGCTGGCTGCGCCTGAAGGCGCCGAGATTCGTCGGAGGGCTGAAACCGGGCCGTGCGCATTGTCATTCGCGCAGCAGCGGCTTTGGTTCCTGGACCAGATGGAGCCCGGCAGCTCCGCCTACAATGTTCCGGTGGTTATTCGCATCAGCGGCGCGCTTGATATTCCGGCCCTGACGGCTGCTCTGAACGAGATCATCCGCAGGCACGAATCGCTGCGCACTTCATTCGTGATGATGGACGGCGCTCCGATGCAGGTGATCGCACCTTCGCTGAGAATAAAGCCTGCTCTTACTGACCTGAGCCATCTGGCGCCATCGGAACGCGAAGACGAAGCAAACCGGATCATTCTGGAAGAGACGCGGGAACCCTTCAGTCTCGCCGCGCCGCCGTTGTTGCGAGCCAGGTTGATCAGGCTGAACGCCAACGAGCATCTGCTCGCGCTGACCCTGCACCACATAGTTTCCGACGGCTGGTCGATGGGGGTGCTGCTACGCGAGATGACGACGTTGTACGGCTCGTTCAACACCGGTGGCCCGTCATCGCTTGCGGAGCGTCCGATTCAGTACGCCGATTTCGCTCTGTGGCAGCGGGAACGCCTCGAAGGAGACGCGCGAGAGAAGATGCTGGCTTATTGGCGAAACCGGTTGAATGGATGGTCGTCACTCGATCTGCCCTATGATTACCCGCGTCCCGCAACTGAGAGAGGGCGATCCGCGAGGTTGCAGTTCCGACTATCGGCTGCATTGACCGCATCGCTGGTGAACCTCAGCCGAAGCGAAGGCGCGACGTTGTTCATGACGCTGCTGGCCTTTTGGCAGGCGCTGCTTGCTCGATACAGCGGGGAACAAGATATAGCGGTCGGAACGCCAGTCGCGAATCGTCATCAGGTTGCAACCGAACCGTTGATCGGCTTCTTCGTCAACACGCTGGTGATGCGCTCGCAGGTGGAAGCGACCGGCGGATTTCGATCTCTGTTGAAGCAGATCAAGGAGGCGGCGCTGGGCGCGTACGCCAATCAGGATCTTCCATTCGATCAGTTGGTCGAAGAGCTGCGGCCGGATCGCCGCGCGGGAAGCACCCCGCTGTTTCAGGTAATGTTCGCGCTGCACTCCGCGTACCGCCACGCGCTGGAAGCACCGGGCCTGAAGCTTCAACTCGTGAGCGGAGAGCTTGATCCGCGTCCCGCCAAGTTCGACCTGTTTCTCGCGCTCGAAGAAACGGTCGAAGGTTTGAATGGAACGCTGAGTTACGACGCCGATCTCTTTTCGGAAGCGACGATGCGGCGCATCGCCTCACATTTCGAGAGATTGATCGAGGGCGCGGTTTCCGACCCGGAGCGGTCGTTGTGGACGCTGCCTCTGCTGGATCAGACGGAACGCACGCGCCTGCTCGTCGACTGGAACGACACCGAAACATCGTATCCCCGAGAGTCAGCGATTCACGAATTGTTCGAAGCGCAAGCAGAGGCCCGGCCCGATGCTATAGCCGTCGACTTTGAAGATCAGCAGATCACCTACGACGAGCTGAATCGCAAGGCCAATCAACTGGCGCATTATCTGGCATCGCAAGGCGCCGGGCCCGAGGCCATAGTTGGTGTCTGCCTCGATCGCTCAGTCGAATTGGTGACGGCGCTGATAGCCGTTCTAAAAGCAGGCTCCGCTTACGCGCCGCTCGATTCCCAGTATCCACAGCCACGTCTCTCGTTCATGGTCGAAGACACTCGCGCCGAAATCCTGATCACCAGCGGCAGCTTGCGGCATCGCTTTGCCGGAACCAACTCGCGCATCGTCTGCATCGACGAAGAACAGAAAGCTATCTCGGCACGCTCAGAAACGAATCCGAACTTCCCGGTTACCGCGGACCGGCTTGCTTACGTAATCTACACATCCGGCTCGACTGGAACGCCGAAGGGTGCGGCCGTCATTCACCGCAACGTCGTTCGCCTGGTCAGAAACACGAACTACGTGAGCTTCCAGCCTGAAGAGGTCTTCCTGCAGTTTGCACCGGCGTCGTTCGACGCCTCGACGTTCGAGATATGGGGGAGCTTGTTGAATGGCGCTCGTCTTGTAGTGATGCCGCCGCAAACACCTTCTCTCGAGGAACTCGGGGCGGCATTGCGACAGCACGAAGTTATGACGCTGTGGCTGACGGCCGGTCTGTTTCATCAGATGGTGGAACAGCGACTCGACGATCTGGCCGGAGTAACTCAGTTGCTGGCGGGCGGCGACGTTCTGAGCGCGCCTCACGTGAAGAAGGCCCTGGCTGGGCGGGCAGGCGCAAGATTGATAAACGGCTATGGGCCTACCGAAGCCACGACCTTTACTTGCTGTCACGTTATGCAGTCGGGCGAGCAGATCAGTACCAGCGTTCCAATCGGAAAGCCCATCGCAAACACGACCGCCTATGTGCTCGACGCCGAAAGCGAGCCATCCTCTACTGGCGTGATTGGAGAGTTGTATGCCGGTGGAGCCGGCATAGGGCGCGGGTATCTCAACGCTCCGGATCTGACTGCCGAGAAGTTTGGTCCCGACCCGTTCAGCGGCGATGCCGGAGCGAGGTTGTATCGAACAGGCGACCGGGTCCGGTACGGCGAAAGCGGCGTGATCGAATTCTGCGGCCGTCGAGACGATCAGGTGAAGATTCGGGGCTTTCGAATTGAAACAGGTGAGATCGAGGCAGTTCTGAACGAGCACCCTCTGGTCAGTGACAGCGCTGTGATTGCCAAAGCCGAGGCGAACGGCGACAAGCGGCTGGTTGCCTACATAGCGGCAAAAGATGTGTCGGCCAACGATTTGCGGGGCTGGCTGCGAACGCGACTACCCGAATACATGATGCCCTCGATGTTCGCGATCTTAGATTCACTGCCGCTTACGCCTAACGGCAAGATCGACCGACGAGCTCTGCCCGAACCCGACTTCACGCGACCTATACTAGGCGAAGCTTTCGGCGCTCCCCGAACGCCGTCCGAAGAGATAATGGCGGGCATCTGTGAGGAAGTGTTAGGTATCGAGAGCGTTGGAATACACGACGACTTCTTCGAACTGGGCGGTCACTCTCTTCTCGCGACGCAGGTCGTCTCGCGCACGCGCAAGAGTTTCAAGGTCGATGTGCCTCTCAAGTTCCTCTTTGAGTTTCCCACGGTGGCCGGTTTCTGCGGACGTATTGACGAAGCGAGCCGCGCCGGCCTGATGCTCGAGAGGCCGCCAATGGTCCCGATGATGCGCGACGGGGAAGCCCCGCTATCGTTCGCTCAGCAGCGGCTCTGGTTTCTTCATCAGATGGACCAGGACAGTCCCGCATACAACATACCCGCCGCCATAAGACTGGATGGTGTTCTTCGAATCGAGGCGCTGGAGGCCGCGCTGACCGAGGTGATCCAGAGACACGAGGTGCTTCGCACTACCTTCTCAGTAGTAGATTCACAGGTGACTCAGGTGATCCTGCCCTCTTCAGGTTTCAGGCTATTGATGATCGAGCTGGATGGCCTGGCCTTCGGCCAGCGACAGCGAGAGTTGGATCGGCTGGTTCAACGCGAGGCCCGCCGCCCGTTCGATTTGAGCCGAGGACCGCTTATCAGGGCGGCGCTGATCCGGATGTCCGCGCGGGAACATCTCCTCGTCGTGACGCTGCACCACATCGTTTCGGATAACTGGTCGATTGGTTTGCTGGTGCGGGAAATAAGCGCGCTTTATGCGGCGTTCTCGGAGGGTAAGCCATCGCCGCTGCCAGAAC
>Ga0222736_10000057_pt1 | contig 8731 bp, 3 predicted proteins | sample NatBWC4Mmetat_FD_169119 | JGI IMG/M metagenome (GOLD analysis project Ga0222736, IMG submission 169119) | Metatranscriptome of forest soil microbial communities from Barre Woods Harvard Forest LTER site, Petersham, Massachusetts, United... ... | reverse complement strand
TGAGGAACAGCAAGCCTCCGGAAACGTAGCGGCCCAGGAACGGTGATCCGCAGCCACACTTGAAAGAGGATGGCAGCGGGGAGCGAGAGGGAATCGGGCGGATTCGGAAGGCGGGCCGACAGGCAGCGAAAGCAGGTCGAGCAAGGGTCTAACGCGAGCTACTGGCCGAGACGAATGGACCCCACACCACCTCGGTGCTCGCGAGCAACACCGGTTGTAGAAACTGCAAAGGGGCGCTGCGAAGGGCTCCGTGCGAATCCAGGCACAACACCTGGCCACGGCCCTCCGAGCCACGCCTGCTGCTTACCCCGTCAGGGGCCGGGCAGCAGGCGGGGTAAAAAAGGCGCTGGCGCTTCCGGTTGCAAGGCTCGACCCTCCGTCTCGCAAGAGCGGCGGGCAGCGGCGTAATGGATAGCGTCCTGCTGCACGTGTCGGGGAGCGATCCCCTCGCGATGCGGTTCCTGGCGGTGAAAGGCACCCCGGCTCTCGGAAAGGCGTTTCCCTTCGCGGGGCGACGACGGAACGAGGGCCTCGGTCGAATCCGTGAGGACGGCGGGAGTCTCCAGCCCACCGTTCGAAGGCTCGACGACGGCAAAGGGGTGCTCGGGTGGTCCTACGAGGAGGGGAACCTTCACCTCCGGCGTCCTGAGGCATCAGGCGGCGGTAGGTAGGGTCCTTCACTCGGGATCAACCCGGCCCGTGCAATCCAGCGTCATCGCTCAACGGCCATCGCCGCAAACGATGGTCGGATCGAGGCGTCGCCCGCAAGCGGCGTCGCGATCGAGCGGTGGCATCCGAGGTCGTATTCTGCGGCGCGCTTGCAGCGTCGTGGGGCCGGCAGCGGAGGGGTTGTCGCGGCTCGCAAAGCGTTCGTGGTCCCTCTTCGACGGGGGAGGGTCGTCGCGCCCTAAAAAGCGCGGCGAGAGCGAACGCGATCTCGAAAGTCCTCCACAGCAAACACGGCTGGGCGGTCGGGAGCAAAGGCGAGAATCGGGTGCTCGAGGGCGTGTCCGCGCGTCGTAGTGGAGTTGCAGAAGTCGTTGGGCGTCTGCCTGACCCAGAGAAGCGCTTACCGGCGACCGCGTGAAAATCGCGGCGTGAACGGTGGGCGGGGACGGGGGTCTAGCGCGCGGTAACCCGCGGAAGGGCGAAAGCCGGTCCGAGGGAGCCACGGGCGAAAGGCATGACGAGGGCCGAATCCGAGCGGAACTCACACGTGTCCGCAGCAGGAGATCGGCAAACGGCCTACGCGTGTGCGTGGGCGTCCCTCAGCGATGGAAGGCACCTCGGGCCGGTATATTTTGCATACGGAGCCATGCTCGAATATTGTTGTGTGCCCACGTCGGGCAGCCCACTTATGATTTTCATTTTCTCCATTGCTATAGCGGTTTCTGGTGCAACTCCAGTAGCTGCTGCGCCCTCATCCTCGGCACCTGCTCCTATCTATGATAATGCAGTTGCCTTCTTGATTGTTCTATGTGAAGTATACCTCGCCTTGATTGCGCTCCTGTTCCACGCTCATCGCATTCCCGGTTTGTGTTGGACCGCCCCGTTGTCGATATGGGACCGCCTCTGGTTCATATCGGAGTTTGGATTGTACCCTTATGCGTTCGAATTGGCAGCCAAATTTCAGAATCGACCGCGACAAGGCATTAGCGACATCCGCGCAGCATCCTGGGATGCCGTAGTTTCTTTCGCTCGCAGCGAACGCGGAGCGCATTATCGCAAAGACCATCCATGCCCCGCTAAGCGCTTGGGTGTGGGTCTTGCGGATCACCGCGCGGACCTAGTGGGCACCATCCATCAGGACACGCTTGCTCTGTCACGAGCGCGCTCCGTGATGACCACTGAGGCCGAGATGCGCGATCGTTGCGCTGATATGGTACCAAAGCATTTGATCGGCTTACTTCAGGATCATGGCGTTCCTTGCGATGATCGCGGGATCAATGTTCACGCCCACGGTGCAGCCAAAGCTATTGAAATGCACGTCCTACTGGATAAGGCGGGTCCCGCGTGTCTGCAGGACACTCTGGTGGTTGGCACGAAACCAGCTAAGTTCGCCACCCTGCGACGCAAATTCCCAAATCGGATCTTCACCCATGAGAATGCATTGATTACAGCTCGTGACCTGTATCGCTACCCGAACGGTCCACATTTCTCCGGCATCACTGAGCACGAGTGTATGTTGTTGCACGATTCCGCCCAGTATCTTACGAAGGGAGCGGTCGCTCGGCTCTTTTCCCTTTCGCCCAGATTGACACGCATCGTCACCACTGGCATTCATCCACCGGAATCAGAACGCGGTTTGTGTAGCGTGTGGCCGCAGATTTACACTCTGTCGTATCAAGATGGAAAGATTATGTTCTCTTTTGATCCTTCAGGTGCGGGCGCTTACGAAGTGCCCAAGCGGGCTAATGACGAGATTTTCTCTTCGGGACGGTGGACCGCTTTGGGAGCGGATCATAATATTGTCTTCTCGAAAGTCGTCAGCGAGTCCGTCTTTTCGCACTTTGTGACAGTGTACACACGCATCCGGCATACACCTCTAGAAAACGATGTTGACCCGCAAGAAAGTTCATATGAGGCCATGTTGATCGGCAATGCAGATTTCTTGGTAATTCCGGATCTTTTACTGTCGAGACCCATGAAACAGCACAACGTGGCGGGCAGGCTAACCGTAGACAGGGAGCTGCTGATGTCGTTGGCGAATTACCTGCCGACACTCAAGCAGAGCTCCGATAACAAGTCGATCCAGAGCAAGATAAACCAGGCGGCCTCTAACCCGAAGTATAAATATCTGCGGCCCGAAGATTGGGAGACATTGCGAGTGCTGGCGCTCAGTGTGGCCGAGCGAGATGTGGCTCTGCCCGAGGAGTCGGTGTTCACGGCCAGTTACCTGAAACGCCTAATCTTGCCTCTTGTGGACGAAATTGGTGCAATCTTCGCGGAGAACAAGGCCTACTTGATTGCCAACGTTTTGTCCGGTTTGTGCGGTCTGGGTGTCTTTGGTCGAGTGGCTGCCCGCGCTTCTTTTATGGCGGACGTTTACGCAGCCGCACGCGCTTTGCGAGACCGTCAAGTCGCCCCGGCGCTCTTGCTTGCTGGCAAGGTGGCGCTTGGCTTTGCGGTGGGTAAATATGCGGCTCTGGCTGCCGCATTAGTGCAGGCGGGGCTTATAGCGCATCATTATGTGCGCGCACACCGATTCCGCCAAACCCAACTGTATCATCAAGCCATGAGTGATTATGCACAGTGGTTGATCGAGCCGAGCAGTGGCGCCCTACTCTTCGATGACAGGTCAATGGAATGGTGGTCAGCTGAGCGCGACGTGTTCCCGGGCGAGCATCCAGAACCTATTAAGAAGCTGAGCTCCTGTGGACATATGCGGGATTTCGGCTGTAAGTGCGCCATGTTCATCGAGGCGGCAGATAAAAAATTTGCTTTGCCCAAAGAATCAGACGTCCGCCCCGTTGGAGCCGGTTGCGACACGACCCTGATACCTGGTGCTATCACGGCCGAGCCTGAGGTAGCAGCAGCCTTTCGCGCCGAAATCCCCAATCAAGAGCGTCAAGAACCTGAGATGCTGCCAGCAGTGCCCGCGCTAACCACGAGCAACAATGTGGCCGTTACAATCGACGAACGTAAGGAAGTGCCTGCGCCGGTTGAACCGTCTGAGTCGCTCATATCGCGCCAGGTGTTGCCGGGCATCCCTGACAATGGGGTGGCGGGACCATTGCCTGAAATAGTGGAGTTCTCGAATGCGGACAGAAATTATGACAATAACGGTCCACCGCGTGATGTAGTTGAGCAGGAGCCAGTCTTGCAGCAGAACGAACAGAGTGTGAATCCGCACGATCGTTTTGCCCTACCTGATACTGCTGTCCCCGTCGTTTATCCACAGCCGGCCTATGTCGAGCCACCGGAGCCGGCTCTGCCCACTACCACAGACGAAGTGATACCTGAGGTGACAGAACCTGTGTTTGATGAGGGCCCCGGAGGTTTCGCGCCGATGCCGCTTATCACCAAGCTGCCTGTGAACAATTTCATACACCCCACATGGCAATTACGGCATGGTAATGTGTGTCGAGTCCCGTACGTCGAAAACTGCGGTGTGGAAATTGTCGCTATATGTCTGGGCTTGGAACCCGCAACGGTGTGGAGTGAAATCGGTAATGTGGTGCCAGCGTGCAATATGACTAGGTGGCTCACGGAAGGCACCACTAAATTCTTTTTCGAAGTAGCTGGAGTCCTCTGGAATGTGAAATTTGAGTTGCACAATATGCCTAAGTCGCCCGCCAAATTTTATGTGGGGCGTAATGGGGGTTTCAAGACTTTCCGGGTGCTGTATCAGAGGGAAGCCAAGCATTGGGTGCTGCTCTCGACCGAACAGCGAGAGGTGAAACCGAAGGCCCCCCTCTCGTGGCCCACAGTAGAGCCGGAACCCAGTGACCCGATCCTGCGAGAATTTTTGTCGGCGATGGACGAGCACATCGATTCATTCGGCAACAAGGTGCCCGGAGAGTTTGTCCCTTATGAAGCATCATGGGATAGAGCCCAATTGTATGCGAAGGAGGCGGCAGAGGGCGTCACTGGCACCATGCGGCGTCTGGTCGACAATCGCCGAATCGCCCAAAATGCACTTACACTGCTGGCCAAGTCCCCAGAGGCTATTCGCAAACGCACAGCGATGGTGCGGGGAATGTCCGGATTCAACGGTTGTGGGAAATCAGCCCCAGTGCAGAGCTTCTTGCGGTCTAAGCTCAAGGACTTAGCGGGTTTAGCACTGCTTGCTTTTCCTCGTAACCAATTGATGGAGGACTGGAGACGCGAACTTCCGGGCATCAACACGAAGTGCATCGCCACGTTTGAGCTAGCGCTTTTCCGAGTTGGCGCTCGAGTGCTCGTCGTTGACGAAGTTTCACTCCTGCCGCCTGGCTGGCTGGACCTATGTATCTTGCTGGGGACTGTCACGCACGTTTTATTCCTGGGAGATCCATCACAGTGCACATTCCACGAGCCGAACGAACGTTCGGCCTTGAATATGGCTACGCCTGAGGCTGAATACGTTTTCGATCGTGTGGGCGCCCCCTGGTTCGCTTGGTCTCATCGTGTACCACAAGTGGTTGCGCGCTCTTTTTCGATCCAGAGCACCAATCCTCAGGCGGGCTTCGTCAAAACTATCAGTTACTCCAAGGAACATTTGCCCACTGTCGTGCAGACGGACAATGAGCGACGCTCTTACCTCACCTCACACCCGAGGACCTTCACGGCAGGCACGATACAAGGGCAAACACACAAGGTGGTTCAATTCATCGTCACCAACAAGATGCTGGACATCGCCTCGAATAAGGATTTGGTCTCTGCCTGTTGTCGATGTACTGAGGGGATCTACCTGGTTCTTGGACCTGGTGCTCCACTACAGAACGTTGAGCGCCATCCCATCTTTGGAGCTTTGTTGGGAACTCGGCCTCCTTTCGACTTTGTCCTCAATATGCAGCAGCGGTATCTCAAACGGATGACCATAACGTACTTGGCGGCTGAGAAATTTGATCAAATTTATCGCCAACGTCGCGACTTAGCACTTCAAGGACCGGGTGGCTTCGCTGATATGAGCGTGGTCTGGGATTCATTGCCCGACCGTATGCGAGCGTGGTACGATGCTGGGGTCACGCCAAACGAGGGTGAGACACCAGACGTGCAATCGCCTGAGATTAGTGAGCCTGACGTGCACATTCATTTGCCAGCGATATCGGAGACCGCCCTACAACATTACCTGCTTAAGCAAGCTCCCGATCGCATCACCAGGGAATTCCAAGTGGGCTGTGACGTGTCTGCCTGTTATGACGATACCAAATTCCCCTCTGAACTAGTGCAGATGTTCCCTCGTCAAGCAGCCGGCGATGCGGCCTTCACGGTCGCGACCATCGAAAAGAGGCTTACTCGGAGCACTGCGGAGCGCAACGAGCGAAATCTTGTTCAACGTCAAGAGGTCGGGTATGCACTATGGCATGTCATGGCACGCGGTTTGGATCTCCCGCATGAAGTCCAAGAGTTTGACGCTCACCTATATGAGCGGTGTGTGCGTGATCAAATGCAGTCCCGACTTACGAAGACTCGCGCTACTTTAGCGCAGGCCGACGAGCGGGCTGACCCGTGGAACACCGCCATCAATCACGTAAGGAACTTCATCAAGACTCAAGATAAAGCCAAGTTAGAGGCATGGTATCTCGAGGAGGCTAAAGCCGGCCAGACTATTAGTGCAGTGCGAGAAGACGTACTGGCCAAATGGGGTCCCGCTTTCCGGTATGCGACTGCCGTCTTGATGCAGTGTGTCCGACCTGGCATTATCCTTAATAAGGGGTTAAGTCCGAGAGCTTTGAATGAAGTGGTGTCCGAACAATGGCGACCCAAAGGCTTGAGCACCATAAACGATTACTCAAACTTCGACGCCACTCAAGGTGGAGAGAGTGTTGTTCTGGAACTCGCCGTGTTGCAGTGGAGTGGGCTGCCTGACTACATTGTTCAAGGCTACGCGCACTGGAAAACGCATATAGTCACCAGTTTCATCGGCCTTAAACAAACAAGTCGGGACTCAGGTGAGCCGGGCACTTGGGATGGCAATACTTGGTACAATATCGCCAACTGCGCCTTGAAGTTCGGGTATCAAGCTTTGCGTCGTGGCACATGGTTGTTTTCTGGAGATGACATGGCATGCGACCAGCATCTTACCGATTGCGACACGTGGTATACCAAGTGGGCTAACAAAATCCATACTGTATCTAAGCTACAACACACCGCCAATCCGGATTTCTGCGGTTGGTTGCTGACGCCTCGAGGCATTATGAGGTCACCGCTCCTCGTCGTGCTGAAAATGTGGTACAAGCGTGCGCGATCTCCACTGAGTGTCGGCAATTGGGTAGACTCGTATGCCACTGAGATAGCGTTCACGTACCGCTTGGCACCATTGGCCAGCGAGTGGCTCACTGAGATAGACGTGTTGTGTCTGTCACATGCTCTGGACTACTTCCACCGGAAAACGCCTGTCCTTAGCATCATACTTTTCGGGCGCCGGCAGGATTGGCTCGCCGCTCTAAAAGCCAAGTTCGACAGAGTGACGGAGCACCGACAGTGGCCACGTCGTAAGTCCTTATTGCGTAGTTTAAGGGCTGCCATTGATCGTGCCAGCGGCTTTTCGGTGCGGGCACCTTACCTTAGCCCCATAACTTGTATGTCTCACCAATGGCCGCCGTCACTCAACAACAACAACAGCAAGCTCAAGTCGCCGTCACCAGCATTTCAAGCGCAAATAGCGGGTCATCCAGCAACTACCCGGTCCCCTATGCCAGCAACCAATTTCCATTCTTTATTGACGTTCCCATTCTCTGTGGTACGCAGCAAGAACCCATGGCGACGAATGCCGAAGCCAGTTTCACGGCAAACCTCACCGCAGGGCCTGGTTATGCAACTTGGTCCCAAGGGTACCCCTACGTTAAAATACGTGGTTTGTCATACCAGTGGGCTAATCTGGACACAGTTGCTGAGCGCACTTTGCGCATCCACATGGGTTGCACGCATAGCACTCGCCTTCCGGCCGCTCAAACAATTGCGGCGATTCAAGCATGCCTATCTAATCCTACTCCTGTCCTGTGCCAACCTGCCACAAAGTGCTCTCGCGTTGCCAATGCCGGGGCCAACGATGTCGCCTTGGTCTATCAGCGAGCAATCCCCCCCGCAGCTTCCGGAGAAATGGACTTCAGAGCGCTCGACTGCATCCCTTACGTCAAGCACCCCCTCGGATCTACCAATGTTCCTTCGTTTATTGGAGTGGTACAGTTCTTGGGGACCTCTGCTGTGCCTGCTAGTGGCCAGCGCTGCCTTCTTACATTGGAAGTACTGCTCGAGCGCAGCATGTCCGACTTCTGACGGATCACAACTTACCTCTGTGGGAATACTTTGTTTGCCTGTGTTACCGATTGATAATATGCATTTCACATCTCATTTCGCCGAAGGAAAGGAAATATTGGAGCTGGTCGTTGGAGGGAAGGTTGTTGTCGCAACGCAAGATAAGTTGCTACCTCGGGAAGGTGAAGTTGAGAACTACAAAGCCAAATTCTCCATGGCTGATGCTCAGGATATGCTCAACTCTCTCGCCGAGATTCGAGCACGTGCTGCTGCCGCTGAGGCAGTAATAGAACAACTGCGCAGCAAAATAGTCGAAGAAGGTCCGGAAGCGGAAGTAGGTCTCCCCGATGATCTGAGGGAGAAGGTTAGAGGTCACACGGCCCGTGTCAAGGCGCTCGTTTCAAACGTGCGCCGCATTATGCTATCCTAAGCTCCAAATTAAGCGTAGGAGTCCTGCAATCCACTGAAGGTGATCACCCGTAGTGGGGTTAAAGAGGACAAACCCCGTTTGAGCTGTCTTTTCAGTAAACGCGTTTTTCAAATGTTTCGAAATCTAAGTTCGTAACGCGTGAATCCATAGTCGGGTGCGAGCGAACCCAGGGAAGTGAACCATCTCAGTACCTGGAGGAAAAGAAAGAAACCTCGATTGCGAAAGTAGTGGCGAGCGAAATCGCATCAGCCTAAACCTGTTCCACCTTCGGGTGAGGCAGGGGTTGTAGGGCCAGCAACAGTAGAGTTACCAATCCGGTTGTTAGTCGAAGCCCTCTGGAAAGAGGGGCCATAGAGTGTGATAGCCACGTAGGCGAAAACAATCCGGACTCGAAGCTGG
>Ga0222736_10000055_pt1 | contig 8911 bp, 8 predicted proteins | sample NatBWC4Mmetat_FD_169119 | JGI IMG/M metagenome (GOLD analysis project Ga0222736, IMG submission 169119) | Metatranscriptome of forest soil microbial communities from Barre Woods Harvard Forest LTER site, Petersham, Massachusetts, United... ... | reverse complement strand
GCCAGGGCGGCGCGACCGTCATTTCGCAGTACGCAGACGCCGAGAGGCAAATCATATTTGTCGCCGATAAGGCCACCAATGCGGCTCATCCAAGCGATGGTTTCTCTCGGAACTCTGTCTGGAAAATAGGGAACATCCCCGAAGTTTTCTATCATTATCGCGTCGACGCCACCCTCTACGAGTGCCTCTGCATCGGCAAGGGCATGTTCGAGTATCCGGCTGGCATTACCGTCAAACTTTGGCGCACCGGGCAGCGGAAGCAAATGCAGCACACCGACGATCGCTTGTTTGTGCTCAAGTATGCTGCTGTTTCTTCGCATTCCAGGTCCCGCTAGATAACCGCGCGCATTACTCTGATTAGCCGAAATGGGCATCGTACGCATAGCGCTTGCCCTCCCCCGCCGGAAGCGTAAGAACAACTATCGCAGCCTATTGTGACTCGCGAAATCGGACTCCAGTGACAAACTCTGCAGTTCTTTCCTGTCAGGAAGCAGATACCGCCACTTGTCAAATTTGTCACCACGGCTCGTGATCAGATATGGCGATCCCTCTTTCTCTATCAAGACCTCCGCCGCAGGAGGAATATTTAGAAATTCCATGTGTTGCGTCGCACAATATGCTCCGACGTCGAGTATGAGCACGTAATTGGAGGGACCGATGCAATCTGGGACTAAATAGTCGCCTGGCAGAACATAATCGTGCCGGAGGATACCCCGTCCGCGTAGCGCTGCGGGAACGCCGTTCGACTTGATTTCTGTCATACTCGAGTCCAAAAACATTACATTGTGATGCCGTTCTTTATACTGGGCCGACGGCATGAGAACTCTCGACCCGTCGGTAAGCAACCGATTGGCGCCTGGGTGCGAGATAACGCTACGTTCTATCCCAAGCAGAAGCATCCCGATATCACCCAAAATGTCGCGTGCCGGCTCGAAAAGGAATCGGACGTGATGTGGAATATCATAGCGATCAGCGATTTCTCTCAAGTTCTCCAAGTATCTGGTCCAGTCAAAGTGCTTCTTGCTCTCCATCCTCTCTTGGTAATCAAACCCAAACCCCCCGGCAAAATTGATAGCGTTTGCATTCGGGAAGTAGACCCGAAAGATCATGAATACCTGTTCAATAACACTGATCATGTTGTCTACTGTGTTTCCGCTTCCACAATAGAGTTCAAAACAACCTAGTTTTCTTCGGCGAGTTTCCAGCAAGTCGCGTAGGGTCTTAAGTTCACTGTACTTGATGCCAGGTTTTCCTGAGCTTAAACTGTCAATTCGCACATTTATAGGAACGCCGTCATGGTTGCTGAGGAGGTAGCAGATTTCGTCCAAACTCGATAAAAAGAGGGGGTAGCCTGTTCCGGCCCAAAAACTGATGTCTCTATCGGAAACATGACCCGTCGACACAATGAATTTATCGAAACCAAACTGGCGTAAGATCTCGTATTCACTGGGCAGTTGAACAAGGATACCTATTCCATTGTTTTGAAACGACCGAAGTATATGGGGATTGGAGTTCGGGAAAAAAGGAACGTAAAACTCGACGCGGTCGCCAATCCCAGCAGCGACGGCCGCATCTTTGACGCGCGCAACATTTCTTAGTAGTTGCTCTTCGCTGTAAATAAAGACCGGCGTCCCAACACGCTTGGCAATGAGCTGTAGATCAGATGCGCTGATGCACCCGTTAACAAGTCGATTATCGATCGTCGGCAAGGTCCCTGCATCGCAATTCATTCGAGTAACCTCACTTTAGATTGGACAGGCTGGTTTGCATGCTAGGCCACGCGGTGGAAGTCTGGGACACAACAGCAATGTCGGCAAGAGACATCCCAGTTTAACGACAGGTGCTGTTGCGAGAACCACACTTTCAAAAAACTCGACCGGAATTATATCACCGTGCTAGGATTCGCAATAGTAAAGTGAGAAGTTGTCTCTCATGGGCAATCGACCAGGCTTGAGAGTGGCATTCGTGCCCACCAAACTGGTTGATTAGTGCGTTGACGCGGGTTAGTGTCAAGCCCCATAGAGACAGTTTGAGCTCACATCTACGCAGGTAGCAACCTTTCGATCCCTCTCCGCGACGGTCAGGAGACTCTAACATAGCCAATGCTGACTCAGATTTATGAAGTTTCGAGTCCTGAAGAGGCGCGATCCATTGCAGCTATAGGTGTTGATCACATTGGTGCGAAGGTCGGTCCTGGCCAATCGCCCCGGGAACTATCACTCGCCAAGGCAGCGGAGATTGGTGCAGCGGTTCCGCCCCCATGCAAGTTTTCGGCTCTCTTTCTAAGTTCCGACGTGTCCCTTATCGCGGAGTGGGCCGGTGAACTCCGCCCGTCAATCGTACATTTAGGAGCACGCCCTGAGATGCTTTCGCCGGAAGGTGTCGCCCTTTTAAAGGAGAAGCTACGGGGCAGTGTGATCATGCGAAGCCTGCCAGTATCTGGCGAGGAAAGTTTGGCGATTGCTCAAAGTTATGAAAACATTGCAGACTTTCTGATGCTTGACAGTTTTCGATCTCTAGATCAGAAGGTCGGTGCCCTTGGCGTCACTCACGACTGGAACATCAGCCGCGGCATCGTTGCGCTGGTTCATATGCCTGTGTTCCTCGCCGGAGGTCTCGGACCCGAAAACGTCGCAGAAGCAATACGTTTCGTGCGGCCGGCAGGGGTCGATTCGAAGACCAAGACAGACCAGGACGGCTCGCATCTCAAAGACCTTGGCCGAGTACGTTTGTTCCACGAAACGGCTCGATCGACCCTCTGACCGTACGCCGGAGTTGCGTGGAGGTTGAGCCAATGTTGAGCCAATATGGAATCGGAATTCCTCAACTACAATTTGCTGCAACGCGGGCCAGGCGTTAAATCAGCCGGATGCCGGTCGGGAAGATGGAACAAATCCTGTGCATTGCGGCCCAAGATGTTGCGTTTCGTAGTTTCCGTTAGAAATGGCAAGTCAAAGATCATGCTGGGTGTGTTGAAGTCGAAGTGTGGCCAATCAGAGGACCAGAGCAGCTGCGTCTCGGCACGGATCATGTCGAAGGTGATTTCGAGTGCCTTCAAATTGCTCGTCTCCATCGGCTGACTTGAGTACCAGCAGTTGCGCCGCATGTACTCTGAGGGCAACATCTTCAACAGCGGCGCCTCGGACTGGCGCATTAGGAACTGGTCATCGAGGCGTTGCATCAGAAAGGGGATCCAGGCCAGTCCACTTTCGACCCAGAGTGCCTTCAGCCCGGGGAAACGCTCGGGAATCCCTTGCAGAATCCAGTTTGTCATGTGCACCATGTTGCACCACACAAAGCCCAATGCGTGCATGCCCAAAAAACTCGGGATCGTGGCCAGCGAGGGATCCTGCCAATGGTAGCCGGCGTGAAAGCAGATCGGTTTACCGGCTTCCTCGATCATTCGATAGAGTGTCATGTATTCATTTGAATGCACTGGCTTGTAGCGCGTCGATGTGACGGTAAAGCCGACCACCCGCTCGTTGTCAGCGTACTCCTCGACCACACGGCAAGCTTCTTCCGGAGTATTGAAGGGCAAGTACGCTAACGTAATGATGCCGCTGTCGGCCGACACCAGATTGTCAAGGACCCAACGATTATAGGCACGGCCCAGCACGACCTCCATGTGGTCCTGGGGATGCATACCCAGGAACAGCATCGAGGTGGGAAAGACGACCATATAGTCAGTCGAAAGTGCAGCCATCGCCCGCCGCGCCAGCTCCACGTCGCGGTGAACGCCCGGGCACGATTCGATGTTCTCGCGCTGGTCGGCCTGATGCGGGATCCGACCGCCGCAATCCTGATAGCGTAGGCCGAAGTCGCCCACCAACCCGTAAGGGGGGGCGCCGACTCGCTCGCGGTGATAGGCCTCCGCCTGATCCCGCAGCACCGGGTCATCGATATAATGCACGATTTCGTGCCACGAGATCGACTCGACATGATGGCTGTCAACGTCGACGATGGTCCAATCGGAATAGCCCCTTTCTTCGGCGTCCTCGCGTACGTGGCGAAGGTATTCGCGAGTGTCGGTATACATGTCGATGTCTTTCAGTTCGGGGCGGCAGAGATAGGTAGCCTTGTTCCTCATGGCGTCACCTCAAGAAGTCGTCCTGACGGTATAACTCTCGGGCCGTCTACGTAACCACGGGCCAAACTCTATCGGACCGAGTCCTACCGCGGAAGGATTCCGCTGCTCGCGGCCGGTGCTTCGGTTGGCGTAAACCACATCGCCACAAGTGCCTTCCACGGCTCGGAAATCCCGGTCCTCCGTCTGTCTTTGCGCGGCATGAGCTCGCCCCGCTGATGATCCGGGCGCTCAGCTTGGTCCGGAATGCAGCGGGCTTTCGCACCGGTCCAAGGCCTGTCGGCTCAGGGCCCACTATGTAGTAGCGGCTGGCCTGCTGCGAGTCGGGATGGTTGCGCGGATCAATCGACACGCAGAAATAATTCTCCATCGCGGACAATGGTTTGGATCGGATCGAGCGCCAGCGTGTTCGTCCCCGCGTGGTATCCGGTGCGAATGTTGAACTCGGCGCCATGCCAGGGACAGACGATATGACGCACGGTCTCGTCATAGCGCCTACCATGGACCTTACACTCGGCGTCAATTTCCGCGATCACCCGCTTGAAAATCCTGCCTTGGCACACTGGACCACCCCGATGCGGACACACATTGCGCCACGCATAAAATGCGCCGCCGAGATGGAAGACGCCGATCTCAACACCGCCAACGATGACGAGCAGCTTGTCGCCATCCTTAAAGGAACAAACGGAGCCTACACGGTGTTCCAACATACGTCTCGCCAAGCCTTCTTCGGCTCAGGAGTTTACCATACCCTGTCAACAGAGCACGCCGCTATCCCTAACTGTCTTCACATTGTGACCATGACCTGTAATTATGCGCGACGTTTGGGCACGTCCTTGCCGGTGCTTGGGCCCAGCAATTTCCGCACGATTCCCGCCACCTCGTCAGTCGTCTCTTCGATGGAGCGGTTGGCGTGTACTACGACGACATCCTTGCCTGACTGCTCCGCCAAGGATAAGATCGCATCGCGAGTTCTGCTTTGATAACTGATAAAGGTGTCTTTTCCGAGTTCCGTATGCCCCTGATACAGGCCCATTTCTACTTGGCTGAACCGTCTTCCGTTTTCGATCGCCCTAGACCATACAAGTTCTACGTCCGGTTGAAGAATGATGATGTGATCCGGCTCAGTGGCGTGTGAAAAAACGACCTTGATGTAGTCCTGCTGGTATCCATCGACGAGAAAGCGCGCCATGATCTTGTAACACCACCCATCAAAGAGCAATGTCTCTTGGGTGGCGATGCGAGGGGCGACGACCCCGTCGGACACGAGGTTTACCCATGCCGCATGCAGAAGCACCCTGTATTGTGACGGCAGATTCCTCAGGTGATGCTGCGTGGGAGGCCAAAGAATGGCGTCCAACTGCCGCATACCGGTCTCCAGTTCGGGAGATGAGGTAGCTATTTCCTTGTATCTTACATGTGTAACGTCCTCAAGCCGACCGGCCACGCGCTTCGAAATGGTAGTCTTGCCAACCCCGTCGATCCCCTCTATCACAACGAACTTACCGTGAGGGCGCGGGACTGGTTGGTATGCCTCCGCGCTGCGGAAGTTGGGAAGCGCGGGTACCTCATTTGTTTGTTTCAATGCCGATTGCAATGGATTCATCTCAACCTTCTATCAAAGTGCTGGGAACGCGAAATACCATCACCTCGCCGGAGCTGTCGGCAGCACAAAGAGTTAAGCGCCCCTAATCTCGAAAGCAAAAATACCCTAATCCACGCCCCTCATCTAAGCGCGACCCGCTCTCTGTTGATCGTGAACATTCGCCTTTCTGACGGCGTACGGCGCAGAGATCAAACTTTCGGTTGCCCGGATATCAAGCCTTGTGCAGCCAGCGTTTGCACAACCTCGCTTAGCGGTGGAACCGACCAGATCCGTTCGCTGGTCCAAGTCTCGCAGAGGGACTTATAGAGCTGTGACACCAATGTTAGGAGGTCCGGCGGAAGTGGCGCAGGCTGTTCCCACAGACTTCTGGGCACGCCGGCGGCTGCCCATTGCTGAATCCTAAGTTCAAGCCCGGTCGGAGCGTAGTAGTTACGCATAATTTGTTTGCTGATATCGAATCCATCGAAGATGAACCGGTTCTCGTCAGGTGTACCCGCAACGTCGACCAAAAAGAGCTCTCCTCGGTCGCTCACACCGAACTCAAGCTTCCCGTCAGCATGATACAAGCCAACCGATGCGGCTTTGCGACTTATGACATCATTGACGGCGAGTGTTAGCTCCTTCAATGCACGCAGTTGCCTTTCAGAGAGTCCAGCTAACCGTTTTGCCTCCGATTCGCTAATGAACCGATCGATTTCCTCAAGTTTCGTCATGAACTCGACGACTGGCGAGTGGAGTACGGTTCCGGGCCGCGGTAGGCTTCGCCAACCGAACTGGTCCAGTGTCGCTGTTCCGCGGCGGATCCTGCGGAATACGGAGGAACCCGGGGGCAGAGAATTACGGAAAACAATTTGCAGCGGAATGAAGTAATTGCGCTCACCTTCGTGGATCGGCTGCAGAGTGGGATCAATAACGCGCAACAGCCGGAACTCGATCCGGTTTGGGGCTATAAACCTTCGGAAATGAGTCTGAATCCCGCTTTCTTCAAAGAGGCGAAAATTCACCGCCGCCATTCGGCAGATAGCTTCCCCTTTTCCGTTGATTTGGTTCGGCATCTTTCCAAAGTGAAAAACTGAGTAGTCGTCAGTAAACTCAAATATCCCGATCCCCGTCATGTCTGTTGATGGCGGACTGATGCTATGAAGATTCTTGGTTGACCAGCGTTTAGGCATACGATTTTCCGGGAGATTCGCCTGCAAACTACCGAGTCTTCCACGAAGGCTTACTAACGCGGATCCTAGGTCCTATCGCGCGCCCAGTGTCATAGTGCGCGGCGGCGCAAGACTTTCGGCGGTCCGTGTGCATTTTCGCAGTACTCAGCAAGTCTCTGCCAGCGCGTGCGCAAACTGGTCCGGCAGTTCCCGCGGTCCGCCGGGCAAGTTCAAGGGCGGCTTTGATCGCTTCTGGAAAAGTGTATCCTGCAGCCGATGCGGCGACGAATCCCGCCGTGAAGGCATCTCCGCATCCCAGCGTGCTCACAGCACACGCAGCGACGGTTTTGTAAAATGCCGGAGGCGATCCGTATCCGCCCGCCGCAGCGCCTTCCGCGCCCATTGTGATCACCGCCTGAGGCACTCCGTTCCGCTGTAGTTCGGTAACGGCCTGGATTGCAGCTTCGCTATTTGTAATCCTGCGGCTTAGAACAGCTTCGGCTTCAAGGCAGTTCATAATTACGCAATCTAGGCGGCTGATGATCGCGCTCTGCTGGTCGACCGGAAGCTCATGCAAGCGAGTTGTCACGCCGTATACGGGTATACCGCGCCTTCTGCAATCAACCAATAGCTCACGCATCATGTCCCGATCGAGCCCGGTTTCGACCACAACATGCGAGGCGAGACGAAGATGCTCACGCACAAAATGCCAGTCTAATTGCTCGATGAGGGGCTGTTCAATCCGCCATTGCTCCGTTTCCCCCGCCCGCACGAAGGCCCGGTAAACACCCATTCCATTGCTTACATATTTCGCGCTCAGCTCAACGCCTGCACATGCAAGCTCGGTTGCAATGTGCTCCCCGAGGTTGTTCGGCGTCATGAGAGTAACTAGGCGTGGACGTAGACCAATCCATCCGAGGTTCTCGGCGATGTTCCGACCAATTCCTCCGTGAAACCGCTGAATCGGTTCTGCTCCACTGCACTCGAGTGGACAATCGTAGATCAGATCGAGGAACACCGATCCCACCACTGCAACTGTTAGCGAATTTATTTCAGACGTGAGCATAGGGAGGCACCCTAATTTAGCGAGCAGGCTGCTTCAGAAGATCGACAGTCAGTATTATGCCGTTACGCTCTCTGCTGAGAGCGAAATATATGTGCCTGCCACCACGTCATTGTACGCCACGCCCGGTGGGATCAGATCCCAGCTCACCATCCACCGATAAGTCTTGTCGAACTCCTCGCGACTGTAAGGCTCCGGATTTACAAAACGGAGACGCGGTAAATAGAAGTCCTCCGGCCCTATGACCTTTTGGAATTTCTCCGGAAGCGCAGAGATCAGATAATGAAGGTACTTTAGCTTAGAGGTATTAATTCGCTGAACAGCAATTTTGATTGCTCTGTTGATCGCCGCATACGTTTCACCGGTGAGTTCGGGTGCGCCAATCTCCGCGCCTTGGTAATGGGTCTCGATAATCTTTTGAAAGCCCTGCTTCTCGGCGAGTGTCAGCCACGGTTCGGTGAGAGCAATCGCTGACACCTCACCGCTCAAAACCGACGCATATCCATCTAGATGATGCTGGCACACCAGCTTGATCTCGTCACGCTCGAGGAATCCTTCGAGCATCTGCAGGGAAGCATAGTGGTTTGCATTGTGAAAACTCACGGAGACGGGCTGATTGCGCAGCCGCTGCGGGTGAGTGAATCGGGACCCGGGAGCTGAGAGCAGCGCCATTACTGCAACGCATGAGCGCTTGCCCAAAATTCTACCTGCGCGCTTGCTGTCTAGGGCACGCCGGATCTGTCCCCATTCGCAGGCCGAGTACACATCCACTTGGCCTTCCTCGAATAGGCTGTGACTACGAATGACATCGACAAGCGCCGGATCATCTACCGGCCGAGGTATCGGTTGGCGCGCCTGAGTACCGGTGAGAGGCGCAACGAACTGGGCTTCTATGCCTTCCGCTTCGAATAGTCCTTCGTCCTGGGCCACCAACCACGGCAACGCAAAAAATGTGGCTGTGCCACGTCCTTCTGTGATGACTTTTTGCATCGGGTCACCTCGATCTG
>Ga0222736_10000053_pt1 | contig 8945 bp, 1 predicted proteins | sample NatBWC4Mmetat_FD_169119 | JGI IMG/M metagenome (GOLD analysis project Ga0222736, IMG submission 169119) | Metatranscriptome of forest soil microbial communities from Barre Woods Harvard Forest LTER site, Petersham, Massachusetts, United... ... | reverse complement strand
GTTGAAGTTGAAAAAGAGCTCAGGGTTCATTTCAAGTTAAGATGTTTATGAAGAAAGTTGAGAATTTGCCTAAGGAAGAGACGATCGTGGTCTCGAACGTGGAGGGTCAAATCCACGTAAGCGAACGAAAAGTTTTTGGAGAAGAAGCTGAAGAAGGAGAGTTTGAGAAGCTGAAGAAGTTTGTGGAAATTTGTCCATTGATTGAAAGTAGTGATGATGAGGATCCTATTGTTCTTGCCCAAGAACATTATGATTCGGTGAGTGGACTAAGTGTTGAGGATATGTTTAAAAGTGTATCACACAAAATTAGTCATCGTTATTGTGTGCATCAAAGAGTTAGCGATAGAAGGCGTTGTGTGTGTATGAGTGGACTCTTGTTTGATAAGTCGAATAGGAGTAAGTATATATTGACTAGTGACTGTATTAAGGATTTGATTTGTATAATTCAGGAAATAAGGCTTGCCGATTTTTTGAATCAAAATGTTGGAAAATTGTTGAAGAAGTATGAACACCATAAAGTTGTTTTAACCATATTGTGTTCTAAAGATGTTAATTTGGCGAATGATCCGTATATGAGTAGAGCTAAGTTCATGCGTTATTGCTATGAATTGAGAGCGTTATATGGTTCGTTTGAGAATAGAGGGGAAATGATAGAGGAGTGTAATGACTTCGAGGCTCAACAAATGCCAGCATTTTTGAGTAATTTTATTGAAGTTATTACAGATTTGAGTGCTCGGGTTTATGAGACGTCCGCTCAAGTGATTGAAGTGTTGTTTGGAAAGATCATGGAAGCATTGTCTGCAGTCTTTAGTGTGTTGTCTGAAGGAGTGAGTAAGATGTTTACTAAGTTGTTTGGAGGTTTGAAAAGGAAAATTATAGAATGGATTGATCCTGTTGGAACTATGGCGACGTATTTCCAATCTGATAAGAAGACAATGTTGATAATGTTTGTGTGTTGTACGCTTGTAATAATGGTGATTGATATAGTAGGATTTTTGACGTATAAGTTGTTGACCAGTTTTATAGGAATGATGGTTGATTATTTTGAAGGAAAAGTTGAAGGTGATGGAAGTTTTGTTGCTCAGTCACCAGTTGATCCGGTTGCTGGAGTTATTTCAGTTATTGGAATTATTTTAGGATTGACAGCATTTGATTTGGATGTCGTGGGAAAGAAGTGTCGTAGTTTTATAGCTATAATATCTGCTGGCTTAGGTAGTTCATGGTTGTTAGGTTCATTGTTTTTAGTGTTGCCGACGATCGTACAAACCGCGATTAAGACGAAATTTGGAACAGCTGAAGAGAAAGAAAAAGCTATTATTGATGATTGGTTATTGAGAGCGTCAGCGGTTATTAAGCTGAAGCGGATTTCGAAGGTTTTAGTGAGTGACGAATATTATAAATGGTTGTCCGAGTTAGTGAATGATGCGAATGGTTTAAAGTGTAAAATCAAGACACCTACGGTATCTGGTTTGTTTGTGCGAAATTTAACAGAGTTGATGAATATAATCTCTATTTTAGAAAACTATAGAAAAGAGAAATCTTTTAGGGATTATCCATTTTCGATTCACATGTGCGCAGATCCAGGGTATGGTAAGACTTTGATTTCATCTTGTCTAGTACGTGATTTGTTTGGAGTTGTTGAGAGAGATATATATACCAGACCAGTTTCATCTGAATTCTGGGATGGTTTTATTGATCAGAAAGTGATAATTTTGGATGAATTTTTGATTGGTGATTCTGATACTAAGTTGAGACATGCTCAAGAATATTTGGAGCTTGTCTCTACTAAGAGTTTTAAGCCGAATTTGGCCAGCATTGATAATCCAGCTGTGGGCCTTAAGGGAACCAGAGCTGAACCAGTAGGAGTTTTAACTATAAATAATAAAGAGTATGAAAAGTGTGCGCATGTGTCAAATGCAGCAATGTGGAGGCGCAGGGAATTAGTCATTAAATGTAGGATAAATCCCTCTTATAGGGATAAGTTTGTTGATAACAAGGTTGAATTAGCAAGAATGAGTGATGATGAATTGGCGAATAAGAGTTGGTTGTTGTTTGATATATTGCCAAGAGAGTTTTCGAGTGATCAAGGAAAAGTTGAAGGATTGAATTATAATGATATGATGTGTTTGTTGAAAGATAAGTATGAGGCTCACGTTAGTGTGTGTGAGAGATTGAGATCCGGACAAAATTTAGATGATGATGATGGAAAAAGTCCTTCAGAGTTGTTGGAAGATGCGTTGAGAGAATTGCAAGGAGTATCAAATGAGCCGATTGGAGTTGGAGAAGCCTTTACGAGCTTCTTTACTGGAAAAGTAGATGATCTTTGGAGCCTATTTTCTCAGGGTCCAAGTGACCACGAAAGAATGAACAGAAATGTTGGTCATGAGGACATTGGGGGAGTTTGGAAAGACAAAGACTTGAAGAATTTGTTTAGAAGAATTTCACGGTTAACCACAACTAAGAAAACGAAGGAGTGGGCAACCGAAGCCTTCCCTCGATTGAAGGAGAATTTGGATCGATTAAAGAAGGATGAAAATATAGTTGATTATTTTCGTGTAGAGAAGAAGTTGTTTGAGAAAATGAAGGATTTTGGTATGACGAGTGAGATGTTTGAGAAGTATGTTGCGAGTGATAGTGAAGATGGTGCAGTTGGTGGTGTTGAGTGTGAATGTGAATCAAGTAATGAAAGCGTGTATGATGATGCGGTAGAGAAGATTAGAGGTGTAACTATGGGTTTACCCTTACCTGTTCAGAAGGATGTGGATGCGTACATGGATCATTCTAATGTTGATGCGAAGTTGGTGCATAGACACGTATGTCTAGGAATTGCGAAGGAAGCTAGAATAGACGCGTTTGGAGTTCAATTTAGAGATAGAGGATCTGAAGATGGTTTATCGTGGAATTACAAGCAATGTGGAAGGCATTTTGCCCATAAGCATGATGATTATGTAGTACATAAAATGCTGTGTGCTGATTGCGTGAGGAATGGTAATGAAGAGAATGCAGTTTCTATGCATGGAGGCTTTTTGAGTTCTTCAGCCGCGAATTTTGTGAAAACAAGTGAATTGATACCCGATGATTATGATTTTAAATATAATGGGTGTCCGGAAGAGTTTGCAAATAGAATGAATGAAAAATGGATGAGTGTATATTTAAGTAAGTTTGTTAAGTATGGGCAAGTGCCAGTGTTGTTGTTTAGGTCTGACACCCATGGTGATTATAGCTTTGCCCCTAGAACGTATTTTAGGAAATCGGCTAAGATTACCGCTGCATGGGTAGCGTTTGGATGTATGATGTTTGGTTTGAGAAGGATATTTAAGAAACGTGAGGAAACTGTTAAAGAAGATTATGAAATATGTTTTTCCCAAAGTGCTAAACCTAACAAAACAACTCGTCCTCAAATGAGAGTGAAGAATTTTGTTAAAGGTTATGCACAAGGAGCAGGTTTGGAAGCATTAACATTCACAATTGGAAATGTGTCACATTATGGTTTCCCTATTCGGGGGCAAACTTTTATGACATATTTACATGCATTTCATAATGAAAATAAGTTAGTACCAGAAGGGAAAATGGTTGTTAAATATCGTACTTTTAAGTGTGAGATTGATTTTAAATATAGTATGTTACGCAAGAATGAAGAGAATGATTTGTGTTTTGTATCGTTTTTTGATAAGAAAATGGTGCAATTCCCAAATAATGTTAAGAGGTTTTGGAGCTATGCTGATTTTGATGCATTTGATGGTACGTCTGCAATGTTGGAGCTAGAGTCAGGGTCATGTTATGTGAATGTTGTGAAAGCTTTGAATAAGAATTATTCGCATGGTGAGAGGTGTATTAGATTGGAAGAATGTTTGTTGTATAAGTATCCGACAAAAAGTGGAGATTGTGGAGTTGTTTTGCGATCAGCAGGACAGTTGTTCCCAGGGAAAATAATGGGAATGCATGTTGCTGGTGGAGTTAAGAATGGTTGTAATTATGGTGTTTCAATGGTTGTTACTAGAGAAGATGTCGTGAGTGCGTTAGGAAATGAGGTTGATGTTGAAGATGTTGGTGAGATAGATTTGAGTTCTCAATCTCCTACTATTCGCGAAATTAATGAAGGTGATGGCGAAATGTTGCCAAATTTGAGGGAAATAGAGAACATACCCGTTAGTGACGCTGTGTGGATGAATAGGAATTCAAAGATTGAGAGAAGTTGTTTGACTCAGTGGTTAAATAGTAGACCGAAAAAGAATAAACCTATATTGAGTGTGAGCGATGATCGAAATTGGAAGTGTGTTGATCCAGCTGTGGAAATGATGAAGGATAGTTTAATGATTGATCATAGAAAGGATGATGTGGACTCGAGAATCGTGTATGAAGTGTTTGATGATATGTTAATGTGTTTTAAAGATAAATTGGTGTGGCCTGTTGGATGTAGAAAGCTAACCTTTGAAGAAGCGTTAATGGGAATACCTGGAAAATTGTGTTCACTTAAGGTGAATAGTTCAGCCGGGTATCCTTTGTGTAAAATGACGTCAAAGAAAGGAAAAACTGAATGGTTTTATTTTGATGCGAATGGTGATTTAGTTTATAATCCGTTGTTGAAAGAGATGGTTAATAAGTTTTTGTATGATTTGGAGCATGGAAAGGATGTGATTGGGCGTTTCATTACACATCTGAAAGATGAGTTAGTGAGTGATGTGAAGATACGAGAAGGGAGAACTAGAGTGATATATTGTGGTGATTTGGTAGCGAATGTTGCGTTTAGAATGTTGTTTGGTAGTTTGGTATGTGCGATTAATAATTCTTATGAGACGACTAGTTCAGCTATCGGATTGAACCAGTACTCTCATGATATGCATTTGATTTATGATTATTTAACTGAAGTTGGTGAGAATTTTATTGCTGGGGATTTTAAAAATTTTGATAAAAATATCCAGCCTGAATTTCAGAGGAGAGCGTATGATTTATTGATGGATTTGATGGGGGAAGTTGTTAGTGATAATATGAAGAAGAATTTTGTTAACCATCAGATGAACTCCCCAGCCGCTTTGGCTATGGAGTTGATTTATTTTGGAAACATGCATTTTTCGGGATGTTTCTTCACCACTATTATTAATAACATTGTGCATGAGGCATATATTCGTTACATATTTTCCAAAGTGTGTGGTCAATTTGTTTTTGATGAATGTGTGAGGATGAAAGTGTTAGGGGATGATCATATTTATTGTGTTAGCGGTGATGTGAGAGAATTCTTTCGACCATTTGTATTGCGTGATGAATTGAAGAAGTTGGGACAAGTCTATACTTCTGACATTAAAGAGTGTGAGTTGGTTGACCAGTTTAGGGATTTTGAGGACGTTACGTTCTTGGGTGCTCACCCTATAATGGTTAACGGCAAGTATTGTGGAGCTTTGAAGAAGGACACGATTTATGAAATGTTACATTGGACAAGAAATAAAAATTTAACGATAGTTCAGGAAGCAAAAACAGCTATGGAATTTTCGTCCATTTGGGATAAAGAGTTCTATATTATGTTTTGTGGTGATGTATCATATGCGGTTCAAAAGGAGTTAGGTGTGAAATTAGATCTGATTGGTTGGAGTGAAATGAGGAAGATTGTTTGTGGAAGGACGGCTTCGAGTGAATGTGGTTTTCCATATGGATTCTTTGCTCAAGGTCCCGTTGAGAATCAACATTCTATTGTCGATGTATCAGGAGGGAAAATTGTTGAGGGACCAAGTGTCAATGTATCTATGGCGAATAAACTTACTAGGAAGGCTTTGAATGAAGTACCCCTTGATATAAATTTTGGTACGAATTCAAATGTTTACCGAAAAGAGTTTTCGTGGAGAACAGCGGATGTGGCAGGTGCATCTATATATAGTGTTGATTTGCCATTTGGGTTGTTGAATTTGGGGAATGTTGAGAATTTACAGAATATGTCGTTTGATAGGTTCTGTTTTTGGAAAGGTGATGTTACTATAACAGCTCAGATAAATGCAACACCTTTTCAGTGTGGATTATTGGCAATGTATTTTGTGCCTTTGGCTTCATATGAGGTAGAATTGTCTAACATAACTGCTTGTCAGTATGTTTTAATTCAACCTGACCAAAATGCAACATATTCATTGACGATACCTTTTGTTTATTTAAGGAGTGTCATGAATACACGGGCACGGGCAACCGAGTCATTAGGAACAGTACATTTCACGCCGGTTTCACCTTTGTCGTCCATTGATACTGAACAGTGTACTATTACATTGTTTTCTTCTTTCCCCGGTTCAGAGTTCACCATTCCACGTCCGTTAACTGATGTAACGCGCGTTAAGAAATTTTATAATGTGCATGGACGATCTGTGGATTATGAAAGAACTGGAAAGTTAGATTTTATGTCTCAAGGAAACACAAATTCAACGACAATAAGCAATGTTTACTCAAATGCGGGTGGAGATATGCCTATACAAGGAGGTAATAATAGTGCTTCGGGTTCGGCTGACATTGAAGTTGATGCAGATGCGTCAATTCCCATGCCTTTTGATAACCCACCCTTATGTTCGGGAGCCTTACCGATACAACAAACTTTTTCAGGTATGGCTGCTTCGCATGGCATTAGGCCTACGGTTGATTTACAACTTAAACCAGCGGTCATGAGTAGACAACAGATAGAGATCTTTGACCCATCTGATTGTAAGATACAAACGATATGTGGGAAGTCTTGTTTGTTGACTTCTTTGCCTGTTGCGATTGAAATGGTGCCCGGGACTAAGATTTATGAAATTGATTTGAATACGCGTTTAGGAATAGTGGAGGGTAGTAATATACCTCTTAATATAGCGGCTCTAAATCAATTTATGTTCTGGAGGGGTGATGTTACTTTTAGCGTAATGGCTATTATAACTAAATATCACTCTTTGAGATTACAGGCAGTTATGGCGTATGGTTCATCTGGATTGGTTGATGGTTCTAGAAATGTTGATTTATCAAAGATAATGAACTTTTCTAGTAATGACACTGGAACGAACTATCAAGACTCGTGGTCAATTTCTTTCAATGCTCAAACTGAGTTTTTGAGAACGTATGAAGGGGAAGCGACTACTGAGTTTGTGCAAAATTATTCACTGGGTACATTTGGATTGTTTATCCAAAATGCGCTTATTGCACCTGATACAGTTCCGCCTAGCATTCAAATATTGGTTTTTGTGAAATTCGAAAATTTAAAGGTTGCCGTCCCACGACCAAACGGTCCATTTTCTTGGGATGAAAATCTAGTATACACACAATCTAATGTTTACACAATGAATGGTGCGGTTAGGGATCCAGAAATACCAGGAAATAAGATAATGGCAAATTGTAATCCAATTTCGCCGAATAAAGTTGAGGTTCAAGAGGGACAAGCCGGTTGGGACGTAGTACCACCAGATGGGGATTATGTTTTTGTTACCAATGATCCTTATGCATGGGTTATTTATACCACTCCAAACGGAACTGCTAGAGTGGGGGATCCCGTAATTTCTTTGAGTGTGATTGGTGGCTTGACAACTATCTTTTTTGATAATGGTGTGATAGATCCACCATCTGGATGGTCGGAATGTAAAGTAAGTGGAGATTTACCGTGGACTGTAAAACCAGTTGTCAAGGAAGAGATTGATGGGTTTGTGTCACAGGGTCCGCCAGATGCTATTGTTGAGATCCCAGTGGCTGAAGACACCAATGAAATGGTAGATGTAAATGTCGTGGCAAGCACAACTATGGAGACAACTGTAGGAAGGCCGAACATCCCATGCAAGATTGAGCTAGGAGAAAAATTTGAATTTTGTCCTAGTGATGTGCATGAGGTGTGTAGGAGATATATTAGAGTTGTTCCTGGGACAAATCCGGATTTGGAGCAGTTTGTGGTCACATCCTTAACTCAGGGTGAGATAAATCAAACTATCCTTAATATAGGTGTACAACCCCAGAATTTGTGGACCAGTTTATTTGCAGCATGGGCGGGAAGCGTGAAATATCGGTTCTTTGTAGAACAAGATGATATATTACAAGTTGCTTTTGCTCCTTATTACAATAGTGATCCAGCTGCGCCTGGAGTGCCAATTGTTGATGCATTACCTGGATCAAATTTTGTGTATAGGTCCATTGGTTTGACAACTGACAGTTTCAAGAGTGGAAATCTTGCTAGAGAAATGGCTTATCCCATTTCCGCGAGATCATTCATTGATGTTGCAGTACCATTTCAGAGTCACTTTAATTTTTGTTATACGACTAATACGCAAACGATTGCTCCAATTAGTTCGGGAACATTAAGTTTGATCTTTAATAAAGAACAGACTCCAATGGTGTTCACTGCGTTTGGTGATGATTTGCGTTTGGGGGTATTTAGGCCACCCAAAATAACGAAATTTGATATGACGGTGTTTGATTTGGGAATAGCTGGTTATAGAAACACTTCTTAGGAAGTGTTTCGCCAGAACCCAAGTCTTTTGTCGCTTGCAATGTGTGTTTACTGTAGTCTAGAATGTTAAAAGTCTTTAAGTATGGTATAGTGTGTATTAGCTAAGTGTTTTTGGAAACGAAGGCATATGAACTATGAGGCTCATTACGGGTGGTGTTAGGAAACGAGCTTTCCCTGTGGTCTTATAGAGTTACACACAGCGGTGTATCATATTGACTGTATTCTAGGTTGCTAAAAGTTGCCATATTGTGACGGCGTGTGTGAAGATAAGATGTCGTGTGTATTAGCTAAGTGTCTTTGGAAACGAAGTCATATGAACTATGAGGCTCATTACGGGTGGTGTTAGGAAACGAGCTTTCTCTGTGGTCTTATAGAGTTACACGCAATAGGACATCCTATTGTTTACAGTTGTGGAGACGTTGAGGAGTATCATCCCTGTCGCGTCTGTAAATACAGGACAGAATGTGTGGTTATTGAATAGTAGATGTTGAAAAAGATATATGATTATGAC
>Ga0222736_10000048_pt1 | contig 9173 bp, 7 predicted proteins | sample NatBWC4Mmetat_FD_169119 | JGI IMG/M metagenome (GOLD analysis project Ga0222736, IMG submission 169119) | Metatranscriptome of forest soil microbial communities from Barre Woods Harvard Forest LTER site, Petersham, Massachusetts, United... ... | reverse complement strand
GCGCGTTCCAACCCGTGTTCACCACCAAGGAAAACCATGGACGTCAAAAGCGTGCTGTCTGAAGCCTTCGCCATGCCGATTACGAGCCCGGCGTTCCCGATTGGCCCCTACCGGTTCATCAACCGGGAGTTTCTGATCATCACCTACCGCACCGACCCCGACAAGCTGCGCGCGGTCGTCCCCGAGCCGCTCGAAGTCGGCGAGCCTCTGGTGCACTATGAATTCATCCGCATGCCGGATTCGACCGGCTTCGGTGACTACACGGAAAGCGGCCAGGTCATCCCGGTTTCGTACAACGGCACGCCCGGCAGCTACACGCTCGCGATGTATCTCGACGACCATCCGCCGATCGCCGGCGGCCGCGAGTTGTGGGGCTTTCCGAAGAAGCTCGCCAAACCGGTACTCGAAGTGCATACCGACACGCTGGTCGGCACGCTCGATTACGGCCCCGTGCGCATTGCCACCGGGACGATGGGATACAAGCATATCCAGCTCGATCTCGCCCAGCAGAAGAAGCGTCTGGAAGCGCCGAACTTCCTGCTGAAAGTGGTGCCGCACGTCGACGGTTCGCCGCGCGTCTGCGAACTGGTACGCTACTACCTGCAGGATATCGACCTGAAAGGCGCATGGACCGGCCCCGCCTCGCTGCAACTCGCGCCGCATGCGCTGGCGCCGGTAGCCGAATTACCGGTGCTGGAGATCGTCGAAGCTCGCCATCTGCTCGCAGACCTCACGCTGGGTCTCGGCGAGGTCGCGTTTGACTATCTGAAGTAGTCCTCGCCCTACCTAAACCCAAACGCGCGCGCCAGCGACAACGGCCGCATGAGCGGCCGTTGTGTGGCTTGCGGGCATGGGAACGTCGCCGCTCCAGAACGCAACCGGCCGCATTCGCGGCCGGTCGTTCTACTGCCAGGCGTCGTGCGTCATGCGCCGCGCATGCGCCTACTTCAACACCACGTTGACGTCGAAGTACTTCGACGCAAAGCGGTCAATCGTGCCGTCGGCCTTCAGTTCCTTGAGCGCCTGGTTGACGGCATCCTTCAGCGCCTTGTCACCCTTGCGGATCCCAAAGCCGACGCCACCACCCAGCAGCTTCGCGTCGCTGACCGGCGGGCCTGCGAATTCGAAGCCCGCGCCTTGCGGACGGGTCAGGAAACCCTTCGATGCCGCTTCGGCGTCCTGGAACGCCGCGTCGAGACGGCCCGACGAGAGGTCGGCGTAAATCTGGTCCTGGGTTTGATACGGCACGACATCGACGCCAGCTGGCGCCCAGACCGCCTTCGCGTACGTTTCCTGGATCGTGCCCTGCAGCACGCCGACATGCTTGCCCTTGAGCGACGCCGCAGTGGGCAGCAGGCCGCTACCCTTCTTGGCGATCATCTGGTTGGGGATCGTGTAGATCGGATCGGTAAAGTCGATCGCGGCGCGACGCTGCTCGGTAATCGTCATGTCGGAGTTGATCGCGTTGAACTTGCGTGCCTGCAAGGCCGGGATCAGGCCGTCGAACGAATTCTCGACCCACACGCACTTGACCTTCAGCTTGGCACAGACCGCGTTGCCGATATCGATGTCGAAACCCTGCAGCTCGCCCGCCGGCGTCTTCGATTCGAACGGCGCGTACGACGCCTCGACGCCAAAACGGATTTCCTTGATATCGCTCGCCGACGCGTTGCCTGCTGCTGCCGTTGCGGACGCGACAAGCGCGAGTGCGGCCATGTTTCGCCAATTCATTTTCATGCGGGTGTCCCTCAATTGGTATGGAATAAAACGGAGCTGAATCTGCGCTGCATGATTGCCGCGCCAAAATTGCGATTCAAACTCGTGCGGCCTGCGTGGTGCACCGCAACAGCCGCGAGGGCGCGATTGTACAGGGTGCGCGGGCTTCAGCCGTAGGCTCCGCCTTGTGATGCGTTTTTGAGGTGCCGTGAAGGCGGCGAGCAAACTTGCAACTTCGTGTCGCGAATCGGCAAGCGTTCGACGCTGGCGAAACCGCGTCACGCATCAATTGCGGCGTTAACACGTTGAGCGGTTTGTGGAGAGATCGTGCGGCACATCGCATGATTGCGATGCACGCGGCAGGCAACCTGCCGCATACACCGAATAGAATCGGATCGCATCAAGCCAGCGCGGCCAGCGTTTCCTGCGTCGTCTCGACGACCAGCAGGCCAGCGCGCAAGCCCGGCTTGACCGTCGGATTCGGAAACACGATGCGCTCTTCAGCATGCCGCACCGCATAGCGGTAATCGCCATCGCGCGCGAGCAACGTGTCCTTTTCGAATGGCGTGAAATTCGGCACATCTGCCGCGACCAGCAATTCGAACGCATCGCTCTGCTTCGTGATCTGGTCGATCACGGTGAACACGCGCGGCAGCGACGCCGTCGCATCGCCGCCGCTGCCGGCAAGCAGATGACGCAACGCCCTGTCCGCCCCGGCGAAACGCGTCAGGTCGTTCTGGCCGAACGGTCTTACCTTGCCGAGTTCGAGCGTACATGCCTCAGCGCCGCACGCTTCTGCGGTGAAATGCGAATACGTATTGCCCTTCGTCGTGTGCAACAGCACCGCAGCGATGCGTGCATCGCCGAGCCACTCGAACATCGCGCGCGACAGCGGCGCGCCCGTATGCGGCAGCAGCGCAAACTGCTCGAATGCCGACGCGCGGATCGCCGTATGCATGTCGATATGCCAACGCGCCCCTCGTGCATCCGGTGCGCTCGCGAAGAACCGGGTCGCCGCGCGTTCCAGTGCCGCTGCGCGCAGCGCTTCGTGACTTTGCGGCACCTGTGCATGGCGGCCGCTGAAAAGGCGATTCAGGTCATCGTCGAGATAGCGGCACGCGGTGCGCATCGCCTCGACGTTGCCGAGTATCAGCAGCAGACGGCAAGCGAGCACCGCGCGCCCTTCTGCGATATCGCGCACCAGCAACGAGAGCAATTCGATCGGCGCGGTTTCGTCGCCGTGCACGCCTGCCGAAGCCAGCACGCTGCGCACGCCGGATGCCGCCGCGGGTTCGAGTTGCAGAACGCCGTCATCAAGCCACGTCCAGCGCACGCCGTGTGCACACACGCCCTGCGCCTCACCCGTTGCCGGGCGCGTGCCCGCCAGCGTGTACGCCAAAAAATCGCCCAGCAGCGTGCTCACGCCGGGCTCAACGCTGGAAGTCATACAGCGAGCCGAGGCCGAGAATCTGCGTCAGCTCGTCGAGTGCCGTGCGCGACTCGGCCAGCAAGCTCGGATCGCTCAGATCGGCGGGAGCGAGCCGGTCGCGGTAGTGCTTTTCGATCCACGCATCGAGACGGCCGAACAGGCTGTCGTTGATCCACACGCCAGGCGTGACCGCGGTGCGTTCGGCATCGCTCAACGCCACCCGCAGACGCAGACACGCCGGGCCGCCGCCATTCTTCATGCTTTCGCGCAGATCGAACACCAGCACGTCGTCGATCGGGCCGCCATGCGAGGTCAGTTCATCCAGATACGCGGCTACGCGCGCGTTCTCGCGGCATTCCTGCGGCACGACCAGCACCTGCTTGCCGTCGGGGCGCGTGAGCAACTGGCTGTTGAACAGGTACGACGTGACAGCGTCGGACACGCTTACCTGCGCATCCGGCACCTCGATCACGTCGAACTTCGCGTCGAGCTTGCCCAGCTTCGCACGCAGATCGTCGTACACGGCCTTCTGTTCGACGAACGCAAGTTCATGGCAAAACAGCGTGTTGCGATTGCCGACTGCGATCACGTCGTTATGGAACACGCCGGCGTCGATCACCTCGGGATTCTGCTGCGCGTAGACGGTGGCTGCTTCGGCGAGACCGTGACGATGCGCGACCGCGCGGCTCGCCTCGAACGTCTGACGTGCCGGATAGCGCTTCGGCTCGGGTCCGCGGCGGTACTCGCTGCGGCCATACACGAAGAACTCCACGCCGCGGGCACCGTACTCCGCACAGAAGCGCGTGTGATTCGCTGCACCTTCGTCGCCGAGTGCCGGCGTGCCAGGCAGAGCTTCATGCACCGCGAAACGCGCCGGGTCCGTGAAAATTGCGCGCAGCGTGCGACGCGTCGATTCATGCTCGATCGCGCGGTGCAGCTTGCTGCACAGATTGGCCGGCGTGAAATGCACGCGGCCATCGTGCGTGTCCGCAGACGGACTCACGGTGGCGGCATTCGCCGTCCACATCGCTGAAGCGGAGCTTGCCGCTGCGAGCAATTCCGGTGCATCTTTCGCGACCCGCGCAATGACCGTCGCGTCGTCGCCGGAAAAGCCGAGTTCGCGCAACAGGCGCATCGACGGCCTTTCTTGCGGCGGCAGCACACCTTGATGAAAACCGAGGTCAGCCAGTTGCTTCATCTTGCGCAGGCCCTGCTTCGCGGCAGCCTTCGGATTGGCGACGGACTTCTCGTTGTTCTGCGACGCGACGTTGCCGAACGACAGGCCGGCGTAGTTGTGCGTCGGGCCGACGAGCCCGTCGAAATTGGCTTCAGTGGCTTGCATCGTCGATCCTCAGAAATGAAGGCCCGGCGAGACGCTCGCGGGCATTTGCAGTTGTGCGCTTTCGACGGACGCCATCGGATACGCGCAGTAGTCGGCCGCGTAATACGCGCTCGGCCGGTTGTTGCCCGAGCGTCCGGTACCGCCGAACGGCGCCGCGGACGACGCGCCGTTCGTCGGCCGGTTCCAGTTGACGATGCCGGCGCGAATGGTGCGCTGGAAATGCGTCCACAGGGCTTCGTCGTCGGCCAGCAGGCCAGCCGACAGGCCGAATTCGGTGTCGTTCGCGCGTTCGATCGCTTCGTCGAAGGTCGCATAGCGGGCGACCTGCGCCAACGGCCCGAAGTGCTCTTCGTCAGGCAGATCCTGCACGCCTGTGACGTCGAGAATCGCCGGGCTCACGAAGCCGAGTTGCGGGTCGCGCTGCTCCATCGTCAACAGCGACTTCGCGCCAGCTTCAAGCAAGTGCGCCTGTGCTTCGACCAGGCGTCTAGCCGCACGCGCCGAGATGACCGCGCCCATGAACGGCTGCGGCTCAGCATTGTATTCGCCTACGCTGATGCGCGATGTCACATCCGTGAGGCGCTCGATAAAGCGGTCACCGAACGCATCGTTGGGCACGAAGATGCGCCGTGCACAGGTGCAGCGCTGCCCGGCCGACAGAAACGCCGATTGAATCGTGTGATGCACGGCGGCATCGAGATCCGCCACCGGCCCGATCACGAGCGGATTGTTGCCGCCCATCTCCAGCGCCAGCACGATCTCCGGACGGCCGCCGAACTGCTTGTGCAGCAGCGTGCCGGTGTCCGAGCTGCCGGTGAAGAACAGGCCGTCGATCTGCCGATGATTCGCCAGCGCGATGCCGGTGTCCTTCTCGCCTTGCACGAGATTCAGCACACCCGCCGGCAAGCCGGCTTCGCGCCAGACTTCAACCGTTGCACGCGCCACACCCGGCGCAAGCTCGGAAGGCTTGAACACCACCGCATTACCCGCGATCAGCGCCGGGACGATGTGTCCGTTGGGCAGATGCCCCGGGAAGTTATACGGCCCAAACACGGCCACGACACCATGCGGGCGATGCCTCAGCACCGCAGTGCCATCGGCCATCGGCGCGCGCTTCTCGCCGGTGCGCTCGTTGTACGCCTGAATCGAAATCTCGACCTTGGCCGCCATCGATGCGACTTCGGTGCGCGCTTCCCACAGCGGCTTACCGGTCTCACGGCCAATCGCCTCAGCCAGCGCTTCCTTGCGTTCGGTGAGAAGCGCAGCGAAACGGCGCACGATGCCGCAACGCTCGTCGAGGCTCAACGCCGACCACGCCGGAAACGCACGGCGTGCGCTGCGCACGGCGCGGTCTACATCCTCAGCGGAGGCGCTATGGCCTTCCCATACCGTCGCACCCGTACCCGGGTTGCGCGAGGCGAATACGTGTCCTGTGCCGGCGGCCCATTCGCCGTCGATGAAAAGCTCAGTCATGATCATCCTTGTTTGTGTTTCAGCGGCATGACCCGGACCGGGTCGCCTGCCTTCACGTCGAGTGCCGCGGCTTCTTCGGCGGTGAGACGGAACACGCCGTCCTGCGACACGCCCGCCGCAGCGCCGACGCGGAAATCGCCCAGCGACGTATTCGACACCAGCGACTTCGGCCCATCCTGCGGTGCAACGGCTGCACCCGGCGCGACAATCTCAACGGGCACCACCACGCTCTCGCGCACCGTGCGCAAGTCGGCGATATGGCATTCGAGCACCGGACCCGCATCGAAGATATCGACGTGGTTTTCGTAACGCAGCCCTTCGGCTTCGAGCATGCGGCGTGCGGGAATCGTGTCGCTGTGCGTGAGGCCGACACAATCCTGCGCTTCTTGCGGCAGCAGATCCACGTACACCGGATAGCGCGGCATCAACTCAGCCAGGAACGCCTTGCGGCCGTGCGAACTGAGATAGTCCGCCGCATTGAAATCGATCTGGTAGAAATGCGAGCCCACGGCGCGCCAGAACGGCGAGGTGCCGTCCGCGTCGAAGTGGCCACGCAACTCCGCGCAGATACGCTGCGGAAAACGCTCGCGGAACTGCGCGAGAAACATGAAGCGCGAGCGCGACAGCAGGCCGCCCACCCCGCTTGCGCGGTAACGCGGGCTCAGGAACAGCGAGCACACTTCAGCGTAGCCGGTCAGGTCGTGCGAGATGTTGAGTGCCCGCATCCGCGTCCAGATGCCGAGGTCCTGGCTTGCATGCACGACCGTGCTCACGCGGTAGTTGTAAAACGGTTGTTCCAGGCCGACGGCGGTTTCGATGCCGCACACGCCCGCTACGTCACCCGTCGCCGTGTCTTCCATCACGAAGAAATAACCCGCTTCGTGCGGCGCGGCCTTGTCTTCCATCGTGCGGCGCGAACGCGCAACGCGCGCCGCGAGCGCGTCACGGTCCGGCTTGAAGGTGGTGAGACCCGGACCGGTCTCCTGAGCGAGCGCGACGAGCGCGTCCACATCGCCCGTCTGCACGACGCGAACGACAATCATTGTGCTTCTCCAGAAAGTTCATCCGGCTGTTCTTCTTGCTGCAGATGCAGCGGCACGCAGCGCACCGCGTCACCGTCCTGCACGCCGAGCGCCGCGCGCACTGCTTGCGGCAACGGCGCGCCCGCCTTCCTGTCCGCCGGCAGAGGGGCCAGCACGCAGCGGAAGTCGTCGGCGCGGTTGCTGGCGATCAGATACGTTGCGCCGTGTTCTGCAGAGGACGTTTCTTGCACCGCACGCGTCTCATTGCGCGTGACGCAGGCGCTGCGATCGACCTGCGCGGTCAGCACCGGACCGGCGTCGAAGATATCGACGAAGCGGTCCGTCTCGAAGCCTTCTTCGAGGTGAATCTCATACGCCAGCAACGCCTTCTCGTCTGGCTCGCCCAGCACGCGCTGCGCCGATTCCGGCAACAGCGGCACATAGACCGGATAGCTCGGCATCACTTCCGCGATGAAGGTGCGGCTGCGGCCGCCCGATTCGATTTCGATGTCCGCAAAGTTGCGGCCGAAGAACTTGCGGCCCACCGCCTCCCAGAACGGCGACACGCCCTCGTCGTCGGTGACGCCGAGCAACAGCGAGAACACCTCTGAGGTGAAGCGCTTGCGGTTTGCCGCGATATACATCATCCGCGCCCGCGACATCAGATGCGCGGCGGCATCGCCACGCAGCGCAGGGTCGATATAAAAACCGGCCAGCCGGCTCTTGCCCGTCAGTTCATGCGACATCGTCAGCGCGTGAATCTTGCGATTTACATGCAGTTCGCGCGACGCATGAATCAGCGCGTCGTTGCGAAACGCGTAGAACGGTTCGGAATATCCGGCGGCCGCGACAATGCTCGCGGTACCCAGCAGCTTGCCGGTCTCGCTGTCTTCGAGCACGAACAGGTAGAACTCTTCGCCCGGGAAATCCACTTCCGCGCGAAACGAGTCTTCCGACAGCGCGACGCGCGCTTCGAGCGCCCGGCGGTCATGCGGCAACGAGTGCAGCACGGGTTGAGCCGTGCGCGCCATGTGTTCGAGCGCATCGAGATCGGCGAGGCGGCCGGGGCGTACGAAGAGCATCGTCGTTCCAGTGGTTGAGTGTGACGCCAGATTCAGCGGGAAACTTAGCGAACCGGCGCTTCGGCGGTCGCACCGACGACTTCGTCGATCGCCTTCGCCAGCCGCGCGAAGCCTTCGTACATGTCGTCGAGCGGCATGATCAGCGACGGCACAAAACGCAGCACGTCGGGACCCGCCATCAGCATGATCACGCCATGCTGGCCGGCAGCGGTGACGAAATCCTTTGCGCGGCCCTTGAATGCATCGGTCAATTCCGCGCCGATCAGAAGACCCTTGCCGCGCACTTCCTTGAAGAGGCCAAAGCGGTCGTTGAGCTTTGCCAGTTGTCCCTTCAGCGCCTCGCTGCGCGAACGCACGCCTTCCAGCACCTTCGGGTCGCTGATCAGCTCGACCACCTTCTCCGCAATCGCGGCGGCGAGCGGATTGCCGCCGTACGTGGTGCCGTGCACGCCCACCTTGAAGTGCGCGGCCAGTTCCTTGGTGGTCAGCATCGCGCCGATCGGGAAACCGTTGCCGAGCGCCTTCGCGGTGGTCAGGATGTCCGGCGTCACGCCCGTGTCCTGGTACGCGTAGAAATGACCGCTGCGGCCCACACCCGTTTGTACCTCGTCAAAAATCAGCAGTGCGCCGTGCTGATCGCAGGCTTCGCGCAGCGCTTTCAGGAACGCCGGATCCGCGGGAATCACGCCGCCTTCGCCCTGGATCGGTTCGACGATCACCGCACAGGTTTTCGCGCCGATCGCCTGGCGGGCGGCTGCGATATCGTTGTACGGCAGGTGGATGATGCCTTCCGGCACCGGGCCGAAGCCTTCCGAGTACTTCGGCTGGCCGCCGACGCTCACGGTAAAGAAGGTGCGGCCATGGAACGACTGCGTGAACGAGATGATTTCGTATTTGTCGGCACCGTGACGCTCGAAGGCGACGCGGCGCGCCAGCTTCAGCGCCGCTTCGTTGGCTTCCGCGCCGGAATTGGCGAAAAACGCACGGTCGGCGAAGGTCAGCGCTTCGAGGCGCCTGGCAAGACGCAGCACCGGCTCGTTGGTGTAACCGTTACCGATATGCCACAGCTTGCTGCCCTGCTCGCTCAGCACCTTGAGCAGTTCCGGGTG
>Ga0222736_10000047_pt1 | contig 9174 bp, 4 predicted proteins | sample NatBWC4Mmetat_FD_169119 | JGI IMG/M metagenome (GOLD analysis project Ga0222736, IMG submission 169119) | Metatranscriptome of forest soil microbial communities from Barre Woods Harvard Forest LTER site, Petersham, Massachusetts, United... ... | reverse complement strand
TCTTTAATTCTCTTAATTTGTGAATTGAAACTATAGTGCATTCTGGTTATAGATTGGCCCTTTCTGGCTGAAAGAAGTGATTTAGGTGTATACCCTGATTGTTGTTTTATGAGTTTACTTATAATGCTGTAAAAAGGATTCCCAAAGATTGTTTCATGATTGAAAACAACTAGATTTAAAATTATATATTATTGTAAATGTATACCCTTGATTATTTGGGTGTCAATTAAATAAAGTTTATTAATTTAAGTTATGGATCTACTTTCAAATATTTATATTGTTAATTTTTTCTATTGGATAAATTCTAGTTGTTTATTGAATATTTTCCTATGCAAGTTAGGCTACGTCGATTTGGCTGGTGTAGTACTATGGTGCCCGAGTATTTCTGGTTACAAAGATTGGAAGCTATTGTTTCTTTCAACTACTCTGCAAACTTTTATTTTTGCTATTCATTTAGCACGTTTGTTTAGCAGAGACTTGATATGAACTTAGTGTTATTGTCCCTTCTAGCTGGATAGGATAGGTTATATTCTAGGGAAATAAATAATTAAATTTATTACGGAATTTTATCAATTACTTGTTTGTTTTTGGTGAAGTAATGGCGATTAATATTCGTTTGACGTAAATAATCAGATCGGAATAAAATGAAGAAAATGAAGATGACGTCTAATATGAATAATATTACCAGCCGCCCCCTCCCAATTAATTTGGTACCGACCCTTTCTGAAATCGCTTTGAATTGTATTGCTGCTCATGTAAATAGTGAGATTGATACTGGATTTGAATGTTTGAGAGAATATCAAAAACGATTGTTATTGCTTAATACTTCAATGGAAAATTCTTTTCATGTGGATAATAATGCTTTGACTCAAAATTATTTCTTTCAACCCCATCCTTCTGTGATTATTTTTGTTGGTTGGTCGGATACTAAATATACCGATGAATTCACTGAAAATTGGGTTCATCGCGTTGCAATTCCACTTTCAATTATCAATCCATGGTTTAGAGACGTTGAAGAACCTCGTTTTTATCCTGTGACTTTGCCTTTCTTTTTGTATTTGAAGAATCGTTTTATTGATATGATGCAAACATCGCGTCAAAAATTGAAGGAAAAATATTTTGGAATTGAACCTTCGGAACCTTTTTCATGTTTTTGGTACATGTTTAAGGATTTACCTGATGAATGTGATTATGCTGGCGATTTCTTTCGCTTGTTGTTGTCCGGTGATGTCGAATTAAACCCCGGCCCCGTTCAATCACTACCATATGCGCGGAATTATAATAACGACCCTAGATACGCGCGGTATGAAGCACAAATTACTCGTCAGAAGCAAAAAATCTCGACAATATTGAAGAAAATACGTCAGGATATCAAGGCCGAAGGCCAGGGTATTCATTGTCAGATTTTTGACTCAGTGCGTGGTTGGTTGAATTTTCCATCGAAGCTGAATACTCAAACTGATGTTTTGTTGGATTTTCTTGACACGCAATTACCAAAAATACAGACACAATTGGAATCAGTAATTATGATGACCATGGATAGAATTGAGGATATTTCACATAAACTCATATCTATAACATTGGTTGTTACACTGGTGTACTGGTTAATGCAAAGCGAATACAATCGTACGGCCATCTTAGTTATTTTGGCTGCCGCTGTGCAATTTTTCCGGTTACCAGAGAAAATTATAAATCTGGTTCGACAAATTCAGACTGCTATTCGTATTAATGAATCTCAGGTTCGCACACAGGGAATTGCGGAAGATATATTATATAGTCCGTGGTTCGGTTTGTGTGGACAAATCATTTTTGCTACTTTGGCTTTTGTTGGTATTGGACATATACCTGGAAAACAGGATTGGGATAATTATATTCTTCGTCTCGATCGTATCCCAAAGGCTATTGCTGGCGCATCTCGTATATCTGAATATTGTACTCAATATTTCAACCTTGCTTGCGATCAACTTAAAATGTTGGTTTTGAACAAAAGTGAGGCGGAACTTGGACACGTTAAAGCTCTTTATGCTGAAATTCATGCATGGGCTGATGACGTTGTGAAATATTGTAATTTGTCTGAACGTGGCAAAATTGACGAAAGTGTGGAAACCGCTCAACATGTTGAACAACTTTATTTGCGCGGTTTGTCATACAGTAAGGAAAAGATTACTGATCGTCATATTTTGCATTTGATCAAAACGACTCTTCATCCTGCGGAGTTATTGTATAAATATGTTACTAGATCACCTAGTCGTGGTGCTGGTCCTCGTATGCGTGCGATAAATGTGTGGTTGAATGGAGAGTCTGGCGTGGGCAAATCTGAAATCGTTTACCCGCTTTGTATTGACATTCTTCGTGCTATGGGTATTTCTGTTCGTGATTATCATGCACTGGTTTATCCTCGTTATGTGGAGACGGAATTTTGGGATGGTTATCATAACCAGAAAATCGTGGTTTATGATGATGCCTTTCAATTGAAAGATGATAAGACTGCTCCAAATCCTGAGTATCATGAGGTGATTCGTGGTTGTAACACATTTCCCCAACATGTGCATATGGCAGCTATTGATGATAAAAACACATTCAATGTTGCTGAGGTGAACATATATACTACGAACCGAATGAATGTTCAAATTGAATCTCTTACACATCCCGATGCCTTTTATACACGTATGCAGGATTATGCTTATTGGGTAAAACCAAGGCCTAATTATGCGAAGCGTACTGTGAATAATAATGGTGTTGTTCGTGAGTCATTGGATAAAACCAAATTGAACCCAAATGAAGCTATTGATTTGATGGCGTATCATTTTCAAAAGATGAAACGTACTGATAATATTGATGAACCTTGGATTCGAGATGGCGAACCTATTGGCTTCGAACAACTTCGCGATGTTATTTGTGATGCATGGAGGCAAGAAAAGCAGGGATTTTTGGCTAAGGCTAAATGGCTTGCTGATTATGCTGTACGTACACAAATGAACCCCGATGATGACGTGAAGGAGATGTTATTTTCTACTCTGGATGATGATGAATGGTATATGCGATCGAATGATTCGTTGGCTTTTCATTATTTGACAGAGGAGAAGAAGCGCACAATGCACCAGAAAACCTGGAACAAATTGTTCGAAAAGGATATTGAGGACCAATTACAAAATGGTCGATCATGGGAAGCCATTGATTATCGGTATGCTTCCGATCCAATTGTTTTTGAACATTTTTGTGTTTATCAGGAAACATCTAAAATGGTTCGTCCAATTTCTAAATGGCGACATTTTTCTGATGCGATTGGTAATTCGCTGAATATTGTGGGTGACAAACTCAAGGAGTTAACTGAGCGAGCTATGAAATATTTGCGAGAAAATAAATTCATATGTATGCTTGGACTCATTGGTGTTGCACTCACAATGTACGGTGTTTATGAGGCCTTTCGCTTTTGTGATACAGAGCCTGAAGAAGCTGACGATACACGTATTGTTGAAGTTGGTAATTCGGGTGATTCTAAAACTGCGAAGGCTGTGCGCCCAGTTGTGGTTGAGGTAGGTACTTCCGGCGACCCTAAAACGCAAAAGATACAAAATGGACCACGAGTTGAGACGGGTAGAACCACGGCAGCGCGTAAGTTGGACGAATTGGCCAATACGCAAGGCTGTAATGATCAGGCCGCTCATTCTTTATCAACTGAATTGTTGCGTACAAACACTTATCGTATGTCGTACCACAAGGTGGTTGGTGATGAACAAAAACGTGTGGATATTGGTAATTGCACTTTTATTACTGGATATACAATTATCATACCTTATCACTTTTTGCGGGCGTTGTTTGGACGTGGTTTGCCCATGGACACTTTGATGTGTCTTTCTCAGGACGGACGAGAGGATATAACGCGAATACCTTTGTCGCATTTTTATAAATATGATGAAACGGAAATGGTTTTAACCGACCGTTGTTATCACGCGTCTTTCACCAATGGTGAACTTCGCGATTTGGTATTCGTTAATTTGCATCCTTTTGTTGAACCAAAACGGAATCTCGTAAAACATTTCATAACAGTGGAAGATCAATCAAAATTGTCGAGAGCATATACTGCTGGAGCACTTGCGACTTATCATAGATCTGCTAGTGGCCATTTGTCACGGGCTTATCAATGGTTAACTAAAATCAAAGCAATGGATCGTAGTATTACAATCGACTTTTATGATAGTGATATACCATCCTATTCACAAAGGGACTGTTATCGATATGAAGCGCCCACACAAGTTGGTGATTGTGGCGCAATTGTGGGAGTTTACAACAGCCGCATGGAAAGGAAATTGATTGGCATGCATATAGCCGGTAATGAGTCCAGTAGTGTTGGATATGCTGTACCTATAACACAGGAAGTTATCCGAGTTGCACTTGATGCACTTGTGAAACAGAATATGGTAAATGTACAGTGTTGTTTTGATGTACCATCTTGTATCGATACTTCTGTTGAGCCGGAAATGCCAGAGGGCTTGTTTATTCCAGTTGGAAAAGCTGATAAACGAGTGGGTGGTTCAAGTAAGACCAGCATTATTCCATCAAAATTGCATGGGAAAATTACTAAACCTACGACACGTCCAGCGGTTTTAAAACCTATCATGATTGATGGTGTTATGACTGATCCATTGCGCAAAGCTCTTAAAAAATGTGGAGTGCAAACGGCAGTTATTGATCCTGAAATTGTGAAGGCGGCTGCGCAGGATGTGAGTCGAATCGTTTTGACGAAACATAACGAATCCATTGATGTGGATAAGTATAAACGTGTTTTAACATACGAGGAGGCTATTCGTGGTACATTGGATGATCAATTCATGAAAGCAGTGTGTAGATCGACATCACCAGGTTATCCGTATATGTTGAATAACAAGGGTATGGCTGGAAAGACTCGATGGATGGGCAAGGATGAGAAATTTGATTTCGAATCTATGTATGCTCAACAATTGAAAGCTGATGTTGAAGAATTGATCGAAGATTGTGCTCAAGGTGTTATTCGGAATGTTTTCTGGGTAGATACCAAGAAAGATGAGCGACGAGAAAATGCTAAGGTTGATGTTTGCAAGACTAGATCTTTTGCAGCTGGACCGCAGCATTTTGTAGTTGCTTTTCGCAAATATTTTTTACCTTTTGCAGCTTGGTTGATGCACAATCGAATTGACAATGAGATCGCCGTTGGAACAAATCCATTCTCCAATGATTGGGAACGTTTAGCTAAGCGTTTAAAATCAAAGGGGCCAAAGGTGATTGCTGGTGATTTTGGCAATTTTGATGGTTCTTTAATGGACCAAATTATGTGGGCGATGTTTTGGGAAATCTTCTACCCGTGGTTTACATCATTCATAGACCCGAATACGAAGGAAGGACGACGAGAATTGAACATCTGTATTGGATTGTGGACTCACATTGTCTATTCAGTACACATTTTTGATGATAATGTCTATATGTGGACTCATTCACAACCATCTGGAAATCCATTCACTGCTATTTTAAATTGTTTGTATAACATGATAATTATGCGTGTGAGTTGGATTAAAATTATGAATGAGTGTGCTCCACAACATAGTTCAATGACGGAATTTAACAAATATGTGGCTATGATTGCTTATGGTGATGATAACGTTTTGAATATCGCAGATGCTGTGATTGAATTGTTTAATCAGGAAACCATAACACTCATGATGTCACGTATTGGCCATGAATATACGGACGAAACCAAGTCTGGCCAAGCTGTTAAATACCGTTCTTTGGATGATGTACAATTTTTGAAGCGTGGTTTTCGTTTTGAGCCTGAGCTCATGCGTCATATTGCGCCTCTGAAAAAGGACGTTATCTATGAAATGTTAAATTGGACACGATCTAATACCGTCGATCCCGATACCATCTTGATGGATAATATTGATATTGCATTCCGAGAAATTATTTTGCATGGTGAACAAGCATATAATGACTTGCGGAATTCAATTTTACAACATGTCGATGTTTTACCAAATCGACCTCCAATATTAACCTTCCGTGAATACATGCATGATTTCAAGATCTTGAAACATGGTTTGTATGATCATGGAGAACAAATTTAAATTGGTAAAAGAAAACAACGTTATAGATGTGATCTTCATTTGTTATGAAATTGAAGTGAGAGAAAAACATATGAGTGCTATCTATAATATGTGGGTGGATTATTTAATCTTACTACCAGGATGCCCATTGGCAGTCCCAAATAAATCCAGGTTCATTTCACTTCATAGCTGATTGAGTGGTCACTATGATTAATAAACACTTGCTACAACTTCAAATAATTTAAACGAACAAAATCAATTAACTACGATGCAGGAGGAAGTGACGCGCTTTGTCGATGAGGGAGTTATTCCATCGTCTGATGCCGTTCCAACTATTGTTGATATTTCTACAGATTTCAAGGACATGTCTCTTCGCGAGTCTCGCGATCATGACATTAAAGCGTTTTTGAAGCGACCGATATTGATACATAGCGATGAATGGACATCAGCTACTACCTCAGGAACTCAAATATATACGGCAAATTTTCCAGAAACATTGATTGCAAACAGCATGTATCAGGAAAAATTGAAGGGTTTTGTTGGCCTTCGTGCTACTTTAGTGGTGCGAGTGCAGGTCAACACACAACCTTTTCAACAAGGTCGTTTAATGTTGCAATATATACCGTATGCACAGTATCTGGGTGACGCTCGTGTCAACATGATAAACAACTCATTACAGGGACGTTCTGGTTGTCCTCGTACTGATTTGGATGTCAGTGTTGGTACTGAAATCACAATGCGTATTCCTTATGTATCTCCACATTTGTATTATAATTTAATTACCGGACAGGGTTCTTTTGGTTCAATATATTTAATAGTCTATAGTCAGCTCCGTGATGAAGTTACGGGAACTGGTAATGTAGAATATTCTGTGTGGGCTCACTTGGAAGATGTCGAGGTTGAATTTCCCACTGGTGCTTCCATTTACACTGGAAATGCGCCTAATGTGGTTAAAACGGCTCAACGAATTTTACGTGATCCAGCCACTCGAGTTACTGAACTTGATTTACAACCCCCTGAACGAATTTATGCTCAGATTTTCTCAGAATTGATGGACATGAAAGAATCAGGATTGATCTCTAACTCGTTTGGAACTTTATCCGATGGATTGAATACATTATCAGATTTGCCTGTTATTGGAAAATTTTTACAAGCCCCTTCTTGGATTTCTTCTCAAATTTCAAATATTGCACAGTTGTTTGGCTTCTCCAAACCAACTTCACAGGCAGTACCGTGTGATACAAAATTGCGTGGACAGACGCGTATGGCAAACTACAATGGTGTTGATATGTCTCATAAGATGGCACTTTCTGCTAATAATGAGCTTGAAACGCGTCCTGGTTTAGCTGGTACTTCAACTGACGAGATGGCATTGTCAGCTTTTACGTCGATTCCAAATTATTGGACACGCTTCAATTGGAGCGTTGATCAATTAACTGGATCGACATTGTACGAGGATCTGGTATCTCCTATCAGAATACAAACGACTGCAATCGATGGAGTGTATAACACCACCCATATGGGTTATGTGGCAAATGTACATACTTATTGGCGAGGGTCAATAGTATATACGTTTAAGTTTGTAAAAACCAATTTTCACACTGGACGTCTTCAAATTTTATTCGCACCATTTTGGTATGGCGGTGATTCTAGACCAATAGGTGGTTTTTGTGATCTCAATAAATGCTATCGTGCAATTGTTGATCTTCGTGAATCCACTGAGGTTTCGTTTACCGTTCCATATGTTTCCTCTCGTCCTTGGATGTTTACAACTCGTCCGGACGCACCATGGTTAACTAATGGTACTGTATCTGATTTTTACAATTATAATTGCGCAACAGGAATGGTACGCGTTGATGTTTTGAACAAACTCGTAGCTGGTCACAATGTTTATCAGAGTATTGATTGCATTGTTGAAGTCAGCGGTGGGCCAGACTTAACATTTGCTGGTCCAACTTGCCCTGATTTATTGCCATATAATGCTCCAGCTACGGAACGTATTATGGCACAAATGATGGGTGACAACGAGGCTGTACAAAGAAATGATGCTCAACTTGGGAAAATGCCAGATTCTATAGCTAATGGCACTATTTCTCAAAATTGGTCTCCTGAAGCATTATGTATTGGTGAAAAGATTGTTTCTATTCGGCAATTGATTAAACGATTTTCTCCCATTGCTAGTGTAGATGTTGGTGCTGAAATGATACAAAAAGTTGTCGTTTCACCATTTTCTTTTCCGGAACCAGCATCTGCAACTACATATATTCCAATGCCATATTATTCTATGTTGCAATATTTTTATTATCTTTTTGGCTTTTATCGCGGTGGGATGCGAATAAAGGCTTATTACCGTGAACCTGTTAATGGTGAGATTACCCCCAGACGCAAATTGAATCAATTTATTGATTCTGTTTTGCTAACCTCTGCTGATGATCAAATGAATGATGTGATTGGTGCCCTCGAAACCATAACCGGACCAGGAAATTCGGTAGTCCAGGCTTTGAATGTCACCAATGAGCCATTGTATGCTGGCGCATCTTGGCAAACGGTTGATACTAGTCTGGAGGGTTTGGTTGAACTCGAGGTTCCATATTATAACATATCTCACATCACTCCTACATCAATGGCTTTGGTTGGAGAAAAACCAATTCAGATGGATTTGATCTATCGTGGTTTGATTCCACCTAGTCTTTTGATTATGGATGCGAGCGTTGCTGGTGGTGATGATTTATTCAATGTCAAAGTCTTTAGGGCTGCGGCAGATGATTTTTCTTTTCTCTACACTTTGGGTGTGCCCCAATTGTATCGCAATGAACCCCCCCCCCCTCCTCCTCCAGGATCCACTTTGGAAACTGGCTCAATATACTTACCTGATTAAGATGTAATGGAATTTTAAATATATTGAATTGGATGTGATTCGGTCATCTTACCCTTTTTACACGGGTGTTTTTATCTTTATTTTGTCCCTTCTGGACTCATTTTAAATTAAATTTTAAATTAACTAAATTTTTAGTCGGAGTCCTTTTGGACTAACGGGTTTTTCGCACTTTTCCTGCTAACCGACAAGAAGTGCAAATTCATTATGAGTTTTGATAAAAAC
>Ga0222736_10000045_pt1 | contig 9263 bp, 2 predicted proteins | sample NatBWC4Mmetat_FD_169119 | JGI IMG/M metagenome (GOLD analysis project Ga0222736, IMG submission 169119) | Metatranscriptome of forest soil microbial communities from Barre Woods Harvard Forest LTER site, Petersham, Massachusetts, United... ... | reverse complement strand
GAGCCCAGGCGGGGAGCCGCTTCTCGGTCCTATCGGCCTGCCATCATCATCTCCCGCTCCGCGGTACACATAATTCGTGACAAGACGAGCGGAGACTCCGGTCGGAGGCCCTGTGAACACAAATTCTGCACGTCCCGCTGGTGGCAAAAATATCTCTGATCGTTGGGGTGCATACGTGTCAGCACCTGGTTCGCCGTAATGAAGGGGCACGCCGTCGAGCGCCACCAAGCTGATACTTTGTCGCCTTCCCTCAAACTCGATGGCTAAATCAAGATAGGTATCCGCAGAGGCGTTCAACACTCGCCAGAATTCGGGTTTCGACGGCTTCATTTTGATTACGGGGGTCGGATAACTGGGATACGGGACCGGAACATAGTTGATCGAGAGCTGCTTGGTTGGCCGGTTCGGATCGGCAGGATCTGAGGTAGAACGGTCAGGCATGTTCTCATCACGGATCACAAACACCCGTTCGGGTAGTCCTGCAACTCTTGGCGCCGCTTCCTCAATACCCTCAACGACGAGCGCGCCAGACGCGCCTCCGAGAATCTGCCCTTCAGTAAAGCCATGGACGTGTGGGTGATACCAATACAATCCGGGTGGCTGCGATTTGGGTATCTGAATGCGATACTCAAATGCATCGTCGCCAGGCTCAATCAAAGTCTTCAAAGTGTCATCTTGATGGCAGACCGGGGGAACGGCTAGCCCATGGAAGTGAAGATTGGTTGATAGGGGGCTCATCATGCCGCCGGCACACGGGTCGTGCTTCAGCCTCGAATGATTCATTATAGTGATGGCCGACTTCGCTGCGGGCGACGATTCCGCGATTTCATTTTTTAGACTGACGATGAGCGTATCCCCCGGCTGAACTCGAAGAGTCGGCGCTTGGTCGCCGTTCTGAGCGATGTAGCAATAGCGCATATGGCCGTATTGATCGGGTGAATTGCGCATGTTGAACGCGACGCGCAGAACGCCGTTCTTTGCTCTGAGTTCCGGGGGTTGTTTAAGGGCGCTACCCTCCTTTCCACGTGGACACACGAATGAATGCGAAGGTGAAATTGCTGGGGCAACTGCCTGCGTCCAGCCGAAGCGCGGCCCTAGTACGAGCTGGGCACAAACAAAGAAACAGAACAAAATCAATTTCTGTCGCATCTCTCAGCTAGATCTATACCTAACTTCTCTAGCGCCGACAAGCTGAATAGTATCTACGGACTCCGACCGCTCAAGTAACGTTGCAATCACGCTCCAGTGTTTTTTGAAATCGCCTTGGATGCCAGATGGGCAAAGGGACCTGGCTGCAATAGTCGAATGGTCCGGAAATGAATGGCGAACAAACCGAAGCCGTGGGGCGCAAGCACTCACTGCAATTGGACGAATGGTGCTACTGACGGCACTCCATTTGAATTGACAATGAACAACATGTAGTAGCCTGGCGGGGCCGCCGTTGCGTTGACTGGCGCGGTTACCGTTAGGCCGCCGGTCGCCTGTTGGAAACTAACCGGAACGAAACGGGTATTCTGGTCAAAGAAGTGAGTCACCGCCCCGGTGCGAATCAGCACGGCGCTCGATATGCTCGCCCCATCCGGGGTTTGCACAAAGAAATTCTGCCCATAAGTGATCTGTGCAGGCGCCTGAGTGATCGTCGGGCGCGCCCCCTTGAAAAGATAAGGCGGTGAATAGAATTCCGCGCTCATTTCGTTGGTCACATTTCCGAAATCCGCGCCCATTCCGGAAACCAACACCCGAGCATCCGGCAGGAGTATAGCCGTCGAATGGTATTCACGCGGCGTGTGCATAGAAGACATGGTGGACCATGTCTGTGTTGTGGGAGACCATAGCTCGGCGGCATATACCGCGTTGGAGATATTCCCGCCGTTCTTGTCCGTTTCCCCGCCCGTCGCGAGCACTGTGCCGTCCGGCAAGGTGGTAAGGTTCAGGAAACTTCTGGGATAAACCATGGAAGGAGTCTGCTGCCAGGCTGGAGAGGCCTGGGTCATATCGAGGACAAATGTCGTGTTAGCGGAAGGTCCGCTGTTCTGACTATCGCTTGCACTTCCTGCCTTCATGATCTTGTTAGGCAAGTACATCGTGGCACTGCCGCCATCCGTAATGTTGGGGTCGACCGTCGACCAACTCTGCGTACTCAGATTAAGGATATCGGTAACCGTAGGGTATTCGGATCCATTCACGTGTACCAAGCGGCCGTCCGTCAACATGTAGATGAAGGGATAGGTCTCGAAGGGGTTGTTCGCATTGGTAAGTTGTGTCCATGCATTTGTAGAAGGATTGTAGATCTCGGGAATACCGGCGTTGGTATGATTGCTGGTCTGCCAGCCGCCCATAACAATGGCTCTTCCGTCCGATAGCGTCGTGGCGGTGGGATACCATCTCGAGTAACTCATTTTTGGAACGATGGTCCAACTGTTATTGGATGGATCGAAGATTTCCGCATTGGCTATTCCGATGCTAGTGCCACTGCCTCCGTATCCTCCAACGATTAAGACGCGGCCGTCGGCGAGCACCACGTGCCCAGAACAAAACAAATCTGCCCCGGTCGGAACGCTAGTAAATACATTGTTGACGTAGTCCCAAACGGTCGGCGAGGAACCATCCTGGTACAAAAGGACCTTATTCGTCTTCAACAAGACCAAGTTAACTGCCACAGTGGGGAGGCTAAACGGCGAAGACCAACTGCCTACGATTGCTGGGTTTCCTGAGTTATCCACCGTGACTGTCATAGGACTCGACGTTGTACTCGCGCCAGCGAAATTGTAGGCAATGGCCGAAAGCGTATGCGTGCCAGCGGTGGCCGTCGTTGTATCCCAAATCATTGAATAGGGTACGGATGTCACTTGGCTTCCCAAATTGTTACCATCCAAGAGAAACTGCACGCCCGTAATAAAGGAGCCTTGATCGGTCGCGTTGGCAGCAACCGTGGTTTTGCTGCTAACAGTTCCGTTCGCCGCGGGAGAGGTCATCGAGATAGTTGGGGGCGGCGCAGTTCCTCCTCCCGTGCCCGGGAGTACTTCAACAATCGCGAGGTTATAACGGTCTGACGTAGGAGCTGTATCGCTGACGGATACATTCGTACCACTCGCGGGAACCGGGTTGGATCGCATCTGCACCCAGTATGTATCGCCAGTTGAGGTTAAATACTGATGAACGAGCGTCTGACCGGTACTCGGAGTGCGAGCAGTCGCATTGTCCCAGTCATTTCCCACACCCAAGACCATGGAACCGTTGCGCGTGGTCACCAGGGAAGCCGTCGGCGCCCCGGATGGGGCGCTGTTCACACCAGTGGCGCCAGTTCCCGAGGGATCCACACCGCTGAAGGTCATTACGGTGATAGAGGAAATCACACTGTGTGACAACGTGGCTGTTACCGAGACATTGCTGAGCTGCGAGGACGCAAATGCACGCCAAATTTCCGACGTGCCGTTCTGCACGTTTTCCCGAACGACGAGCGTCCATGTCAAACCGCCACCGGCAACTGATGCCACCGCGGTATTGGTACCTGAAAGGTAATCAGTCGATATGAATGCGAGCAGAAGTTCGTTGCCTGCTGTTGTTGAAAAGGCTGAAGTCGTAATTGTGGTGCTCGCAGTAGCCTGATCCTTCGAGATATCGGCGTCGATCGCGAGCGACGAAGAAGTGAGGGCCTGGGCCGTGAAGTTAACGTTGCCGACATTGGTGCCAGCAACGGGAACAGTTTGGGTTGCAGGGCTGAATGTATAACCGCTGTTACTCGGTGTAACTGTATATGTCCCGTCCGCGAGCCCGTTGAATGCGTAGGCGCCGGAACCGTTTGAAGTCGTTGTGGCATTTGCCGGACCAGATAAGGAAACCGTTGCGCCTGCTCCGCCTGTTGAAGGTGCGATGGTTCCTGAGATCGTCCAAGAGCCACCTGTTCCTGCCGGTGCAGGCAGAACCTCGACGATACTCAGGTTGTAACTGTCTCCAGTAGGTGCAGTGTCATTGATCGTGACCGAAGTCCCGCTCAGAGGTGTGGCAGCACTCTCGTCCTGGACCCAATAGGTGTCGCCCGCGCTCGTGAGGTCTTGATGTATGAGCGTCTGCCCTGCTCCAACCGTGCGTGCAATAGCATTGCTGTAATCGTTGCCGACGCCAAAGATCCAGGAACCACCTCTCGTTGTAACCAGTTTCGCTGAAGGCGCTCCGGCGCTGGCGTTGGCAGTTTGGGTTGCCCCAATTGCGCCCGAGCCATTTGTCCCGGAAGTATCTACACCGCTTAGACTCAACACCGTAATTGAAGAAATGATACTTTGCGATACCGTGGCGCTCACAGCCACATTGCTAAGCGTGGCAGGGGCAAATGCACGCCAAATTTCAGACGTCCCTTTCTGCACATTGGTCCTCACCACCAGATTCCAGGTCAATCCTGCCCCACTGACGGTGCTGACGGTTGTATTTGATCCGGAAAGATAATCGGTTGCAACCAATGCTAACAACAACTCGTTGGGCTGCGTCGTGGAGAATGAAGGACTATTGATTGTGGTGCTTGCCGAGCTGCCATTCGCGGACACGTTTACATCAAGACTAAGCCCCGCCTGGCCTGTGAAGTTAACAGCGGTGTCGTTCGCACTATTGATGGTGACAGGTTGACTTGCGGGTGCGAAGACATCCCCAGACTTTCCGGGTGTTACCGTGTAGCTACCATTGGTTAGATTCGCGAAACTGTAATTCCCCGAACTGTCTGCAGTCGTCGTGGCGCTCGCAGCTCCGCTAAGGGTCACTAATGTGCCGTTTCCTATCGACGTGGGATTAATGGTGCCGGAAATTGTCCAGGTAGGCAGCGCGGTGGCCGTGAAATTAACGCTGGTGTTGCTCGCATTAGTAATCGTAACACTCTGGCTGGAAGGAGCGATTGTATAGCCAGCCTTTGTCGGTGTGACTGTGTACGCGCCGTTGACCAGATTGCTGAAGCTGTAAAAGCCGTTTGTATCGGCGGTACCGCTTCCAGTGCCCGCGCCGCTCAATGTAACGGTCGCGCCGCTGCCGCCGGTAATCGTCCCGGATATCGTCCATGTCGGGATGGTGAAGTTTACCCCTGTGACGATGGCTCCACTGACGTTTGCCTGCAGACTAGCGGGATTGAATGTGACTCCATTTTTGCTTGGAGTCACTGTGTATGTGCCATTTGCAAGATTAGGGAAGGTATAGTTGCCAGACGCGTCCGCGCTCACAGTACCACTCCCAGATCCGCTGAGAGTAAGCAGGGTTCCACTTCCAACGGAGGATGGGCTGACGGTGCCTGATATGCTCCACGGCGTTTGACTGCTGGACGCAAGAATTTCGCAGATCGCCAGGTTAAAACGATCTGATGTTGGCGCCGTATCGTTGATCGTGACGCTCGTACCGCTTGCCGGCATCGGACCGCTTTGTCTTTGGACCCAATAGGTATCGCCAGCCGGAGTCAGATATTGATGAACAAGAACTTGGTTGGCACCTGGGGTTCGCGAGATGGCAGCATCGTAGTCATTGCCTACTCCAAAAACCCACGAATAGTTTCTCGTCGTGACAAGAGTTGCGCTGGGCGCCCCGCTAGTGGAACTCGCGGTCTTTGTGGCGCCTATCGCGCCCGAACCGTTCGTTCCGGATGTGTCCACACCGGCGAAACTGACCACCGTTATGGATGACCCAACCGCCTGTGAAAGTGTTGCCGTAACGGCCACATTGCTCAGGGGCGAAGTTGCGAATGCTCGCCAGATCTCTGAACTTCCAGATTGTGCATTGCTCCTCGTGACAAGAGCCCAGGTGAGACCGGCGCCGCTGACGCCGGTTACGGTTGTGTTTGTGCCGCTCAAATAGTCCGTGCTCACAAACGCTAGTAACAGCTCATTCCCGGCAGCCGTGGAAAACGCGGGGCTTTTTACGGTCGTGCTGGCGGCACTCGAGTCTGCGGATGTCTGCACGTCAATCTGAACGGGAGGATTGGGGACTGTGACGGTAACCCCTGGACCGGGAGTTTCCAGATTGCCGCTGTCATCGACTGCACGGCTCTTGATAGTTAGGGAGCCGGGGGTTGCAGGCGTGTAGGTGTAGCTCCAATTTCCTCGACCTGGCGCAGGGTGCCAAGTCGTCCCCCCATCTACAGAAACTTCCGCACCGGCAACAACGCCGCCTCCTGCATCTGTTGCCGTTCCGTTGATTGTCAGAGGAAAGCCCAACTGTACTGTCGATCCAGCGGCAGGCGAAGTGATGGTCGAACTGGGAGGGGTTGTATCGCTGGATTTCGTTGCGAGGGTCAAACCGCTCTGCAGTGTGGCCGGCTGTGCGGACATATCTGCAAGAAGATTGACGGTGGCTTGCTGCATGTCCAGGCTGGGTGGGTTATTGGGACTAAAGAAAGGGTTGTCGTGATTGCTGTCCAAACCCCAGGACCATTGCACTGTGCCTGCACCGAAGACCAGAGCACCACTCGACGCGCGGTAGGTGGTCATGTGGTGAGTCACGGTGCCTGCGCCATAATTCGCGCCTTGGTCTAGCAACAAGTCCGCCGTCATCGTGTATGTGGCCGTCGATAAATCGAAAAGACCGGGAGGACGTGCTCCGTTGTCCAGGTCCGAGTCCCATTCATAGGCGAGAGTCCCAGCGGGAAGGGTCGACGTTTGGCCAGAGGAAAGCGCCGCTACGGAGGTATTGTGCCAGAATCGCATCTTGCCGTCGGCAGCAGGTACCTTGATGGAAAGGTTGCCGGGATTGTCGGTTCCCGGACCGTTTACCATGAAAATGGTGCCTGTCAACGAGTTTTCAGGCCGTCCACCATCAGACGGTGGACTAAAAGCCGGATCGCGCCAAGTACCTGTCCATGTAGGCGGGTCGCTGGGATCTATCCTCGCGCTCGGACCCAGGCCCACCGCGCTCAGAGGTCCAAGTGTTTCCTTATAGACCACCATTGTGCGATAGGGTGTATTTGTGCCGTCTATACTGTTTTCCCAACGCGTTTTCCAGAAGAACTCATTGCCGCTGAAGAATGCTAGATTCACGCCGGCACTACGGGCGGCCTCGATATTGGTACGCTGCGGTCCCGACACATATTCATCATGGCCGGTGTCCATATAAATCTTATGATTCAGAACTAGGCTGCCGTTTCGTGCCGCATCGATTCCCGTGAAGTAGGTAACATCGTAGCCATTGGCCTCCAGCCAACGGATCATCGGGTATTCGGCGCCGAACACCCACGTTGCTGATTCACTGTCAAAACTTCGTGTAAGAAACGGACGGTTGTAGCTAACCTTGAAGGCGCGGTTGGACAAATCGAACGTATTCGCCCCACCGTAAACGCTATGCCCCCCATAAGAGTTGTATGCCTGCCAAGTTTCGTCTGATGTCTGATAAAGAATGTCCGAGTGACTGGAATCGTTGCGCACGATAAAAAAGATGTGGCTAGCGCCTCCAGTATCAGGTCTGAATAGAACAGCAAAATAGACTCCCGAAGTCGCGTTCGCTGGAACCTGCCAGGAAGCCGTAACCGCCCAATTGCCGCAGTCATATAGGTTCGTTGTTGCATCCACTGCGCACGCTGGCTGCGTTTGCGGTAACGGCACAGAGGGGCTAATGGACGCTATCTGTCGCGCACCCATTCCGCCGTAGTAGCCCATCCGAAAGATGGTTATGTCGTAAGCCTTGGCGTTTGTGTTTATTTTGAAATTTACCGTCCCTCCTTGATTCACACTCATGTCGGTTGCAAAGCCCTGAATCGATAGATCTCCTGCCTGGCTTATGTCCCAATTGCTCGCCCCAGGCTTGGAGTTTTCACAAACGATGTCATTTACCATGGGTGGATTGCAGCCGAAGGTTTGGGCTTTGGAAGGATGCGCACTCACAAGGCATAGGAATGCAACGAATCCGGTAACGACGGTCTTGATTGGGAGCTTGACGCGATTCTTCACATGGAAAGGTATTATCGAGGAGTTATGACCTTCGTCACTTTCGGAATTGGCCAGTTCTCGGCTTGCAAATAACGGCATATTGGGCCTCTTTGGATTAGAGCTCCGCAACACTTAGGCGCAATCGCCGCTAAAAACAGCCCAGGGCGTGGCTATGAGGATCTTGAAGTCCAACCAAAGGGACCACTTCTGCGAGTAGCGTAAGTCCAGACGCACCATCTCTTGGAACGGTATGCGGTTGCGCCCGCTGACTTGCCAGAGTCCGGTAACACCGGGTTTTAGTTCAAGAACTCTCCGCCTGTGCCAGACGTCGTAAACTTCAAATTCATATGGAACCGGAGGACGCGGTCCAACGAGAGACATCTCTCCGCGAAGGACATTCCAGAATTGCGGGAATTCATCGAGGCTGGATTTGCGTAAGAAACGTCCGAAAGGAGTTATGCGCGGGTCGTGTGTGAGCTTATAAAGATTTTTCTGCGAACTTTCTTCATGCGCAGAATTTCCGTTTCCGGCAATGAATTGCTGCACATATTCGCGGTGAATTTTGGGATCACAGTCGACGTACATCGTCCTGAACTTTAGACATTTGAAGCGCTGACCGAATTGGCCTAAACGCTCCTGGGTGAACAACACGGGCCCCTTCGACGTCAGCTTGATAATTGCCGCAATGGTAGCCAAAAGCGGTAAAGTCAGAAGAAGAAGAAGGGCGCTACCTCCGATGTCAATGGCGCGTTTAACCCCCAAGCGAAGTTGTTTACCGCTAGCACGTGGCCGCAGGTCGGGATAAAGCTTCGAATCTGCGACCTTGCCTGAATATCCGCCCCGCTCCCCGTCCTCCGGGAACATATGCATCGAAATCGAAATTTTAGCCGCATCCGCCTGACCAAGAGCATCCTGCACCGCCGCTTCAACCTTACGAAGAATGCTCGCTGCTGCTTTGGTCTTGGTATCCTCTATTTCAGTAAAGATCACGCCAATTGTGACAGATGCTTCATACCAGCCGATCAAATCAGATTCGCGAGACGTCGTAGCCAGGACTGCCAGGACCTGGCGGAGCACTTTCGCATCTGGAACTTGTCGGCCATTCGAATTAATGAGCATTAATGCAAAGGTTCGGCGCGAGCGCTCTGCGCGGCGGCGTTCGAACATCAACACCCTCTCAAAAACATCTTCGCTGAGGGGAGAACGGGGCCCATTAACCTCGTCCCGATCGAAGAATGAAACTTTTGGAGCGGTCTGCCGAGCAGCCAAACCGACTAGGGAGCCTACTGCTTCGTAATCAGCCATTCGATATGATTCCTTATGATCCGTTGGATCTACGGTCGACCTGTAACCCGCGAAGGCAGGTCTCCAGAG
>Ga0222736_10000044_pt1 | contig 9303 bp, 2 predicted proteins | sample NatBWC4Mmetat_FD_169119 | JGI IMG/M metagenome (GOLD analysis project Ga0222736, IMG submission 169119) | Metatranscriptome of forest soil microbial communities from Barre Woods Harvard Forest LTER site, Petersham, Massachusetts, United... ... | reverse complement strand
GTAGGAACCATGTATTCGGGCAGAGTGGATCTCAGGTAGTTACGCAACTCGATGTGCGCGATCTCTTTGTCATGGTCTGCGACGAGATAAGCGACGAGCCGCTTCGCACCGGGCTCGTCCTCGCGCAGCAGCACAACCGCGTCGCGTACGGCGTTATGCGCCGCAATGGTGGACTCGATTTCGGCCAGCTCGATTCGAAATCCTCTCAGCTTCACCTGATGATCGCGCCTTCCGGCATATTCAACGCTCAGATCAGAGTGAAGGAGCGCGAGATCGCCGCTGGCGTAGAGACGTTCTCCTCCAGATGTCGCCAGCGCATTCGGTATGAACTTTTGAGCCGTCAGTTCGGGGCTGCGCAGGTAGCCGCGTGCGAGTCCGGCTCCGGCAATGTACAAATCGCCGGTGACTCCCACTGGAACCGGTTCCAGTTTCCGATCCAGAAGATAAACCTGCGCGTTTGAGATCGGCCGTCCGATCGGCACGGACCTGCGATGACTGGAGCGCTCGCAATCCCAGAAGCTGGCGTCGATCGCCGTCTCGGTCGGGCCGTACAAATTATGAAGCCGCGCCGACAGACGCTCGTGAAATCGGTCCTGCAACTGAACGGACAACGCTTCTCCGCCGCAAAACATATCCTCCAGTGAGCGGCAGCCCTCGAACCCGGGTTCGTCCATCAACAGGTTCAACATCGACGGTACGAGCTGGAGAACAGTGACCTGGTGGTTCGCCATCACATCAACCAGATAACCCGGCTCTCGGTGACCGCCCGGCCTGGCCAATATCAATCGCCCGCCGGTCATCAGGGGCAGAAACAGCTCCCAGAGCGAGGCGTCAAAGGTAAACGGCGTCTTCTGCAGCACCCGGTGCTCCGATCCGAATCGATACCTTGAGCCCATCCAGAGCAGTCGATTGCAAATGGCGTGATGAGGAATCACAACGCCTTTTGCCTTGCCCGTGGACCCGGACGTGTAGATCACGTACGCGGTATTCGCGCCCGAAACTCCGCTCTCAGGGTTGTCATCTCGCCGCGTGGCAAAGCTCGCACCGGCGGCGGAAAGATGCAGCACATCGCCATCAATCGGCGGCAGGATCGCCCGCAGGCTCTCCTGACAGAGAACGATCCTGACTCGCGTATCGGCCAGCATGTAAGCAAGCCGATCCGCCGGGTATTCGGGATCAAGCGGCGTGTATGCGGCGCCTGCTTTCAGGACGCCGAGCAGCGCTACCACCAATTCAACCGATCGATCCGCGAGGACCCCGACTATCTCATCCGGACCGGCGCCGCGCGTTCGCAGCTCGTGAGCCAGTTGATTCGCCCGTCGATTGAGTTCGCGATAGCTGACCTGCCTGTCTTCGAAGCAGACCGCAAGCGCGTCCGGCGTCGCCTCGGCCTGATCTTCCACGAACCGGTGGATACAGTTGTCTCCGCCATAGTCTTCGGCCGAAAGATTGGCCTGAACCGTAACCAGATCGCGCTCCCTGGCCGTCATTAATTCAAGTTCACCAAGTTTTCTCTCCGTCGACTCGAGGCCGCTTCTCAACACGTTGAAGCAGTGCTCGCCGAAGCGGGCGATCGACTCCCGCGCGAACAGCGTCGGGTCGAAGCTGACTTCGCATTCGAGATTCTCTTCGGTCTGAAAGAAGTCGAATAAAACAGACGCGCCGGTGTCGGGCATTTCACCGTGTAAGCCGCGCAGGCTCAGGGTCACGTCGAACAGCGGGCACTTGTCTCCAGCCAGATCCAGTCCTACGTCTTTCAAAACACGGCTGAGGGGATATCGCTGATGCTTGTAGGCTTGCAGCAGCGTTTCTCGCACGCCGAGCAAGAGGTCTCGAAAGGTTTGTTTGCTCGATAGGCCGTCGGCAATCGCGAGCGCGTTAGGCCGGTTCATCTCTTTTTGTGCGGGGCTGCCGACGGTGATCACGTCGTGACCGCCGTACCTGAACAGGCAAGCCTTAACGCCGGCGACGAGCGCCGCGTTGAGGAGGAATGAAGAGCTTCCCGCCAGATCTCGCAGTCGAGCCGTCAGGTCTGCAGGTAGGGCAAGGGCTAGCTTCTCGAACTGCCGCTGGACGCCTGGCGCCCTGGCGAAATCCGCCGCAGGACCGGCCCGGGCGGCTTCGAATGAAAGCTGCCTACACCAGTACTCTCTCTCTTCCTTGAGCTTCGAATCAAAGAAGACGATTTCCGAGTCGTTCTTCATACCGTCCTCATTGACGCTTCGTGCGACCCGCTGGAGTTGCCAAAGCGGCCGGGGCCGCGCTTCCGCCGTTCTCGTGACGAGAGAGTTCCTCAACCAGAGCGTCGGCGCCGTAAACCTTTCGCAAGGCTTCCAACATCGCCCTCACGTCGAGGCTTATAGATCGGGCCTGGGTGTCGTCATAAAGAAAATTGCCGCCCAGCGCCTCGTGATTGAGGTCAAATATGAGCCCGACCAGTTCCGCGCTTCGGTTGATTACGGGAGAACCGCTGCTGCCGAGCGCTATATCGTGAGTGCTTACAAAATTGAAAGGCGTCGAAGCGTTCAGGTTCGACTTGTTCGCGGACCATCTGGCTGGAAGCTGATAGTCCTTCTGCCCGGCGTGTCGTTCGGCGTGTTCGAACAGGCCTTTGAAATCCGTGAACGGCGCAATGGTTCGTGAGCCTTCTTTGTATTTCCGGACGACGCCGTACGAGAGACGCCAGGCGGAGTTCGCATCCGGATAACCCTGGCTTCCTCTCGCCCGAAACAGCGCGCGCGCGATTCTTTGATAGGCCGGGCCTTCGACGGCGTTGATATCGGTCTCGTAGCGCTTGCGCAGCGCTCGGGTTTCCGGCTCGATGTCGCGAGCCAGCATTACAAGCAGGTCAGTAGTTTGCTCCAGCGAGCAAACGCCGCCTTCGACCAGCTTCTTGCGGAAGTCCGCGTCCTTCAGGCTGCTGCCGTCGATCAGCTCGACAGCCCGCGCTTCGGGCGTCTTCCCGCGCAGTATCTTCAGAACGAGCGGATGTCCGGCGCCGAGACTTTCCAACATGAACCTCAGCGAGCCGGTGAGCCTTGCCTTCTCAAAATCGGCGAAAACGGGTCCGGGCGAATACAAAAACTGGAGCAGGCCTGAACGCCGCTGGTCGGTGAAAGCCGGCATGCGCTCCTCGTTTGGCTTCAGGCTTTCGGTCGCGATACGAGTGATTATTCGCGCGGCCAAAAACAGGTCGGAGTCAAAGGCCCATCCTCCATCCAGCAGGTAATAGTCACGCTCGAATTGATCGAGCGACTCGTATGCCTTTGTTATCTCTCCGTAGGCCTGATTGAATTCTTTTTCCTCCTCCGGATGTTGTTTGAGCTGGCGTCGAATCCTGTCCTCGTCCGCGGACTTTTTGTCGACCAGATACTTGCTCTGAAGGGCGTCGCGCCATCCCTCCATTGCCTTCATGCCGTTTTCGATATCAAACAGTCCGCTTGTTATTCGCGCATGTTGTTCCGAGCCCTGCTCACCATAATGAGCCAGCGCGGCGCGCATATGATCGAGCCGCTTCAGGTACAACGGGTAAGTAGAGTTTGCGAGATGATCGAGATGAGGCTTTATCGTCAGCCGCGAGCTGGAAGCCGGATGCCCGGTCACAAACAAGAGCTCGTCGGCCTGGGGTCCGGTTCGCGATACCCCGAAGTAGTTCTCGGCCTTAAGCGGTTTGTCGTTTTCGTAAACCCGAAATAGCGTGATGTCGAATGCGTAGCGCGGAAAGTTGAAATTGTCCGCGTCTCCTCCAAACTGCGCGATCGCATATTCAGGAGCGAACACCAAGCGTACATCCGAATACCTCTTGTAGCGATAGAGGTGGTATTGCTCGCCGCGGAACTGCGTCACGACGTCTGTTGTCAGCCCGGGCGAGTTCTTCGTTTCTCCGCGTAGATCGTCGAGAACGGCGCGCCGCGCGGCGTCAGGATCCATTCCGGGTTTCGCGGCTGCGGCGGCCTTCACACGATCCGTCACGTCCTCGATGGCGAGAAGAACTTCGATGGCTAGATCGGGAGCCTTGATCTCTTCGGCGCGGGTCTTTGCGGAGAACCCTTCGGTCGCATAGTTCTTCTGCGCGGAACTGAGCTTTTGCAACGCGTCGAGAGCTATGTGGTGATTGGTGAGCACAAGCCCGTCCGGCGACACGAATGAACCCGATCCGCCGCTGCTGAATCGCACCGACGCCATCCGCACACGCTCCAGCCACGCGTCGCTCACATCAAAGCCATAGCGCTTCCTGATCTCATCACGGGGGACCTGATTGAATGGCCACATGCCTTCATCAGCCTGCACACGCAAGGCGGGCAAGGTAGTCAACGACAATAGAATTGCAAAGGCGCAACGCAACCTTGAGCGCATAGTTCTTCTCCTGAGCGCCGGGATAAACCGGCAGGTTGTAGTGAATGAAAGAGTCATACGTTAAAGGTTTAGCCAACCGTAACGGCCCCGAGTGATGCGGCGGTGCTCGTAAGGGCAAGACCGAAGCGTTGACAGGGGAAAGTGCAGGCTGGGTATTGAGCCGCGAAATAAACTTAGTACGGGATGCTGACCCTCTAGGAGAAAGGGGAAGGCGAAAACCGGCGTGCGGCTTTGGCAAGGCGCGAAGGTATCCCGCGAGGTCAGAGACCGCACGCATGCACAGAAGCAACCTGCGCGAGAACCGGGAGATCCTGCGGCCACCCAGGGAAGCAGACCTGGGTCGCACCGTGAAGTCTAAGGACGTACGACGATGATGAACGACCGCAGGAAGTCGGACAGACCCATAGTAGCGACGAAGCCCGCGAACAAGGCCGGCGAGCCGGCTGCGGAGCGGGTGGAGCGAAGGGGGCTGGCCAAAGGGAAACCGCCACGGCAAAACGCGAACCGGGCACAGGACCGGGCAAACGTGCAAAGTGCGCTGGGGCGGATACGGCAAGCAGCGTTGAAGGATAAGAGGCAGCGGTTCACCAGCCTCATGCACCACATCTACGACCTGAGCATGTTGCGGGAAGCGTATTATGGGCTGAAGCGCGACGCGGCTCCGGGAGTAGATGGGGAAACGTGGCGAGAGTACGGAGAAGACCTGGATAGCAATATCGCGGAACTCTCCGGGCGACTGCGACGTGGGGCATACCGGGCGAAGCCGGTGCGTAGAGTGTACATTGCCAAAGCGGACGGGCGGATGAGACCGCTCGGAGTCACGACGCTGGAAGACAAAATCGTTCAGCGGGCGACGGTAGAGGTGATGAACGCAATCTATGAGACGGACTTTCTCGGGTTCTCGTATGGATTCCGACCGGGCAAGAGCCAGCACAATGCGCTGGATGCCTTGTACGTCGGATTGCTGACGAGGAAGGTGAACTGGGTGCTTGATGGAGACATCAGCTCGTTCTTCGATGGATTGGACCACGAGTGGCTGGTGAAGTTCATCGAGCACCGGATAGCGGACCAGCGGGTCGTGCGTTTGATACGGAAATGGTTGAACGCAGGCGTGCTGGAAGAAGGACGGTGGACGTGCAGCGAAGAAGGAACGCCACAAGGCGGGAGTGCCTCGCCGTTGATGGCGAACGTCTTTCTGCACTGCGTGTTTGACCTCTGGGTGCACCACTGGCGAAAGACAAGGGCGAAGGGCGACGTAATCGTCGTGCGATGGGCCGATGATTTCGTGGTGGGGTTTCAGCACCGGTCGGAGGCCGAGTGGTTTCACAGGGAGTTGGTGGAGCGATTCACCAAGTTCAAGTTGAAACTGCATCCCGAGAAAACACGACTTATCGAGTTCGGCCGCTATGCAGCGGAGAATCGGAAAAGACGTGGTAAAGGGAAACCGGAGACATTGAACTTTCTTGGCTTCACGCATATCTGTGGCAAGAAGCGAAGCAATGGGATGTATACGGTAAAGCGGCGGACGATGAGCAAGAGGAAGCGCGCGAAGCTGAAGGAGGTCAAGACGGAACTGAAGAAACGGATGCACCAGCCGGTTCCAGAAGTAGGGAAGTGGCTTCGGTCTGTGGTTGGAGGGCACAACAGGTACTATGGAGTGCCGATGAACCAGCCGTCGTTGTCTTCGTTTCGCTTTCACGTAGGGCGATACTGGTATCGGGCGCTTCGGCGACGAAGCCAGAAGAAGCGGCTTACGTGGGTGCGGATGCGCCGCTTGATTGACAAATGGCTGCCACCGGCAATTGTCCATCACCCTTATCCTCTGCGACGACTTGGCGTCATAACCTGAGGCAGGAGCCGGATGCGTTAGCAGCGCTCGTCCGGATCTGTGGAGGGGGTGATTAGTAATAGTCATTCCTACTCCGACTTTGGATTTCCGATGATCGGGCTGCCGAAGAAGTCTCATGTAAGGGCGGCCCTCCGTGGCCGCCCCTGCACGAAAAGCATGGGATTCATCAGCGACGCCTTCCCCGAGACGGTTTTTCACAGGCCGGCTAGAGCTTCGCCTTGGTAAAACGGAATAGCTCCTCGGCGAGAAGCTCCGATGAGATCGATGACTGGAACTCATCGTCCAGATTAAGCTCGCCGAGCAGAACGTCAGGGTTCATGTGACCCTGTTCCACGATTCTTTCAAACGACCGGGCTATCCGCTCGATAGAATGCGGCGCGAAGTTATTCACGCGATAGCAAAGCTTAACCGACGGCGCTCCTTCTTCGGTCCGCGTCTCCACGATCAGCTTCAACTCACGCGATAAGATATGGTTTGTTTGATCGAGGATTTCATGAATGTCGTCAAAGTCCCCTTCGACGTAGGCCACATCAAAGTCCGGCAGTGACGTTTGGCCCTCGGATTCCAAGAGGTCGCCGCACAGAATTTCGATCTCGTGGATCGCGCGCGGGCGAGCGCGGGAAAGTCCTTCCTCTACCTGCCTGGCAAATGCTCCGAAACTCATATTCCACGCGGGCCTGAGTTTGATCGGGAACAGCTTCGGCAGGTTCCGATCGCCGCTCAGCATCAGTACCACGGCTTCTTCGCGACCACTCAACCTGGAAAGAAGAATCCCGAGCGAGGCCAACAACACCGTACCGTCCGCTGCCGGCTTCGTGACTGATTGACTCAACTGACAGGCTGTGATCGCCCACTCTCCGGAGGCCTCGATCTCAACGTCGAGATTTGCGAGGCCGCTCGCCTTTTTGAATTCGGCCTGCCAGAACTCTCTGGCTGCGCCGTACTCGACAACTTCTTTAAGGATGGCGTTCGCGGTGTTGACCAATTCCAACTTAAGGATATCGACGATCCGCGTTGCGTTGTCGTCATGCGAGTATCGCAGCAGTAGATCGATTCCATGTTTTGAGCGGATCGGGTTGATCTCGAGATCACAGGCTCCGTGCCGCGTCCAGGGAATGGCCAGAAATCCGGCCGGAATCCAGCGGTCGCCTCCCAGCCACGGCTCAGGAGAGAGAGAGGCGAGGTTCAGCAGCACGCTGTTCTTGGCGCGGCCTGTTGCGGACTCAATTCCTTTCCAAGTGAGGCTGGCCAGCGCGTGTTTGATCTCATGCGCGGCGGTTGACGCTCGATCCGCGAGGTTACGAACCGCAAGTTCCGCGATTCTGGTAAAAGGACCCGTGGTGTGCGCGAAGTCTGGATTGTTGACACGGCCATCGATTGCAACGTCGATCTTCTGCTCGTCCTCAATGCCTGCGGCAACGAGGCTCTTGAGAACGACGAGTGCGATGAATTCGGGCTCGGTCAATCCGAGCATCGTAGACTGATCCGAACGGCGCAGGATCCTCGAGAATTCTTCTCCGAGACAAACTGTTTCGGATTTACGGAATCCGCGATGTGAGCGGTGCGGTTCCTCGCGATTCGCCTTTTGACCGCGCGACTCATCGTGAAGATTGGAACCTGACTCGTTGATGAAATCGGAGTATGACTTGTTGGCTGGCCGCAGCGAGACCTTGTGTCCGTTAGCCAGTTGCCTGTAAGCCGTGTAAAGGTCCTCCAGCAGTATGCCGATGCTTGGAGCATCGGCTACAGCGCGGTGCGCGAGTAAAAGCAGATCGGCGTCCGTGCCGCTTCGGACCAGCGCTAAACGGAGCGAAAAGCCAGGCTCCGCAAGCATGCCGGAAGTAATCGAATCGGCAATATCTCGAAGCGAATCATCCGCGCTCGCCTGGTCGGGCCGCGCGTTCAGAGCAATCACCTGCAGGAGACTGTCTTGGGTCGTGAGTTCGCCGTCGGCTGACGGTACCTGCAAAATCTCGGTTTGACGAATGACCTCGCCGAGGGCTCGCACAAGAAGAGATTCATCGATCTGTTCTCGCACCTTCACGCGATACCGCCATACACCGTCCATTGCGGAGTCGCCATTATCCTTCGAATGTTGTGAGTCGTGCGCCTGAACAGACACCGAGGACCGCGCCGGCGCCTGTCGCCGTCTCTTTGTGCCCTGGTACACCTCGCGAGCGAGCGGGTAGAGCCGATGCCAGCGCTCCTCCGCAGCGAACCGCTCGGCCATCGTGTAGATGTTCGGCAGGCCAAGGTTGGAGGCGAGCTCCGAAACCCGTCGCAGCCTGTTAAACCGCTCGACTCGCGGCGGATTTGCGCCGATGACTTCCCATACTTTGAACTTGATTATGTCGGTGACTTCCTCGGGATAGATGGAGAAGCACTGATAAAGGCTCGATCCGATCTGGCCGTACGGATAGTAATAGTATGCGTGAGCTTCGAGCTCGTAGATGTAGCGATGGTGCTCCCGGATGAATTCGCAGGTTTCCTGAAAGTCATCTTCGGTTTCTCCGGGGAAACCGGTGATCCAGTAAGTCGTGGTTCTGATGCCCGCGTTCGCAAGCGCCTTGAGCGCTTCCGAGATCACCGCCGGAGTCGTCATCTTGTCCATTGACTCCAGCACGCGAGCCGAGGCGCTCTCGATTCCGAGCCGCACGCGATAGCAGCCCGAATCGGCCCACATCTTGACGAAGTCGCGATTGGCGACCGGCCGGTCGGCGCGCAGATAACCGTCGTATAGAATGTCCGCCTTGCGCTCGATCAGTTGTCCGGCGAACTGATTGATGTAGGGGTTCATCAGCGAGTCGCCCAGGAAGAAAGAATTGTTGTTGTGCCTGCGGGCCAGCTCGATGACCTGATCGGCAAACATCGTCATCGGCCTCTTGCGATACTCGCCCCACTGAATAGTCTCGGAACAGAAGCTGCACTGGAACGGACAACTGCGAGCGCCTTCGATCGTCAGATGAAAATAGTTCGCGGTATCGATATCGGAGAAGTCCGGGATCGGCACCTCCTGCATCGGAAGGGTCGCACTCTGCAGATCGGCGATCGAGATCACTCGCTTGTTCGCAAGCTCGCCCTCGAGCAGCTTCTGAAAG
>Ga0222736_10000043_pt1 | contig 9306 bp, 1 predicted proteins | sample NatBWC4Mmetat_FD_169119 | JGI IMG/M metagenome (GOLD analysis project Ga0222736, IMG submission 169119) | Metatranscriptome of forest soil microbial communities from Barre Woods Harvard Forest LTER site, Petersham, Massachusetts, United... ... | reverse complement strand
GGAAACCCCACGACACTTCTTTTGACCTTGCAACTTAAAGTTACAAATTTTACAATACTAAACTAACAATTTATTGTTGTACTTTTGAGCTTTTTGATGCATTGTATCCCTTACCCAAACCCCTCATATTCATGATCATACATATTCATTACATATCATTTCATTTTCATTACATTATTCATTCATTATCATTCATAAATCATCGAATAAGGGACGGTAAAGAACAATGCTTACAAGAACTTAAGAATTCATATTCATACTCTTCATTAGAGTTAGTGCAACAGCACGCTCTCATCAGTCTAGGTATCCATCCTAGCACTTGACCGTTTCAGTCAAGAGTTTCTGTGAACAGAAACATTTACCAACATAAGATTACAATAATTAAACATTAAGTTTATTGAATTTACGTGGACCCATAACCCGCGGCTTAATTGTTTTTGAAACATTATTGTTTTACAAACGAATTACAAAGAAACACAACTGAAGTCATAGGTTGGTTTCTCAATATTTTACCAGGTTTAGTTTAAACCGGCGCTCTTAGTAGAAGTGCGTTACAGCAATTCACTACCCTAAGGATACGCTTTCCGATTTTCCGGATTGACATAGCTTCAATATGAAGTTCCTTTTGAAATAAATCTTCAGTGTATAACTATGGACACTCAACAAAAAACTTCGTTTTCGTCATCCATCCTTACATCAGACACAACTTCAACAGAAGTAGCAGGCCCAATTGCCTTTACACAAGGCAATGCGGCCCATTCAGATTCAGGTCGTTTACCCTCGAATCTAAGATTTGACCAAGTAGTTGGTCACCCAGAAGCTGATCTTTCAAAACAAGTAGAAAGATGGTTTCCAGTAAACAAAGTAAACTGGACAGTAACACAAATGCCAGGCACAGCAGTAACAGTCATTGATACACCAGCAATGATGGCAGCAGCCCAACCTTACTTTGATGTAGCACAGTATTACAGACAACAAAGAATCTCACCAGTTTTAAGAGTCACATTGGCAGGCAATGCAGCACAAATTGGACAACTGATAGTCATTTTTAGACCTTCTGGAGTTCTCCAGAATCAAGTTAACATTGACTACCCCTCATTGCTCCCATATGCTTTTGTCAGGCCCCATGACTCTGCAGCTTGTGAAGTAGAAGGAAACTACGTTAAACATCTCAGATCAGATGATCAAACCTACCACCCCTTGGACTTTGGGACATTCTACATAATTGTCATGAACAGTCTGCTCAGTCCAGCAACAACACCACAACAAGTGACAATTGCCACATATGTCAAGTTCTCACATGTCTCAGTTCGTGTGTACATACCACCAACAGTTACAGACACAAAGAGAAGACTTGATTACCTCATTAAACAACTTCCAGCAGAAGAACAGAAAAATTACCGAGCCACAGAAAAAGGCTTGGTTGACTCCGGTCTTTCAGTTGTTGGAAAAGTTCCAGCAGTCTACAATGGCATCCAAACAATTCTAAACAAATTTGGAGTTGAAGGAGCAAAACCAGGAAAAGGCATGGACAAGGCAGGAAGCGTTCTCAGTGTTGTCGGAAGAGTCGCAGACATTGGAAGACCACTCTACAAAGTAGGTTCTTCATTGTTTCATGCACCACCACGACCACAAAGCGTGGAATGGTCTGTAGCAGACAAACCTAGAATGGTTGCTCGCATGCAGTACAATTCAGAACAACTTTGTGCACCAGACCTCTCAGTAGCTCAACTACCAGGAGCATTTGATCTCATGGATGTTGTTAGTTTCATAAAACAACCCTACAGAATGACAGAATTCAACTGGACTGACACACAAGCAGCAGGTACGGTTTTGCTTACTGTTCCAATGGATCCTTACGGAAACCTGGCCTTAAACAGGTCACCGTATTTCACACAACTACCCTCTTTTTGGAGAGGCTCAGTGACAGTCAAAATCCAGTTCATCAAGAACATTTTCCACAAAGGACAAGTCTTAATCCAACTCCTTCCCAAAGGAGTAGCTCCAGCAACGGATAACTCACAGTTTGGAATGACAGAAATTTTCGACATTTCTGACAAAGATACTTATGAAGTAACACTTCCCTGGGCTTACAATTTGGATTACGTGACACAAGACTTTGGACAACTGTTCTATCTAAGTGTTTCGGTGCTCTGCATGTTGCAGACCACAAACACAGTCTCACAAGTAAAAGCAAACGTCTGGCTATCAGCAGGAGAAGACTTCCAAATGATCGGAGGACCCTCCATGGACCAGATCAAACTGGCAACAGTCATAGCCGAGCCAAGAGAAACCCCAAAAGAGAAAGGTGACGCCCATCCAGTTGACACTATTCCGTCAGGAGCAACTCCAGACTACACAGAACAGCAAGAAGAGAACACTCATGTTCAACCACCAATTGGAAAGGCTACAGACATGATGCCTTCAAACCCACTGGAACCACAGCAAACACATCCCATGTATAACACACAGGCCGAACCCATGGCTGGATGGTTACCAATGCACCAGTCAAGCTTGAAGTTAGCAGCACATAGACCACAAGATCTTCTTTTTACAACAGGAAGCTGGGTAGTCGGACCATTGTCAGGAACTTATACCCCAGAGTCAGGAACTTTGTTGTTCACTGCCTCACAAGCAGATTTACTGAGAGCACTCCCACAATCAGCTTGGTTTGCCTACATTTCAGGAGGTGTGACATTAACTTGGACGACAACAGCAACAAAGCTAACACCAGGTTATCTCCGTGTTGAAGTACAGTGTTCAGAAGGAAGTATTAGATACCAACACTTTCCACTGTGTGAAAACATCATGAGGACTATCGAAGTACCATGGATACAACAGACTCCAGCAGTACCTGTCAGGTACAATCCTCTAATCCACCAGGACGCACAGGAACTGGACCAAATGATTTCAGTGTACTTGTACACAGATTCCACCTCAGATTGGTGGGATCCAACGACAAGTCTGAGATTTAACATTGGGGCAGCTGATGACTACATGGGTCAACAACCAGTGATGCCTCAACCACCAGGACTTAAAGGTACAATCAATATGTATAAAGGACCAGCACCACCGACCAAGAGAAAAACTCCCAGAGAGAAAGGTTTAGAAACTGATCCTGAAACAGCAGTCTTGGAACCACTTTTGCCTACACACCCTTTTCTGCCTGAATTTAATTCACAGAAAACAAAGTATGGAACCTTTGACAGTACCATACAACAACAGTTGTCAGACATTGAACAACAAGTACAACATGTCAAGGACATCTTTGAAACTGCTCCACCAGCAGTTACAACAAACCAGTTGGAACAAGTCATTGGAAAAGTACAAGTAGTCAAAAACAATTTAGGAGCACTAAACAAAAGACAAAAGAAACTGTTGAACAAAACAAAAACCTTAGCCAAAGATGTTGAGAAGAAACTCACAGAACAGGATTTTCCCAGTAAGTCTGATGGACTCAAAACAATCATCTTCGAAGATCTCGAAGAAACAGGACATCAAACACACTGCTGCACAAGAAAACAAGTAGTAGTAACTTTTCCTGATTTCACAAAGCTTTCAGTACCTCCAAAGAGGGTAAACCATATTACTGAAAGTTTTTCTGGATATGGAAGAGTTTGGTGGCACTGGCATACACAAACAATCTGCTTTAGAACACTGAAACAGTACGGAGTACATGACAACCACCAAATACAAACATTTTGTGGAAAAGTAACAAGGGCTTACGAAACACCAGTCGAAGAAGTTCTCTACATTCCTTTTAAGGAATCAAAGTCGTGGACTGCTCCCTGTCGCATGTTCAAAAGGAAGTCAACCTACTGGTACTACACCCATTTCCAGGACAAGCTTTACAGAACATCAACTCCAAAACCAACAAAACCATGGTTGGTTTGGGGAAATGTCAAACCAGAACAAACCCAACAAAGAGAAATTCCGACAGAAAAAGGAAAAATGTGGGAGTGGTTTTCACAACAGGTTGATTCAAAAGTCACCTTGCATGCTGAGACTACAGCAAAGAAAATAGTTGAAGAAGCAAAAACAAATCTTCAGACAATAACGGAAGTAGGAGACTTGAAAGATGTGGGAGAATTGCTCATGTTGAAGATAATGGCTTATGCCACATCAATGCTCAACGCAACAACCTTGACTTCTTGGATTTCAATAGCAACACATGTCCTATGTGACGTTCAGGTGTTCTATTTAAAGCATGGAATCATTGGTACGTTAGTGAAACAGATTTCATCGTATGTTCCTGAATTTCTACATCTCTTTTGGGTTCCAGAAGAAGATGAAACAAAAGAGAAAGGTTTTGTTGATACTACACAAGAAATCCTTTTTGTTTTTAGAAAGATCTTTGAAGGTTCTTTTGGTTTCGTTGTAGATGGAGCAAAGCATCTTACAGACGTCCTAAAGAAGTTAAATCTCTTGGGAGGAGCAGTCAGAGGTGCACAATCATGCATAAATGGCTTGAAAGCACTCTTTGAATGGCTAGGTCTAACTATTACAGACACGAAGAAAAAGTTAAAACAATGCCAAGAACTCTTGCACAGAGAAGACGTTGTTAGAGACCTGTCAGAAATGGGAACCTGTATGAGTTATGCTCCACAGGAATTTGGTTCAAAAGGAGCCCAACTGCGGAGACTCAGAAAAACAGCCACAGAAGTTCTAACCTTAACAGCAGGGGTTAGAGATCCCGTAATAGACACTATCAGAGTAATAGCACAGGAGTTCAAAAAACACACTGAACTCGCCTCCGGCATTGTTACAGGAGTGGTTGACTTTGAACCAGTTTTTGTTCTCCTGAGCGGACCTCCTGAAAAAGGAAAGTCAGTCTTTGGAGGAAAATTAGCACGTTCACTGACAAAAGCTTTGGGACGAGAACCAGAGAATTTCTATGCTTGCAACTTAGAGCAAGACCACTGGGATGGTTACAAAGACCAACCTGTCGGATTTATGGATGACCTTTTCCAGGATCCTAAAGGGGAAAATGTGGCTTTTCTCACACAATTAATTTCTAGCATTCCAACTCCTTTACCAATGGCAGATTTGCAAAGTAAAGGAGCTTTGAGCTCACTTAGAATAATAATAGCAACAACAAATGTTGAAGTTATTAAAGGAGAGTGGGTTACTGATCCTGAAGCTATCATTAGAAGGTATGCTAGGACACACTACATGGCTATTGACAATGATAAATTTCAAAAAGTAGTTTGGAAGCGTGACCCTATGACACACAAATTTACAAAAACCCTTGGAGAAGTCCTTGGATATAATGAGGTTTGTAGAGAAGTTTGGGATGAGTATGAAAGAAAATTCCAAAAACACATGGAAATGAAAAGTGAAAACCTCTTTGCATTGAAACCATTGAGTGACAGTTTCATGTGTCCCGAAGTTACAATTACAAAGAAAGCACAAATCAGACAACTACCTCCATACACTGTCCTGAGGAGAAAGATAGATTACACGACTATCGAACCCCAGACAATAAAAGGAAATGCTTTGGTGTTAAATGGAAAAGATCTGGCTGATGCTCTGTGGGACCTTGAAGAAAGAAATGCAGGAAAAGAAATCAAAGAAAGGAAAGAACATGATTTAGATCTTTACTGGGACCTAATGTTTCCTACTTATGAGAGAGTTCTTGTTATGAGGGCTTATGGACTACCTTATTATGACACAACAGCAGTCGAAGGACGAGTATTTTTCTTGGCTTCACCCCAACAAATACGAAGAGAGTTAGCTAAACTTGATGATGAACACTTGAAAGCTTTCCTAAGATGGGCTGTTGTTCAAGGATGCGATTCAACATATGTCGCTGACTTGTTGCCATTTAGAAATGCAGCACTTGGTGCAGTTGATAGAGCCTTGCAAGCCCTCAAAAATCACAAAAAGATTGTACTAGCCGCTGGTTTGCTTGTTGGGACACTCCTTGGAGCCTTAACCTTGACTTACATGTTTAGAAGTTCAACGGAAAAAGGCAGATACCAGGGAGCAAGTGCACAACGACAAGTCCGCACAATGATGAGACCAGTAGCTCATGAGAGAGGTTTAGAAGATAAAACTCCAATAATAGAAAAAGCTATGGCTAGATGGAAAATGACAACTCCAACAGGAGGAGTAATTGAAGTCAATGCTCTCTTTATAGGAGGAAATTATTTGATAACCAACACACATGCTGTCAGACCAGGCCAAATGCATACAGTTGTTCATAAAATGAATGCAGTAGACGTCATGGAAATTCCAATACACATCACAGAAACAAACATTGTTAGAGTCGAAGCTCATGGAGTTATTCAAGATTTGACAATGGTGTATCTTGGTAGTCAGGTTCCAAATAAGAGAGACTTAATGAACTACTTTATCACAGAGGATTCTTACCAAAGTCTACAAGAAGGTCCTGCACAAGTCTTGCTACATAGCAAAGACTGTGCTTTACCTGTAACTACAACACAACGTTTTGAAACAAATGTGAAAACAAAAACAATGGTTGGACAAACACGATGGAGAGATGTTTTTAGAGCACCTTTCTATGCTGAAGACGGCACTTGTGGATCACCAATGTTAACACTTGAAAAATCAAGAGACACTCGAATCATTGGTCTTTTGACTTCAGGAAACTCTACTGAGAGCTTCTTCACACCAGTTACAAAAGAACTGTTACAAGACATGAAGAATCAGCTTGAAACATTTAGTCAAAATGTTCCGATTGAATCTAATGAGGGAATTTTTGATAAAATTGAAGTAAGAGAAAAAGCAGTCGTGCTTCGTGAAAGAAAAGCTTTCCACAGTGCAAAAGGCTTGGTGGAATATCCAGAACTTATTGAACCAGTCCACACAGAGATTGAACCACTTTCCCAACAGACAGTTGTACCAATAAACATGAATTGCTCATACGAACCTTGTCTAAATCCAAACTATGTAACAGTGGAAGAAGGTTGTTTTCTAAACAAAACAAAGGTTCCAGCCATGAGATCACTTCACAATGTGGAAATAACTCTTCCATTGAATTTGGGAGGAATTAGAAAGGTTCCCGGAGATCAATTTACAGTAGAAAGAAAACCACTTGACATGGATGGCTTGCTGTTAGAAAGTGTTCTTAACATGCTTGAAACAAAATATGCTAAGTCAATGAAAAATCTAAGGGTTTTAACAAATGATGAAGCTCTGTCAGGTTATGAAGAATACAATGACAGAATACACATAGAAAACCAAGGCATGAATTTGTCTACAGCCATAGGACTGACTTCGAAACTCGAAGGATTTGGAAACAAGAAAAGAGACGTTGTGAACATTGTTTCGGAAGGAAGAGTTTTCAAACAGACCTTTGTGGAAAAGTTAGAACAAGTTGAAGAACAACTAGCTCAAGGAACATATGAACCAAGAATTATGATTCTAAACCTCAAAGACGAATTAAGAACGGAAGCAAAAACAAAACAAGGAAAAGTTCGACTCTTCTGTATAGATGACATGGTTGACATCGTTTTGTCAATCAAGTATTTCGGACACTTCTTTGACCACTTTAGAGCTTTGGGCTTGGATTCTTGGCACACACTTGGACAAGATCCTGTCAATCTCTGGAATGAACTAGCTGATTACCTAGGAACACCAGTGCTTGCTGGAGATGGAAAAAATTGGGATATGTCATTGCAAAGTGTTCACTTCGAACTCATGAGACGCTTAATAGAAAAAGTTTACCAGAGAGCTCCAGGCTCAAAGTTGGAAAAACAAAGAGCAGCCAGAATACGACTCGGTTTACTACAACACTTGGCATTTTCTGTTACAACCTATGCAGGAAAACAGTTTTTGTCAACAGGACTGAAAAGTGGAGACTATGCAACAACAGAAAAGAACACTTTGATACAGATCATCTTGGTTTGTTACACTGTTGTCAAAATTTGTATTTATAACAAAAATCAGTCTTTGCCAAAAGCTCTCGAAGTTGCAAGGAACCATAGGTTTGTCTGCAACGGAGATGACAACCTTCACTCAGAACCACAGTTCTGTACACAACAAGAATATTCCTTGGAATTGAAGAATACCTTCTTGGATTGTGGAATAGAATTAACTCCATCATCTAAAGTAGGAAACTCTCTGTATTTTGAAGACATTTCAAATGCCGAATACCTCAAGAGAACATTCCACAAAGATGGTCAATGGTTTTATCCAGCAATCTCAAATGATACTATCTCAGGTCTAGTGAACTATCACAGAAAAAGCACTACTGAATTGGAAAATCTGAGAGAAGCCGCCAGATTTTTAAGACAGGCAAGAGACTATCGAAACCTTAAACTGTTGACATTTTACGTGCTGATGGTTTTTCCAGAACAAAGGTTCCAGGATTGGACATGGGATGTGCTAGCAGATGAATACAATGCACCAATGCATGACAAGAGACCACCAAGTGATGATTTTTCTTGTCCAAATGCTGACCACCTACTTCCCTTGCTGACAATGCCAATAGATCATTGTAGAATAGCAGCCCACTTTTACCAAATCTCTAGACGAGAGTATCTGCACATTTATCTGCAAAGGCTTGAAAATTTCTTCATGCCTGGATTTGACAAACCAAACCTTATAGAATATCGGACAGTTGATGGCTTGGACATTATGCAGGACACTTTTGTTAGTGTCTACAATGCCTTTATGGGAGCAAGAGAAGAAGGACAAACAATCCAGAGTCTGTTGAGATGCTTGGAAGGCTTCATGGTTGTCAAAGAATACAAAGCAGAAAACGCTAGCTTGGATTTGGACACCGATAAGGCGGCAGAATGGAGACAGTATCTTGAGGATCTTACATTCTCAGAACCTTACACAGAAGGAATAGTGCAATATGCACAAGAAGTCTGGTCAATTGATGGCACAAATGGAGAGTTTTTCTTCCACTTCATCAATAAACACTCACAAAGTGAGTCAATCAAGAGAACCTTCGAACAAATGCAAGGCACACCAATGAATCAGGAAACGTTGAGAAATGTGCTTTGGATGTTGCTGAGATCACAACATTTTGTAAAGGCAGAAGACTGGTTGAAAACCGGACAAATATGGGAGCTAGACCATCAGACAGCATTAGCAATACGTGCTGGCGCACTAGCAGAAGAGGACTGGGAGGACCTCAATCAAAACATTCCTCCAGAATAGAGCAAACGCTCACAATAAGAAGTTGTGCCATACAACTTCAAACAGAAAATTACACACTGGAATACTATAATACATTTCTGCATAACATTTATTGAATAACAGGCAATTTTTAACACTTTAACAAAAATTAACATATTACGTTGCATCATGTTTCTTGTTTTAAAATGCTTTTCT
>Ga0222736_10000041_pt1 | contig 9411 bp, 4 predicted proteins | sample NatBWC4Mmetat_FD_169119 | JGI IMG/M metagenome (GOLD analysis project Ga0222736, IMG submission 169119) | Metatranscriptome of forest soil microbial communities from Barre Woods Harvard Forest LTER site, Petersham, Massachusetts, United... ... | reverse complement strand
GGAAAAGTCAAACTTGGCGGTCCAATGTCAGCAAATACCTTAACGGTACCGCCCGGAACAACGCCTTGACAACACGCACACACGCACGCACCACACCTTAACAAAATTGTTGAGCACAACAAGTGCTCAACACACTTGCGAGATGGGGCTCAACCTACCCATCTCTTAAAATTGATTTATATCACGCGTAAATCACTAACGCTGGAGTCCTTCTAAATCGAATCGGCGCTATGTCGGGACCTCCACCAACATAGTAATACAGAACATCCACGTTGGAAGCCCCAGCCACCGTCGGATTGACGGTGAGGAGATCCAAACGAGTAGTTCCTCCGGACAGCTGATTAGCTACCCATCTATAAATCCAATACTTCTGGATATCATAGTACGGCACTAAAAACTCAGCCCCACAACCAGCACCCACATTCTGCAGGGAACTCGCCGAAGCTCCCAACGTAATCACAGCCGAATGGTTCCCAGGGGGCTCAAACCCACTCGCCGTAAGCAGGTTCTCCTTAGCCCTAACCGGATTCATCATAATAACCCTATTAGGCTGTGTAGTCACCACTTTATACCGCGTCGACCCACGCAATCCAACGAACATGGACGCATAGTGGGACAACCACGTCCATTGCGGTCGATTCTGTGTCTGTGGTCCATTATCAAACACAGGAACCACTGCCGTAGGAGCAACCACATACTGATTTGGCGCCACCGGAGGAAAGAAATGAGGGAATGCCCTAGCTTCCTGATTAACAGAGGCTACACTCATGCCAACATATGACATGCGCTGCATGAGAGACCGCACAGATCCAAAAACCTCACCCCACAAAACATCCTCAACCGGATACGCCTTAGTGGTATCTCCACCTCCAAGGATATTCACAATCTCCATATCCTCTCCGCCTTCATCCAACGCACCTCCTTGCAACTGCCAAATAAACCCCATAGGCTGCGTGGTACCCGAATCCGCGAGAAAGTGGTTACCAACAATAGGCACTCCAAATCTCATGTCAGGCTCTGCCACCGCAGTCAAAAAGATCTGAATATCACCAGCAGCCCCAACGGTCTGCAACTGATTAGCAACAACAAAGTACAGGAAACCATTCACCGTAACATTACCGGCAGCAGACGCATAGTTAGTAGGTCCAAACAACCCCGTATTACTCAAACACAGGTTCGACATCGCATACGGCACCACAACCTCAATCTCACTTGAGTTGGTAACATCAACAATTGCGTTAAACAACACGTTCGTCAAATCTGATGCAATAGTCACCCGCACAGGGGACCAATAAATCTGCAACATGCCTCTATGATAAACCGAGGAAGGAATATACACGTGATAGCGCATACCACCTCTCCAGTAAGAAAAAGGCAAACCTACGTAACCAGCAACAATAGGATAATACGCACCAAGCACATTATTGCAGAAAAAGGGAGTGACAGGTATCTCGCGTAAAACAGTACCAGCCGTAGCTGCTAACGTCCACGCAAAAGTATCAACTATCGTCTCCCTCGCATACAAAGAAGCAATGCTGGTTTCATCCTCACCAAGACCACCACCGATCCGTGGATCAATCGTCGTAGAGTTGTTATTATACAACGCGACAATATCTCCAGTATCATAGCCGTCAACATTAGCAAGATTATTAATTGACCTCAACACCATCGGCATAGGTTCTAAAGGTTTACTCTCTCTAGTAAAACCAAAATAATCAGCTATAGTCGACACACTAGCTAAACCAGCAGCAGCAGAAGCAGCAAAGGGCGCTAAGAAAGGAACTGCAGTCCCAATCATCGCAGCAGCCCCAGCCAACTTAGCTGATCCCTTAGAGATCGCCTTCGACTCCTTAAGGGCAACGACGTTCTTCATCATCGACCCCTTAAAATCCGGTTTCTTCCCTTTCCCACTCTGCATAGTGGGCCAGCCCAGCTCATAACCAGGCATCATACGCGCATAAATATTATATGTTCCCGAAATAACATCAGTATTCATCGCATTCCGTATTGGCTGCAGTGGCCACAAACACAACCTCCATGGCCAGACCGTAGTGCCACCTATGGTTCCGGCATCCAACGCGAAAACCCAAGGCAAAGTCAACCTAACGGTAGTGCTCTTAGTAATGTCAATAACACAATGGATATCCTGAAAGGACGTCCAAACGTTATCAGCATAAGCACCACCTATCTCCACAGCAGTCCCCGTAGATCCACCTTCACACAATGCCTGCAAGTTGTAAAGTCCATAAGCATTGGAAGGAACAGTGAGAGTCATTACAACTTCAATATCCGTCCGCAGCCAAGTAAACTCTTTCAACTTACCAGCTATATACGTATTGGCCAAAAACAAACCAATCGGGTCAAACGTCGAACCCAACAAGTTAAAATAAGGAGTATCCGTAGCCTGAAGCAACCCAGTCGCAATCCTGGTGCTTCGCGTCAAGAAGTTCGATAAATCCATAGGATGGCTAGCCATCAAAAGCTCAGCCTCTTCCTGATCCAGACCTCCTGCAGCCACCACTTCCTTCTCAATCAAAATTTCTCCAATATCAGTATTTCCGAGATCACCTCCAGTCACATGGGACTGTTGCACCGTTTCATTAGAACTTTGCATCTGTCTTTATTCGAGCAGGACAACTGCCTTCTCCTTTGTTCTGGCGGAGAGTACCGCCTCATCTTCAGACCTCAACTCTCTTATCCATCTAGGATAATCACTGGACTTAAACATCTCATCTAATGTATCATAATCAAAAAGCCTACAATACCTGCTCTCATACAAGTAATGCTTCTCAACGCTAGTACGAATGTCTATCATCCAAGAATCAAACACCTCTCGTCCGTGATAATACAACTCCCTGTTAACGTTACTAACAAGCACAGCCGCATGATCACGTCTACTCAGCTCTGACTGTTTAGCAAACACCAACATCTTAACTAAACTCTTAAGCTCAAGTCGCGCTTTCCAACGCCCCTCATCCTGTCTAAAACGCCGCTTCACAAAAGAGACTTCAGTGATGGACTTAAATCCAACCACTGCGTCACTCTGGTTCTTATCAGCAGTAGTATAAGTTAGGCCAACCTCGGCCATTCTCTTAACTAAAACCTGATGATCCAACCACCGGCAACTAGAACTCACACCATACAAGTTATCGTCCCCAGTAGTCCCTAAAGCCACGTTCACTCTGAACTTGGGCGGCAACACGGCCACTATCAACACCCAAACCTTAGTCGCCAATAACGCCGCTCTCCTCGCAAAAAATTCAGCGTAATAACAATACCTGAACGCCAACGAGTTACCTATACCATTAGTCTCCAAGGTTATCTGGCCTCCAGAAGGATTCTGGAAGGCCATCAACACTAAGTCATTCTTAACGAACCGTAAGGTATAAACGGTCCCAAGAAATAACATCCTAACGCGATTCTGATCCCTCGCCGAGTACTGTGTCAGTACGCTAAACTTCTGCCACACCTCCCCTTCGGCTAACCTCATCTGGGAACTCTGCGATCCGTCAAAGAAGGCAAAGTCACCATCCCCAAAACGGTCCGAGCACTTCGTAAGAAACCTAGACAAAAACGTCCCCAACTCCAAGAAAGAAAATGGGTTCATCCCGGTCTGAGCCTCAAAGAAATCTTTATGCGCCCTCATAAAAAGTGCGAACGGATAGAAGTACTTTTTCAACAAAAAGTTAAAAGCCAACGGTAAACAAACAAACACCCTTACGAGCATCGACATCATCTTCAGTATGCTAATCGCCTCATCTTTCAACGAGTGACTACACATTGGGGAAAACACAATTCCCATATCAATTATCTTCAAGATCTCATCAATCTGATCCAAGATAATCTGTTTCACATAGACCTCCTTCTTAACATGATCTAACCTAACGAAATTCTCCTTCCTTTGAAAGAAGGGAGCTCCAGTAGATGTCTTCAGGTTAACGGACCCAATGTCCGTATCCTCTACTCCCATCCAAGCCTCGTAATCACTAAGTGGTCTCACACACTCAATGCCCGCAAGCTTCTCCATACCATCAACAAAATCATCAACAGCGAATCGCCAAATCCGCTCATCTGAGTGCACGTTCTTATACTTCAAGAACTGCTCAACATACGGATCCGACCACACGGGCCCCTCAGAACTATCCACCATCTTCCCTTTGAAAACAGGAGCACAAAAGTAGGGCGTAACCCCACAAATCTCCTTTTCTCTATGAGCAAAATCCTCAGCGACAATCGTAGGCTTACACCCACTACGCAACGTCGACAAAGGAAACGGTGGATTCAAAGTCCCGAGAACCGTGACGTCCTTCAGGCCTCTAGCAACGGCCACACCAACCGAGGACTTCAATGGCAACTCACACAGAGCCACCACAGCCTCCGATCCCTAGTAATTTCTGTTCGCCTGCATAGTACTCAGGAAAATATTGGGCGACGCTTCAACTCCAATCTCTTTCAATTGCTCAAAACCCGCACGCAACTCAGTCTCCGTAATCTCTTCTCCCACGGAATATTCAATATAGATCGTCTTATCAGTACGCATCGCACTTGCACTAACGTGATATCCAGCTATGAACACCATCTTCCCGATTTGCGCCACATACAATCCTCCGCAATCACCTCCTCGAGAGGGGATTCCATAGGCCCTAATGTGCGCCAACCCGGTAGTAACAACAACGCCACCCCGCGTAGCCTCCAACGTCGCTACTTCTCCGTTGCGTCTAGTCACAAGCCAACACCTATCATAGGTGGGCCGCACCGCTGCCTGAGATGTCACCGGCAAATGCAAATCAAATTCCGAGCTCGCCAGAGCCGGTAGACCGGGGACGCGTATCAACACGCACTCCCGTCCTTGCAATCTGATAGCATTTACTCCTAAGGCCACCTTCATGACATAGACCAAAGTTCCCTTAGTAATGCGAATGGTAGACTCATAAAGCTCTACCGCTCGTATCTCTTCAAGCACCATGTTAAATTGCTGTTCTTTCTTCACCAACAAGTGCCCAGGGCACATAATGACATTTCCAAAGATCTGCACGCCTAGCAAACGATTATCGGTATCCTCATTATAAAGATCAACAAATCTCGTGCTCACAGCACGCAACACGTCTTCCGCACTACTAGTGCTCAACGCACCCTTCGCCAACGGATCCCGCACTATCGGAACCCGAGTATACGTCATCTTCTTCGATCCTACCGAATTATCTTCTAACACGGTTCCATCCATAACAAACCCCTGGTTCTCCACAATAGAGCTCCTCTTCCACTTACTAGCTATCACCACCAAAGCGATACTAGCAGCAGTCAAACTACCAAACAGGACCTTATTTTCAAGAACTTTCCTCTTCAACACCCCAAACCATAGGGCCTCTCGTCTAGCGTATTGATCAACCGTCAATTGACTAACACTAGACAAATAGCGAATCATCGTTGACTTGGTAGTTTGTGTCTTTGACAACCACAAAATACCTAATTCTCGCTTTACCACTATTCCAAAATCATAAGTAGTGAACCCAAGAAAGTCCAATCCAAACGAAGCAGCAAACGTCAATCCGGCTAAAAGGAACATCCAGAACCCCATACCGTACCATAAACCAACAACAACAAGAACGGCAAACCACGGACTATCCGTGGTTCCCGCCTGATTCACGGTCACCACACATTTCTGCTTTGAATGGAAACGCTCAGTAAGACCACAATACTCACAATGCGGTCCCCTATCGTCAATCTTCATCATAAGAATACTGTGTTCCCGATTAAGCTTGGCCTCAAAGCCATCACTAACCAGACGACACAGCCCAGAATAAGTCGACACCACCACCTCGTTATAAGGAAAACAATCAAACGCATTCGCAGGGTCATACTTCTTCCAATCCAAAGTACCCACCTTAAAATTCCAGTAATCCCTAGATCCATCGAGCTTGTCGAGATCTAAGATACCAGTTGTATCAGCATACTCTGGTTTAACAATGAATCCTATAGTCATAGGGAACCGCCTCCAAAAAGCACGCGGATCCTTCGAAGTTGTTCGCAACAAAGCATTCTTGTAATTAGTACAATAGCACACAGCCTGGTAATTACAATACAAAGTGCCTTTCTTCTCAACACTTGCTTGTTCCAACATCAACGGTTTACGATTAATCACATTAATCGCCAGCTCAACATGAGTCACATCACTCAACGTCGGTATACCAATCCCCTGATCGATATCGTCCAAGATCACACACCATTGCGACCCAGTGACACCATCCCAAAAATTGGTTCCTCGAACGTACTGAAACTTCGAATCAGTACCATCTGGCAAATTTCGCTTTCTTGCACAAATCTTGTGGAAGTCCTCACTAAACATGGACTTCCCAGAGCCCGGAGGGCCCCAGCAAAAAACCGCAAACGGTTCCACCCTAACCTCACCAGAAACCTTCGTATTCTTCAAAGACCACTCCTCAGTCGTCAACCGCCGCAACATATCTTCCAATGTGCGCGATAAAGCAATATCAGGTGCACCGGCCAACTTAGCCGCATGCATCGGATGTTCAGCTATTAACTGCTCAATCAATAAAATACGAGACTCCGCTGTCAACTGCTGCAAGATCCGCGGCGGGTACACCCCATCCGCTAAATTCTTTCCAAAAGTAGAACGAATACCCGGTCGGGCATCGTCCAAACGTATAGTCATATCTGAAAGAACTGTTTCACCCGTCTTCAACCAGTCAGTCGTCGAGTACCCCTCAAAAAAGGCGCTCAAATCACCTCTCCTAAAGCTCTCCACCGTCTTCTCACAAAAGACTCGAAGCAATCTTAACAACCGTTGAAGCATGGTCTCGACACCATCTTTTCCGGTCGTGAACTGCTCCATCTTCTTCCGCAAGGACATTGCGCTACCTATGTCTCCTCCCAAACCAATAGTCATCGCGACTGCTGATATACTAACAACAGATAACACTTGCCAAATAGCTTGTCCTAATTCACTGCCCATCGCGGCAGTGAAGTCCATACCATTCAGTAACTTCGCCCACATCTCAGGCGGCGCCAAATGCGCTTTCATCGCACTCGCAACCTCCGGACCGACGTCCGAAGGGTCCCCTTGATTCACAGTCTTAAAAACTCCGATCCTCGCCTTAACAAACTTCACCAACGCACCCGCAAAGGTTGTCGAAAAATTGTTATTCACAAACGAAACTAACTGCGCGACCACATTCAAGGTAGAACTACACTCCATAAGAGAAGTCGTCATACACACCAAATTAACAAACAACTTCGCTACGTAATTCTCGCCTCCAAAAATAGCTAAGAGATCATCCATCTCCAACCCAGCCAAGGGATTTTCAACTACAATCTTAGTAGGAATACCAGCAACAGTAGCATTCATCGGGACACCATTAGGCACACTCATCTGCTGCCCTTGATTAATCACGAACCGCTTCACTGACTCCCGCTGGGTAGCGGGCTGTGAGGCCTGTCCTGTTCGATTAAACTCCTTTGCTATCCTATTAAGCCTTTCCATATTCGGATGGCCAGTTGAAATCTCTTGATCCCACTGATCATACAAAAACTTCAATGCCTTCTTCAATCTAGGGTTGCGAACCCCAGCAAGACACTCGTCTAACGACTCCAAATCGAACACAGACTTCATTCGGTACTGCAAACCAAACAATGGGCTAAACACACGATGATCAATCTTCTTATTCACCTGTTTCCCATGATACTTCATATCTTGGTTCCACACCTTGGCACGGGGACGCAAATCCTCCATCACCTTCGGATTAGCAATCGTTCGCATTTTCTGCCCATGATTCTTCAAGATCCAGCTAGCACTCGTTTCGAAAACTTCGAATCTCTTCGATTTCAAGAGCTCAGTCGCTATCTTATAAGCCTCAGTGCTAATCTTCTGTTTCTCCAGAAAAGCAGCAGACTGCTTCTCAACATGAAGAGCAGCAAAATGCTCCTGACGAGCCGTACGATGCGCAGCACCCTGCGTTATCTTACGCTCATGTCCCATCCTCAGCTTATCCTGATAAGTTGGCTTCGCCTTCACAGGCGCTCCGGCAACAAACTCAAAACCGCCTTCGTCTTTAAGAACAATACGCCCCGCATCAAAGTCGGGACGCGGTAACTTCTTCATAGATTTTGGAGCATCAACCAAAGTGTTATCCACAGGATCCAAAGATCCTTCCGCATGAACAACAATACCTCGCCCATACTCCACTAAAGGACGCGCCGGCCGACGAGTACTCCATACCTCCGCCTTAGGACGCCCCTTCAAGGCCACTCGAGAACGCCTCTCTTCCTTTCTTTCAAGGAATTCAGGCATTTTCTTAGGCCGGTTGGCCTTAGATAACGCCTCCTTCTCCGCATCATCAACGCGAAGAGCATCTTCGGCTTTAAACCGAGCGGTTTGCTCAAGTTCAACCAAAAGGTTCTCACCATTCTTTGAAAAATCTTGGTCAGCTAAAAACTCGTCGTCTAATAATTGAAACGGATTCTCCACGTGGGGAGAATTTCGCTTGTTGTGCAAAGACTTCATTTTTGCTCAACGAGCCACCAGAGGGTCACAAACAAACACCACACTAATAACCACACATAAACGGTAAAATGTTCACGGAGTGGCCACCAGTCAAATCTATCAAGATGTTGATAGTAATCAATCACACGCAAATCTGCAAGAGCAACATCATCATTCTCCAAAATCAATGCAATCTCCTCAATGGTAGCAGGATAGGTTCTCTCCCTATTCGCACCATCTACACGAACCACCCAAAAGGTAGGCTCGCGTAGTTGACCACGAACACGAATAAAACGCAAATAATGAATACCACAAGACACAACGCAGCAAATACAAAGAAATAACTTTCCATTAGTCAAAACACGCACTAAAGCGCACATGACAATAAAAGAACTAGCCATACCGTTAGCTACAATGGCCATCTGCCATACAATAGCTGTAGTAAATCCAATCACACTACAAGTCCAAATTATCCATTCAGCCGGCAACCCATTAGGCACAAATAACATGACAAACTGCGTAACACGAACACACGTCTGACACATCAAAAGAAACCACAAAGGCTTAGACACAGAGTCCAAGCCAAAACGGCCAACCTGATAGTTGTAATACAACAAGTCACACATAAACAACACACAACACACATGCGAAGCCAACGCCAAACTGCCCACGTGGGGGCAATATAAAAAGTTGCTTAAAAACTCCATTTGTGCTAAAGCACCACCAGAAGTAGTAGACTCAAAATATAAATGATAAACGAAAATGAAAGTACTGCTACTCTGCAACAAACGCTTACAAAGCGTAGGTCCAGGTATGCACATAAAATCAATAGTTGGATAAACTTATAATTATCAAATAAAAATTGCCATCGTTAATGATTAACAAACATCATCAAACAGATCCAAAAGGGG
>Ga0222736_10000036_pt1 | contig 9684 bp, 3 predicted proteins | sample NatBWC4Mmetat_FD_169119 | JGI IMG/M metagenome (GOLD analysis project Ga0222736, IMG submission 169119) | Metatranscriptome of forest soil microbial communities from Barre Woods Harvard Forest LTER site, Petersham, Massachusetts, United... ... | reverse complement strand
TTACGATAGAGTAAAAATTCCACAGGTTATTCTAACCTGCATGAAAAGCTCCAAAGAACTACACACAAATGTACTTATTAAATGTAATCACTACAATATAAATAGGTATTTTTAGTGTCGACACATGTTCTATGTCGATCGTATTCTAGTATGTGAGAAAGTCTAGGCAGTCACACTGCGGGTCCAACCATAAAGGTCTACCGCAAATCAAGGACTAAACCGCATGCTGCTTAGTTTAATAACAAACACACATCTGAAATATTTAAAAATTGCTGAAAAATGTTCAGCCACATGCATGAATTTAACTTCATGACTACTCAATTTTATAAGCTTCTGAGCTAGAAGCTATTGATTCAATAATTACAGAATCTACCACAAAAGTGGAATTTAATTTAGGTTCAAACCTGGAAAACCAAGGAACCAAACAAACTGACCATCATCAGCCGATGCACTACAAACAGTAACATTAACATGGTGAGCTCCGTCAATAGAAGGGGGTATTGTAATTGGAACATCAAAAAACGCATAATTTCCATACGTAGCAGTTCGAATTCTAGTTGCGACAAAATCCACGGGCATAATCATAGGACAAACAACATCCAAATTTGGACTCAACTCTCTATTACCTTGAGTAAAGGCATAACAAGTTTGAGAATCAAATGGAACAGTAGTTGAAGTATAAAAATCATCACCGGAAACCACATAAGATGATGCGGTCGCCATATCATTTCTACTCCAATAATGCTGATGAACAATGTCATCAGGTTGATTACCAGAAACATCAGCAACATGGAACTTATATCTAACCCCTCCTCTATAACCAAGATAGGCTCTAGCAAAATAAGTAAATAAATTCTCAGAAGTCCATGTTTGATAATTGCCTTTATCAGCAAAGAAAATCGAACGTGGAAAATTGACAATAGCGACCTCCAAATATGGAGCAGTCCAAGTATTGTCAACAGTCTGGTTATACCCAAAATATTGCCCAAGCTTACTAGTCAGTTGTTTGACACTATTATATGATTCTCCAAATGATTTCAATTCAGAAAAAGAAAGATCAGTTTTTGGACCAAAAGAAACATCTGTGACGGGAGTAAACTCAGCAGACAAAAATGTAACAGCTTGCGAATCAGCAACGCTGCTAAGAATTTTAGAGGGCTCAGGAAACGCCGTCAACATATTGGAAGAAGAAATATACACATTATATTGTACTCCATCAGTGGAACCATTAGAGGTAACGGGATTCACTACATAAACATATATAGCTCCATTACATTCAGTGGGACCAACACCATTATCAAGATGCACTGCAGATACTTGTGACCAAGGCAGCGCCTGCTTCCATGGAATAGTAACTTTAACAGAAGTGTTTCCACTAATATAAACAGTTACATTCTGTAAAACTTGCAAGGCACTAGCTAAAGTCGGAGGGGCACCTAAATTCATATTTGGGTCCCAAGCAATCAAAACAGTGGCACGATGAAAAACAGAAGCAACAAATTCAAAAGTATATTCTAAATCCCCTGTCCAATACCCAAAAGGAGTACAAGATCCACCTAACGGCGTAGGCCACCATTTCAACAAAGAAGGTTGAATGGTCAAAGTAGGATCAACAGGAAAACCATCGATATATTGACCATTCGCAAAAGACGGCGAAATATCAACTTGACGAATCAAACCTTTAATAGTCCTTATATGGGCCAAAGACATCTCCTCTGGTTTATAACCAACCAGTCCTGGTCCAATTCCTAAAGTAGTAGATTGAGAACCACCTAATACTAAAGCTGTAGAAGTGCCATCGAATTGCGAATAATTATCAACAAATCTATTGAGAACAAATGTAGTGTTGTCAACAATTTGAGGCTTAGAAAAGCCAAGATAAGAAAGAGCATCACCAATAACATTCGAAACCTTAGAAAACAGAGTGATCCCAGGAGCAGCTTCAGGAAGAAAACAGACAAGAGTGGTGAATATTTGCCAACACCTCTGGCAAAATTACTCAACAAACCACCCTTTTTCTCACTCTCAAATTCATTACTCAAAAAAGTAAGACCTTCGAAAACAGGATCCACAAGTGACATATACACACACAAACCAGCAGAAGCAGCAGTAGCAGTACCACTGAACAACGGATTAAAAGGTATAGCATCCATAGTATAACTCCCAAAATTATTATAACTCTTAATAGAGTAAAAATTATTAGGAGTACATACTGGAAGATCAACTTCATAAGATTGAGTTTTCGAAGGATCAACAATCAAATGCGGGACGACTTTACAATTGACTTTGTTATTTGTAACAACGCCATCAGTCGTTTGAGCATATTGATTCATACCAACATAAGGAGTGAACGAAAATACAATTTGTCCAGCTGCGAAAGGTTGTCCTTGCACAACGATTTTAATTCTAATTTTACAATGCACGTAACTTAAATTTGCCAATTTATTGGCCATAGGAGTTCCGGCGATAGTAGATAAATAATTTGCGATCAAATCATTGATTGTAAAAATCGAAGTAGCAGACGTCCATAACGCATGATAAATCAAAACTGGATGATCAACAAACTCTTTAAAATCTGACTTCGTCATATTTTGGGGAAGAGAGCGAACTACATTCACTTTTTTAATTTCAGTCTCATCTTGCAAGACTCGCGCATTATCACCTAATGCGACTTCGGTTGTAGGATTTTCATTTTTGTTAAACTCTGCAACTTAATAAATACATCACCGACGATAAGTCAACGTTCGGTGGGGAAGATCTTTCAAAAACAGATCATCAGCAGGGTCGTGGTTCGAAACAGCGAAAGAGTTCCAAAAACAAATTCTTACCACCATGCATAACTGATGTAGCATTTTGCTAACGCGGTATACCAACCTCGGCCTTCACAGGCTTGTGTAGTTTAACGTCTTCGGACAGTACACTAAGGATTAACAATCAAAAGTAGAAAATCTTTCCTCAGTATACTCAAGCATAAGACTATCAAAGTCTAACATCTTAACATCTATATCTGTCGCCAAAGAGGCGACCTTCAGTTCACTCTGGAACTGGAAAAAGAACTCTTTCCCATGAAGGAAAGCTTCTCGTTGCGCATTAAGAGCAACATCAACTAAACGTTGAACAGGTGTAACCCCGATCTTCTTATCTTCAAAACATAAAGCCTTGTAGATAGAATCTTTATCGAGGGGAGCAACATATCCATTGAGGAGTTCACTAAAGACGAACTTTCTCTTAACAAATTGCAATTCACTTGGATCAACAAAAGCCGACATATTAGCATCTTTCTTTGCCGTAGTAACATCATAGCCCCACTTCTTATAAAGCGGAGCAATAGTTAAGAGGTTAAATAGATGCGAAATACTCTTAGCAACACCAGAAGCGTTATCATCTCCAACAGTTCCTACACGAACAAATTTTTGAAAGTTGCCCTTAGAAACATCTTCAACAAGAGTATCAAAAGCCATTCTCATAAGAATACTATTCTCAACCGAGTTAAAAAACAAAGTTAAGATCCATCCACTAGACAGACCTCCATATTTTAAAAACCAGGTTAAAATGTATCTCATAAATTGAATAGATCCACTCCTAACACAAATGTAAACAGAAAACGCAGCTTTAACTGTATATCCTAAACGAAGAGACAACTTAAACATGAAGTAAGCAATAACACGATAAACTCCCAAATTGTGGGAGGAATCAAAACACTTAAAATCCATATCAAGTTGAAGGAAGTCCTCATGCAAAATCCAAGTGGCAAATTCATCCCACTGTTTAGATCCAGCATTCATACCTCCATAACACTCAGTACGCTTAGGATACATCAAAAATAAGACAACAATAGAAATAGTCATCATTCTGGTAGGAAGATTAAACTCAGCTTCTAAGTTCGTAAACAAACGAACTTTATAGTCATCTAATTTCTCAATAGTTCTAATTTCATCTTTCGCAACATATTCTGCACGAGGAATCGTCAAAATTCCTTTTTCCCACTTATCCAAAGTGGTTTGAATACGTTCTTTGACGCCTTCATCAAATCTATATTTTCCAGGTTCATACTCAACAAACATATCATACTTGTTCTTAATACCCGCCTCACGGCAAGTAATACCACAAGAAGTCTTAAAGCAAATTCTAGATATGCCCAATTCAGCAACACCAAAAAACGCTTCCGTCAACTTAACAGGTGTAGCTCTGATTTTCATCTCATCAACAAATGACTGAGGAAAACAATCCTCAAGATAAGAATCAGCAGCTTTTATACCAAGCTCTACAGGAAAATCAGCGCCTTTGCCAAATCCCTCCATCGTATGCTGAAAAGCACTTTTATAAATACCATCCTTAGTCAGTCCGGAAACTTTCTTTGCATAATCAAATCCCTTCGACAACTTCGAATAGAAATGATCATACCAACGAGAACGTCTCTTAGAACTCCTAAAATGGTTAGTTGCGCCGGGTTCAGTACCCAGCACATCCAAAAAAGGACTTTCAACATTTCGAACATCAGAATGTTCATCAACAGCAATAACTTGAAAGTTTCCACCGAGCAACGAACAATCGTTCACAATTGGTTCATCTAGAGGTTTAACCATTCGGCTAAAAACCTCTTGACAGGCCAACGTAGCACCAACTCTCGTCCAATTACCGTTATCCACAGAACTATTAAGTCCATAATAAACAAAACCAATAATTCCTACACCAGAATGAAATCTTCCAAGCAACACGGACATACAGTCTCCAGCCACTAAAGAATCATTCCATTCTAAAGAATCATAACTTCTATCCAAGAAGCGTCTGTTTATAGGACTAGCCACAGCCTTGTGACTTCCAGTAGAAGAAACCCTAGTAACATCAATCTGATATTTAACGGGGTCCTTAGGAAAATAATTCATCAAACTTCGACAAACAAACGGCATATTATGCCTAAACATAACCCACTCAACAGTGGGGTCAGATATCATATCTTTTACAAAAAAGGAATGAGGCCAAGCTTTTGGAAAAAGCGTAAACTTATGACACCGAGGGGCGCCATTTTCATCAAACAAGTAATGTCTATTTATCGCGAAGAAATCATTAGAAAGAAGTAAAAATTGTATTTGACATCTTTCCTTAGATTCACCTTCAAGTAACAAATAACATCGCTGTAATTGATTACGAACAATAGTCTCAAGAGCATCCATGGAAGTACCAAGCGTCATTAAATCAACCCGATTCATAACACTTTCAGTCTTTCCCCACTCTCTCCTTAAAATTTCAGGAAAATTAGCTTCTTGTCTATAATTAGTAACGATCATACTGTCCGGATCGACATCTTTCTCGTAAATAGGATTTGCGAGTCCGTCAATCTTAACATTTCTTTTAATCATATACTTAATAAACATAGCAGCGCCGCCAGCGCCACACAACATCAAAAGAAGCTTAAGCTTTTGTCTGCACCAAAGAACAAACCTTAAATAATATTCTTTGGCCAACAATTCACAACGTCTAATAGGGTCCAATTCCATGAACTCATTAACTTTCGATACAATTTGAACAACCTTCAAAGCAGTAGATTCTAGCATCTCTTCCGTACAATAACTCGTCAAATTCGACGAAATTACCATAACAAGAAAAGTAGCAAGAACAACCAAAGTATATCCACACAGAAATGACACAAAAGCTAGAACTGTAGAGGCGCTATAAGCTAGCACCTTCTTATTCATCAAAAAATGAGCCTTCGTAGCATACAACCTAACTTTTCTCGTCAATTTGTTCTGATTATTGTATTCTACAATAAAATCATCACATCTCAACGAATTAGAAACCCACGAATCTTCACCCCATTGAACACACTGTTCTTCAGGCAAATCAGTATCAACCATAGAAAGTCGCATACGATGCAGAGCAATAGAACATCCGCAATCACAAAGGGCTTTCTTATTAAAGAAAAGCTCCTTCTCACGTTTAGCACGTTCATGATATTTCAACACTCGATCTCCCAAATACTCTAAATAACCATCAATTCGATAGTTCAATTGAGTAGGAAAGAAAGAAATATGTCTATTAACACAACGCACATCCAGTATATTAAAATTCCAACTAGAATTACGTTCACCAGGAGTCATTTTACTAAACTCCTTATGCTGCAAAGTCTTATTATCCGTTTTAACGGAAACATCAACTAAAACTCCATACTCTAATCGCCTCTGACACTTTTCAGTGGGTCCAGGGCAAACAAAACTGGCAGAATTACAAGTAATAATAACAAGAACAATGTCATTAAACATTTTTCCTTTATCATCAACGGCAGCGCAACGAAAATCTAACGGGGCAGTGTCAACCACTCTTTGAATAATAACGTCCATCGGCATCAAATCTTTCATTGGAAAATCACTATAGATATCAGGAGCATCATTTATGACAAGATACTTAGCCGACTTGTGCATTCCACTAGAAATGGGAAATTTGTCCCAGACATTATAATTAATAACGTCACCAACAAATCTAACCATATTCAAAAGAACAGCAACATAATCTATAGTATTTTCAATAAGAGTCGTCTTACCAACACCTGGCTCGCCTTTCATCAAAATTACAATAGGAGGAGTCCTAACAGTCAAGTCCTTCAAACGAACTTTAACATCAGTAACGTATTTACGCAACCCATCAAGTTTACGGTTAATTTCAGTACTATTAACAGAATACAATCGATCATCAATCAATCGCTGAGCAAATGCATAATTTGACAACATCTGCTCTTCAGTTAGAGGCTTTTCAGCCTCATACAGAAATTTTGTCGCTTCAACAACAAAGTAAACATCTCTAGGTAAATCAAAGAAATCTCTCCAAGACCCGGTTTCATAAACTCTCTGAAACCCGCAAAACACACCTTTAATAACGCTAAAAAAGACAGTAAGTGGTTCAGCAGCAGTAGAAAGTAAATCCAACTCAGAAAAGTCAAAAAACTTAGAAAGTTTCAAAAACACAGAACTAGTAGTAATAAAAGTACTAGAAGTAATCAAAACAATTAAAGCAGTCAACTTAGCATAAACAGGAGAATGCGAAACCCACCTTGGAAGCAGGGATCGCATACGATCAATAAAAAATGAAACACGACTTTGCTCTCCTTCAAGACCAACCACTTCACCAGCGGTTGCAAAATCAACAGGAATAAAACTCCAAATATCTGAAATATCAATAGATTCTCCAAGGATATTGCAAATATTCATATACCACGTAACATTGGACATGATAGCAGCAAACATTCCAGTTATATCTTTCAAACAAAGCATCCGTATCAGGTTCGTAACTCGCGAAAATTCTTCAACCATAGAAATTTGTTTCTCAAAATCAACCAAAGACGTACTAAAAGTACAACTATCAATGGCATTAACAAAATACAAATTCCATAAGAAATGAATAAAGATTCTTACACTAAGCCATGGAATATATCCTAGACAGCAGTGAATCGCAAATGAACGGAACACCCGCATGGAATAACCATACTTTTGAATTTTCTCAATAGCTTCAAACGTAGCAAACGTTGGTCCGCCAACGAAATGTTTGAAAAATTCTTCATAAAAAGGAGCAATCAGAGCAAGATCTCGATAAGAAACGAATTCCAATAAAAATCCAACAATAAAATGCATAATGAAAAACAAATACCAAAACTCAGAAGTAAATAATACACAAAATTGCATAAAAACACTTCCTAACAAAGTCAAAGTACTTAAATCATACTGAGGCATTGGAGACAAAATTCTGTGAAACAAATGAAAATTCTTCTCAGTCATAAGACCTAAAGAAAAATCAAAATAATCACTACGCGACATTCTCATAACATCGGGCATAACTTGTTCTAAAAATTGCTTTTTATCACAATACACAGGAAAATTCAAACGACCTCGATCACAAATAGTATAACCGATTAAATTCAACTTAATCTTAGTATCACCAAAAGGAATAGTCTTCAAAAACTTCTTATGAAACATACGATCCAAATTATTGGACGGATTTCCATCAAAAGTCTCAAACAGATTCTTTTTCTGGTTTTTAAACTTGGACTTATTAGATCCAAAAGTTAACAAATTTTCAACCAATTCAGGATGCGCTTTACGAATCTGTTCATCAATCTTGCGCCACTCACGGCGCTTAACAAAACAATCATAAAACATGCAAACTAAAGTAATCAAAAAAGTAACAATTGAAACCACGAAACCTGTAGACATCATCATATCAGCCCAAGCAACATACTCAATAGTTTCCACAACGGGAATCGCATTAGGAACAAAAGTTGGAAAAGAATCCAAACTTGGTACACCCCTAACACTACTAAAAGAATCAGCAGCTGGAATCAACACAGGCATATCACTATAATCGTCATCGTCATCATCGGAAGAAGAATCATCGGAATCACTAAGAAAACCTTCTCTAATACCCAGAAGGATATTATTTTCCTCTCGCAAAGTACGTAGAGGAACAGGTCTCTCAAATATATCATTAAGACGTCTTTGAAAGGCATTCAAATCATCATCAAAATCACGATCCAATACAACTTCCGAAGTACGAACAGCTCTCTGACGAAATAAACGAGGCAAATCAAAAAATTCTTCAGCATCTAAAACTTGAGACGGTAAAGTATAATCAGAAGCTTCAATAGCTCGCGGATAAAAACATCCAAACAACAAGCTCAAAGCATCAGAAAACAATCCACCATAACAAGTGGCAACTTCTCGCCTAACATTGATCTCAGACGCATCATTACCTAATTGAAACAACACATGTCTCTCAATAATATAACGTCTAGTATAAGCATGCCAAGGAATAGTAATATTGTTCAAAATCAGATAATAAATCCAATCATAAACTCCACAACAAACCAAAAACATCTCACTAAAAAGAACAATGACATAGAAAAGGGTGGTTAGTAACATCAGTCTTACAAAAACTGTCACCGCATTCTTTACAAATCGGCCTGATTCAGCACACAGCTGGGACGTACCACTCAAGGTATCATTCGCCCATCGCACCATTTTAAGGCACTTACTCTGATTATTCGGGGGAGTCAACCCTATAGCTAGACTCATTCTAGCGGGGTTGGTTGGGTCCATTAAATTACATACGTACGTGACTACTGAACACAACCTAAGCTGATTCACGTATAGCCTAACAAAAGGCAGACTGGCCAAAACAAACACAAATTAATATGTAGTACAATATAATTACTAGTTATATCAGTAGCACATTTACTCTTAATCTGAAATTCAAAACTCACAATCTTAAGCTAGTTTCTAATAAATACGAGTCACAACTTCGTATTAAGTCATTAAAAAGAACAAAAAATGAAATTATGACAAAATAACACCAAAAGGCTCTCTGCAGAGCAAACCCATACGGGTAAAGAACTTTAAAACTATAAAAAGTTCAATAGAGATTAATCATCGAATCTATACAAATTCGACTCTCTATACAGAAAAACAAATTCACACACAGTGAACTAACATAGTATAATAGCTATAACTTTTACTTAACAAAAGCTAAAAATATATCTAGTCTAGAAAAATAAAATAAAATAAGATAAGGCACACACTTGAACCTTATTAAATAATATATATAAAACATGACAAAACGATCAACAAAACAATAGATGAGGTACACACTCAAATCTAAAGGATATAAAATATCAAATTAGTTAACCAAAAAACCGCGGGG
>Ga0222736_10000032_pt1 | contig 9876 bp, 8 predicted proteins | sample NatBWC4Mmetat_FD_169119 | JGI IMG/M metagenome (GOLD analysis project Ga0222736, IMG submission 169119) | Metatranscriptome of forest soil microbial communities from Barre Woods Harvard Forest LTER site, Petersham, Massachusetts, United... ... | reverse complement strand
GGAGCACGGCTGCGAACGCCGCGTGGCGCCGCTTTGCGACGCTTGCCGATTTTAGCGCAGGCCGCAGCAATCAGGCATGGCCAGCCGCCAATTTCAGAAAATTTTCGATTCTCCAATCTGACGATGCCATCGACCCGCGAATCGACGATACTCTTGTGCAGTGCAGAAGCGTTCCAACCCGCGTTTAACCCCCAAGGAAAACCCATGGACGTCAAAAGCGTGCTAGACAATGCCTTCGCCATGCCGATTACGAGCCCGGCATTCCCGATCGGCCCCTACCGGTTCATCAACCGGGAGTTCCTGATCATCACGTACCGCACCGACCCTGACAAGCTGCGTGCCGTCGTGCCCGAGCCGCTGCAGGTTGGCGAGCCGCTGGTGCACTACGAGTTCATCCGCATGCCCGATTCGACCGGCTTCGGCGACTACACGGAAAGCGGCCAGGTGATTCCGGTCTCCTACAACGGCGTCGCCGGCAGCTACACACTGGCGATGTATCTCGACGACCATCCGCCGATTGCGGGTGGCCGCGAGTTGTGGGGCTTTCCGAAAAAGCTCGCCAGGCCGGTACTCGAAGTGCATACCGACACGCTGGTGGGCACGCTCGATTACGGTCCCGTGCGCATCGCTACCGGGACGATGGGCTACAAGCATCGCCAGCTCGATCTCGCGCAACAGAAGAAGCGTCTGGAAGCGCCGAACTTTCTGCTGAAGGTCGTGCCGCACGTCGACGGTTCGCCGCGCATCTGTGAACTGGTCCGCTACTACCTGCAGGACATCGACCTCAAGGGCGCATGGACCGGACCCGCCTCGCTACAACTCGCGCCGCATGCGCTCGCGCCAGTCGCCGAATTGCCGGTGCTGGAGATTGTCGAAGCGCGCCACCTGGTCGCGGATCTGACGCTTGGGCTGGGTGAAGTGGCATTTGACTATCTGACGTTGCTGAAGTAACTGCGTGCAGTCCCCAAAACCAAACGGCCGCATCAGCGGCCGTTTCCCTTGCTGCGTGACTGCGAAGCTGCATGCGTCTTGCGAAACGCACGTATCGCTTACTTCAGCACAACCTTGACGCTGAAGTACTTCGCCGCAAAGCGGTCGATCGTACCGTCCGCCTTCAACTCCTTGAGCGCCTCGTTGAGCGCGTCCCTGAGCGCCTTGTCACCCTTGCGGATACCAAAGCCGACACCGCCGCCGAGCAGCTTCGCGTCGCTGACCGGCGGGCCTGCGAATTCGAAACCCGCGCCTTGCGGACGGGTCAGGAAACCTTTCGATGCCGCTTCAGCGTCCTGGAACGCTGCATCCAGACGGCCTGACGCCAGATCTGCGTAGATCTGGTCCTGCGTCTGGTACGGCACGACGTCGACGCCAGCCGGCGCCCAGATTGCCTTTGCGTACGTCTCCTGGATCGTGCCTTGCAGCACGCCAACGTGCTTGCCTTTGAGCGATGCCGGAGTCGGCAGCAGGCCGCTACCCTTCTTCGCGATCATCTGATTGGGGATCGTGTAGATCGGATCGGTGAACTCGATCGCTTCGCGGCGCTGCTCGGTGATCGTCATGTCCGAGTTGATCGCGTTGAACTTGCGCGCCTGCAAAGCCGGGATCAGGCCGTCGAACGAATTCTCGACCCACACGCACTTCGCCTTGAGCTTGGCGCACACCGCATTGCCAATATCGATGTCGAAGCCTTGCAGCTCACCCGCCGGGGTCTTCGATTCGAACGGGGCATACGACGCCTCGACGCCAAAGCGGACTTCCTTGATGTCGGCTGCCGACGCATTGCCTGCTGCTGCGGTTGCCGACGCAAAAACTGCCAGCGCGGCCATGGTTCGCCAATTCATTTTCATTCGGTGTCTTCCTCTACTGGTATGAAATCAAACAGAGCTGAATCTGCGCTGCATGATTGCTGCGCCAAAATTGCGATTCAAACTCGCGCGGCCGGTGTGGTGCAGCGCAGCAGCCGCGAGGGCGGGATTGTACAGGGTCGGCGGGCCGCCACTTCGGGGGCGTCGGTGTGACGGACTTGCGGGGTCCTTCGAACGCAGCCAGTGAAGTTTGCAACTTCGTGTCGCGCATGGGCAAGCGTTCGATACACGCGGCAAGCGGTGCGCCGCGCGCATCGAACCGGACCGCAGCGGATCGCTCAGGCGAGCCCAGCCAGCGTTTCCTGCGTCGTCTCCACCACCAGCAAACCTGCACGCAAGCCCGGCTTCACAGTGGGATTCGGAAACACGATGCGCTCTTCAGCGTGACGTACCGCATACCGATAGTCGCCATCGCGCGCAAGCAAGGTGCCCTGCAGGTACGGCGTGAAATTCGCCACGTCCGCGGCAACCAGCAATTCGAACGCGTCGCTTTGCTTGGTGATCTGGTCGATCACAGTGAACACGCGCGGCAGCGGCGCCGCCGTATCGCCTTCGGCGCCTGCGAGCAGATGTCGCAGCGCCTTGTCCGCACCTGCAAAACGCGTCAGGTCGTTCTGGCCGAAGGGCCTCACCTTACCGAGTTCGAGCGTGCACGCGTCGGCGCCACACACGTGCGCGGTGAAATGCGAATAAGTGTTGCCCTTGGCGGTGTGCAGCAGCACAGCGGCAATAGACGCATCGCGCAACCATTCGAACATCGCACGCGAGAGCGACGCACCGGTATGCGGCAGCAGCGCAAACTGCTCGAACACCGATGCGCGGATCGCCGTATGCATGTCGATATGCCAGCGTGCCCCGGGTGCATACGAGGTGCCGGCGAAGAACTGCGTCGCCGCACGTTCCAATGCTGCAGCACGCGGCGCTTCGTGACTGTGCGGCACCTGTGCATGCTGGCCGCTGAAGAGGCGATTCAGATCGTCGTCGAGATAGCGGCACGCAGCGCGCATTGCGTCGACATTGCCCAATATCACCAGCAAACGGCATGCAAGCGTAGCCTGTCCTTCTGCGATATCGCGCACCAGCCGCGAGAGCAATTCGATCGGCGCGGTTTCGTCTCCATGCACGCCGGCCGAAGCGAGCACGCTGCACACGCCCGCCGCCACAGCAGGCTCGAGTTGCAGGATGCCCTCGTCCAGCCACGTCCACCGTACGCCGTCGGCGCAGACGCCCTGCGCTTCATTCTCTGCCGGACGCGTGCCCGCCAGCGTGTACGCGAGAAAATCGCTCAGCAGCGCGCTCATGCCGAGCTCATCGCTGGAAGTCATACAGCGAGCCCAGACCGAGAATCTGCGTCAGTTCGTCAAGCGCCGTGCGTGATTCGAGCAGCAGGCTCGGATCGGTCAGATCAGCGGGTGCGAGACGATCGCGGTAGTGCTTTTCGATCCACGCATCGAGGCGGCCGAACAGCGCGTCGTTGATCCACACGCCCGGCGTGACCGCTGCACGCTCTGCCTCGCCCAATACCACCCGCAGACGCAGGCAAGCCGGGCCACCGCCGTTCTTCATGCTCTCGCGCAGATCGAACACCAGCACGTCGTCGATCGGGCCGCTATGCGACGTCAGGTTATCCAGATAGGCGGCCACGCCCGCGTTCTCGCGGCATTCCTGCGGCACCACCAGCACCTGCTTGCCATCGGGGCGCGTCAGCAACTGGCTGTTGAACAGATACGACGTCACAGCATCCGACACGCTCACCTGCGCGGCCGGCACTTCGATCACGTCGAACTTCGCATCCAGTTTGCCCAGCTTCGCGCGCAGATCGTCGTACACCGCTTTCTGCTCGACGAACGCAAGTTCATGGCAAAACAGCGTGCTCCGATTGCCGACCGCGATCACGTCGTTGTGGAACACGCCCGCGTCGATCACATCGGGATTTTGCTGCGCATAGACGGTGGCCGCTTCCGCGAGACCATGACGCTGCGCGACCGCACGGCTCGCCTCGAAGGTCTGCCGCGCCGGATAGCGCTTCGGCTCCGGTCCACGACGATATTCGCTGCGCCCGTAGACAAAGAATTCCACACCACGTGCGCCATATTCTGCGCAGAAACGCGTGTGATTGGCCGCGCCTTCGTCGCCGAGTGCCGGCGTGCCAGGCAGCGCTTCATGCACGGCGAAACGGTTCCGGTCCGCAAAGATCGCGCGCAGCGTGCCGCGCGTCGATTCGTGCTCGATGGCGCGGTGCAGCTTGCTGCACAGATTGGCCGGCGTGAAATGCACGCGGCCGTCGTGGGTGTCAGCGGACGGGCTCACGGTTGCTGCGTTCGCGGTCCACATCGCCGAGGCGGAACTGGCTGCGGCGAGCAGTTCGGGCGCATTCTTCGCGACTTTTGCGATGACCGTGGCGTCGTCGCCGGAAAAGCCGAGTTCGCGCAACAGGCGCATCGACGGCCGTTCCTGCGGCGGCAGCACGCCTTGATGAAAACCGAGGTCCGCAAGCCGCTTCATCTTGCGCAGGCCCTGCTTCGCAGCGGCCTTCGGATTGGCGACGGACTTCTCATTGTTCTGCGACGCCACGTTGCCGAACGACAAGCCGGCATAGTTGTGCGTCGGGCCGACGAGCCCGTCGAAATTGGCTTCAGTGGCTTGCATCGTCGATCCTCAGAAATGAAGGCCCGGCGAGACACTCGCGGGCATTTGCAGTTGCGCACTTTCGACGGAGGCCATCGGATACGCGCAGTAGTCGGCTGCGTAATACGCGCTCGGACGGTTGTTGCCCGAGCGCCCCGCACCGCCGAACGGCGCTGCGGACGACGCGCCGTTGGTCGGCCGGTTCCAGTTGACGATGCCAGCGCGAATCGAGCGCTGGAAATGCGTCCACAGCGCTTCGTCGTCGGCCAGCAGCCCAGCGGACAGGCCGAATTCTGTGTCGTTGGCGCGCTCGATCGCCTCGTCAAAGTTCGCATAACGGACGATCTGCGCGAGCGGCCCGAAGTGTTCTTCGTCGGGCAGATCCTGCACGCCGGTCACGTCGAGAATCGCCGGCGTCACAAAGCCGAGTTGCGCGTCACGCTGCTCCATCGTCAACAGCGACTTCGCGCCGGCTTCGAGCAAATGTACCTGCGCTTCGACGAGGCGCTTTGCGGCACGCGCCGAGATCACCGCACCCATGAACGGCTGCGGTTCGGCGTTGTATTCGCCCACCGTGATACGTGACGTGACATCAACCAAACGCTCGATATAGCGGTCACCGAAGGCATCATTCGGCACGAAGATACGCCGCGCGCAGGTGCAGCGCTGCCCTGCCGACAGAAACGCGGACTGAATCGTGTGATGCACCGCTGCATCGAGATCCGCGACCGGTCCGATGACGAGCGGATTGTTGCCGCCCATCTCCAGCGCCAGCACGATCTCCGGACGGCCGCCGAACTGCTTGTGCAGCAGCGTGCCGGTGTCCGAGCTGCCGGTAAAGAACAGACCGTCGATCTGCCGGTGATTCGCCAACGCAATGCCGGTGTCCTTCTCGCCTTGCACGAGATTCAGCACGCCCGCCGGCAAGCCGGCTTCGCGCCACACTTCGACCGTCGCACGCGCTACGCCCGGCGCCAGCTCCGAAGGCTTGAACACCACCGCGTTACCCGCGATCAGCGCCGGCACGATATGTCCGTTCGGCAGATGGCCTGGAAAGTTATACGGCCCGAACACGGCCACCACGCCATGCGGACGATGCCGCAATACGGCGGTGCCGTCGGCCATCGGCGCGCGCTTTTCGCCGGTGCGCTCGTTGTAGGCCTGAATCGAAATCTCGACCTTGGCCGCCATCGACGCGACTTCCGTGCGTGCTTCCCACAGCGGCTTGCCTGTTTCGCGGCCAATTGTTTCGGCAATGGCTTCCTTGCGTTCGGTCAGCAACGCAGCGAAGCGACGCACGATGCCGCAGCGCTCATCGAGGCTCAACGCCGACCACACTGCAAACGCACGGCGTGCGCTACGCACCGCGCGATCAACATCTTCCGCGGATGCGCTATGGCCTTCCCATACCGTCGCGCCCGTGCCCGGGTTGCGCGAGGCGAATACGTATCCTGTGCCGGCGGCCCATTCGCCGTCGATGAAAAGCTCGGTCATGATCATCCTTGTTTGTGTTTCAGCGGCAGCACCCGTACCGGGTCACCCGCCTTCACGTCGAGTGCCGCGGCTTCTTCTTCCGTCAGACGGAATACGCCGTCCTGCGGCACGCCCACGGCGGCGCCGACGCGGAAATCGCCCAGCGAGGTATTCGACACCAGCGACTTCGGCCCATCCTGCGGCGCGGGCGAAGCACCCAACCCGAGGATTTCGACCGGCACTACCACGCTCTCGCGCACCGTGCGCAAGTCGGCGATATGGCATTCCAGCACCGGGCCGGCATCGAAGATATCGACGTGGTTCTCGTAACGCAGCCCTTCAGATTCGAGCATGCGGCGCGCGGGAATCGTGTCGTTGTGCGTCAGGCCCACACAGTCCTGCGCCTCCTGCGGCAAGAGTTCGACGTAGACCGGATAGCGCGGCATCAGCTCAGCGAGAAATGCCTTGCGGCCATGTGAGCTCAGATAGTCCGCTGCGTTGAAATCGATCTGGTAGAAATGCGAACCCACTGCGCGCCAGAACGGCGAGGTACCGTTCGCATCGAAATGCCCGCGCAACTCGGCACACAGACGCTGCGGAAAACGCTCGCGGAACTGCGCGAGGAACATGAAGCGCGAGCGCGACAGCAGGCCGCCCACGCCGCTCGTGCGATAACGCGGGCTCAGGAACAGCGAGCACACTTCGGCGTAGCCGGTCAGGTCGTGCGAGATGTTGAGCGCATGCATCCGCGTCCAGATGCCAAGGTCCTGACTCGCATGCACGACCGTGCTCACGCGATAGTTATAGAACGGCTGCTCCAGCCCCACCGACGCTTCAATGCCACACACGCCCGCCACATCGCCCGTTGCGGTATCTTCCATCACAAAGAAATAGCCGGCTTCATGCGGTGCGGCCTTGTCTTCCATCGTGCGGCGCGAGCGCGCAACGCGCGCCGCGAGGGCTTCGCGGTCCGGCTTGAAGGTGGTCAGACCGGGACCGGTCTCCTGAGCGAGCGCGACGAGCGCGTCCACATCGCCCGTCTGCACGACGCGAACGACGATCATTGTGCGTCTCCCGAAAGTTCATCCGGTTGTTCTTCCTGCTGATGGAGCGGCACACAGCGCACCGCGTCGCCATCCTGCACGCCGAGCGCCGCGCGCACCGCTTGCGGCAACGGCGCGCCCACTTTCTTTTCAGCAGGCAGGTCGGCCAGCACGCAACGGAAGTCGTCCGCGCGGTTGCAGGCGATCAGGTAGGTGGCGCCGCGTGGGCCGGCGCCTGGTTGACTGCCGCCGGCCTCACGCACCGCACGCGTTTCGTTGCGCGTCACACAGGCACTGCGGTCGATCTGTGCAGTCAGCACGGGACCCGCATCGAAGATATCGACAAAGCGGTCCGTCTCGAAGCCTTCTTCAAGGTGAATCTCATACGCGAGCAAGGCCTTCTCGTCCGGCTCGCCCAGCACGCGCTGCGCCGACTCCGGCAGAAGCGGCACGTAGACCGGATAGCTCGGCATCACTTCGGCGATAAAAGTCCGGCTGCGACCGCCCGATTCAATTTCGATGTCGGCGAAATTGCGGCCGAAAAACTTGCGGCCCACCGCTTCCCAGAACGGTGAGACGCCATCTTCGTCCGTCACGCCCAGCAGCAGCGAGAACACCTCGGACGTGAAGCGCTTGCGGTTCGCGGCGATATACATCATCCGCGCGCGCGACATCAGATGCGCGGCAGCGTCGCCACGCAGCGACGGGTCGATGTAGAACCCCGCCAGCCGGCTCTTGCCAGTCAGTTCGTGCGACATCGTCAACGCGTGAATCTTGCGATTCACATGCAACTCGCGCGACGCATGAATCAGCGCGTCGTTGCGAAACGCGTAGAACGGTTCCGAGTAACCGGCGGCTGCGACGATGCTCGCCGTGCCCAGCAGCTTGCCGGTCTCGCTGTCTTCGAGCACGAACAGATAAAACTCCTCGCCCGGAAAATCCACTTCCGCGCGAAACGAGTCTTCCGACAGCGCGACGCGCGCTTCGAGCGCACGGCGGTCATGCGGCAGCGAGTGCAGCACGGGTTGCGCCGTGCGTGCCATATGTTCGAGCGCATCGAGATCGGCGAGGCGGCCGGGGCGTACGAAGAGCATCGTCGTTCCAGTGGTTAAGGGTGATGCAAGCGGTGATCCAGGCGGTAATACCAGTGCGAGGCCGCCTGCGCGGCTTAGCGTGCCGGCGCTTCAGCCGTAGCGCCGACCACAGCTTCGATCGCCTTCGCGAGGCGCGCGAAGCCTTCATACATATCGTCGAGCGGCATGATCAGCGACGGCACAAAACGCAGCACATCCGGGCCCGCCATCAGCATGATCACGCCATGCTCGCCAGCCGCAGTGACGAAATCCTTGGCACGGCCCTTGAACGCATCGGTCAGTTCCGCGCCGATCAGCAGCCCCTTGCCGCGCACTTCCGTGAAGATGCCAAAGCGGTCATTGAGCTTCGCGAGTTGGCCCTTGAGCGCCTCGCTACGCGAACGCACGCCTTCGAGCACCTTCGGATCGCTGATCAGTTCGACCACCTTCTCCGCGATGGCGGCGGCGAGCGGATTGCCGCCGTACGTGGTGCCGTGCACGCCTACCTTGAAGTGCGCCGCGAGTTCCTTGGTGGTCAGCATGGCACCGATCGGGAAACCGTTGCCGAGCGCCTTCGCCGTGGTCAGAATGTCCGGCGTCACGCCCGTGTCCTGGTACGCGTAGAAATAGCCGCTGCGGCCCACGCCCGTTTGTACCTCGTCAAAAATCAGCAGTGCGCCGTGCTGGTCGCAGGCTTCACGCAGCGCCTTGAGGAACGCCGGGTCTGCCGGGATCACGCCGCCTTCGCCCTGGATCGGTTCGACGATCACCGCACAGGTCTTCGCGCCGATCGTCTCACGGGCGGCTTCGATATCGTTGTACGGCAGATGCACGATGCCTTGCGGCACCGGGCCGAAACCTTCGGAGTACTTCGGCTGGCCGCCGACGCTCACGGTAAAGAACGTGCGGCCATGGAACGACTGCGTGAACGAGATGATCTCGTCCTTCTCGATGCCATGACGGTCGAAGGCAACGCGGCGCGCCAGCTTCAGCGCCGCTTCGTTGGCTTCCGCGCCGGAGTTGGCGAAGAAGGCGCGGTCCGCGAAGGTCAGCGCTTCGAGGCGTTTGGCCAGACGCAGCACCGGTTCGTTGGTGTAACCGTTCCCGATGTGCCACAGCTTGCTGCCCTGCTCGCTCAGCACCTTCAGCAGTTCCGGGTGGGCATGGCCGAGCGCCGTCACGGCGATGCCGCCGGCGAAGTCGATATAGTCGCGCCCCTCCGTATCCCAGACGCGCGACCCGACACCGCGGTCCGGCACGAAGGCAGCGGGCGAGAACACCGGCACCATCACTTCGTCGAAGGTCTGGCGTGTCACAGTCTGGTCGTTCATGGCAAATCCTCGTTACAGGTAACAGGTGGTAGCGTAAGTTTAGGTAACTGCAGCCGAAACGTCTTGCGCATACGCGACGGGTTCTATCGGGCTTGCCTCCGCCGACGGCCGTATCTGGGGCCGTCGGCAGCTAGCGCTCCGTTTCATCGGGACGCTCGATCAGCGCGGCCGGGCGCGGCTCGCTTGCCGCGCTGCCGGTCGCGCCGGTCTGTTTTTCGATCCAGTTGCGCCGATCCTCGCGCGGCGTCACGCCGAAACGCTCACGGTAAGCGTTCGAAAAGTGCGCCGCCGACGAAAATCCGCACGCGAGACTGATCTGCACAACCGATTTACTGGTGCGCTGCAGTTGCGTGCGCGCCTTCGACAAACGCAGCCCCAGGTAGTATTTGGACGGCATCGAGCCGAGATACTGGCGAAACAGGCGCTCCAGTTGCCGGCGCGACACGCCGACCAAACCGGCGATCTC
>Ga0222736_10000027_pt1 | contig 10113 bp, 23 predicted proteins | sample NatBWC4Mmetat_FD_169119 | JGI IMG/M metagenome (GOLD analysis project Ga0222736, IMG submission 169119) | Metatranscriptome of forest soil microbial communities from Barre Woods Harvard Forest LTER site, Petersham, Massachusetts, United... ... | reverse complement strand
CTCGATGGGGCATAGTGTAAGGCAACTAGATAACGATTGCAAGGCTTTTTGCTTTACGCTACTATAGGCACCATGGAGCCATTGGATTTACTCGCTGAGAAGAAGGTCGGCAAGACCTTGCGAGGGATGGCGCGGGAGATAGGGGTATCAGCCCCATACCTGCAGCAAGTGCTAAAGCGCGAAAGACCACCGGGGCCTAAGATCCTGGGCTATCTCGGCCTCGAAAAACTTCCCATCTCCTACCGTAAGCTTCAGCGTAAGCGCAGGAACGGTGGCAAGTGACCTTGTTTGGGGGGAAGGCCCGGAGGGTTTAGGGTGATTTGGTAGCACTCTGAAATAGCTCAGGGTGCACATTGGAGGCGCAGTGAAGCCATCAGAGAAAAAGCCGGAGACGGTCTACCGCATCATTGATCGAGCCACTGGCGAAGCCGTAGGCAGTTATAGTCGAGCTTATTGCGATGAGTTTGACTTCAGGTCAATTGAATCTGCGCGCACAGCCAATTGCCACGGGATGTTCGAGAACAAGGCAAAGTACGCCATTGCGAAGTACCGCGTGACCTACGAGTTACTTGATGGAGACACAGATAAGTGAAGAATTCGCCCGTCCGTGATCCTCCTGGACGTTCACAAAGACGCCACAGGGCATCGCTGCACCATGGAGGGCAGCCGGGCGATCTACAGGAGAGAGGGAGCTATCTCGCCAGTAACAGGCCTAGGTTTACACGAGATAGCCCCCTCAGGAGGGCGCCAGGGTCGGGCCAAAGGGCTTCCTGGACTTGTAGAAGGAGTCTAAATTGACTGTCGTCCCTGTGCAAGAGCCGGTGTCGCAATCTGAACAGACCGTGAACAAAAGACCTTGGGGTCTTGTTACCCAAGCCTCTCGGAGAATCTCAACTCGCGAAGCATTTAGCGAGGCGCTGACACAAGTTAACGCTCTTGTGAGGCGGGAGGATATTTCGATCCCTGAAGCGAAGGAAACTCTGTCCAAGGCAGAGGCCTTGCGTGCGTGGGCATCTTTCGACAAGCGTCTTACCGTTGACGAGAAAAAAGAAGCTAACCGCGCCATGACCCGTACCGTTTTAATGCTCGGTCGCATAGCTGAAAAGGAGCAGCCAGTCCTTTATGCAAAAGGTCTGGGAAAGGGGAAAACCAAACTGGAGGGGCCAGTCAAGTGGTTGATGCGTGAGATTGGATTCACTCGTGCAAAAGCGAATTTCTCTCGCAAATTACTTAAAGATGAGGAACGAACCCGAGCCATCTTGGATTTGGGCGCACATTGGTTAACTGCCTTAGGTCATTCTTCCCCGACGAGAGGGATCAAGCACGCTGCTCTTACCAGGATGGGGCAGTGGGTGATATTCAACAACAGCTTAATTGAAGCAATGAAAGTTCATCCGCCTTGCATAGGCAGGGAATTGACTCGGATCAGAAACATCAAGGCTTGGTGCGAGGCTTACGAAAGCGCACTACTTCAGAGGAAATCCCGCGCCATTTTAAGGCCGACAGCTTCATTAACGACAAAGCCCCGATCCGGGGAGGAGTCGGGGCCTTGAAGTGGTTCCCTTTCGGGAGTACCGTTGCAGGTGTTACGGACTGCGGAGTCAATTGTACGGATATTCTCTCCGTACGCAACCACCTCGCAATCCGAACCAGAAACCAGCTTCGCGCGGAGCTACGTTTCTGCCAATCCATCAAAACTCTGCCTTGAGCAGAGCGGGAGACCTACGCCTTGAAGACTGGCACTCTAACTAAGACTCAGAATCCTCTGTTTGGGGTTCTTTGCCGTGTGTTACTCCGAGGCTTCGTTACTCCGAGTCAGGAGTGCCGCCCCAAGAAAGAATGGTTTGGCGTGAGGATGTGTACATGAAAGCCGGAAAGAAAATCCAGAACCGATTGGATGAGCGCCAGAGAGGCTTTAAGACCTGATGGCGATGAGATCGGACTCAAAAGTCCAGCAGAGGAAAGAGACCGGGGGATACACACTTCCAGGAAGCAGGAAGAAAAACGGATGACCTTCAATCGTTACTGTGAAGTCTGTAAGCAGACCAGATATGAAGTCTGTCGGGATGTTAGGTCAGGAAAGTTCGTCTGTCTTTCCTGTTATCTCAGGTATCAGGAACCACACGCAGAACCATCTGAATCCGACCACGGAGGAGATAAAGACTGAGGCGTCACCGTCTTGTGTGAGAGAGCCATGAGAGACAAATCCGGTCGATTCACCAAAGCTCCTAAGAGGACTTTAGAGTCTGATGTTGCTGACTGTTACTGGATGCTTCAGGAGCTCAAGAGGGACCTGAAGGGGATGAGGGGAGAGATCAACGAGAGGCTCAGAGTTATCGAATTGTCCTTAGCCACTCCCATCACTACGTGGTCCAAAGCTCAGAGAGAGGCGTTCTTAAGTGGTTTACGCTCGCAAGGTTGATCAGACTCAGAAAGAGATCGTAGAGGGTCTCAGGGCTGCTGGCTTCCGAGTGGAGATCATTGGGAGGCCAGTGGATTTGCTGGTAGGCGAGAAGGGTACCGAGTACAACCATCGGAAGTTCTATTGGACGCTGATGGAACTCAAAACACCTACGAAGGCCGGGAAGGTCCGCAAGCGGGCTGATCAGGAAGCTCAGCAGAAGTTCTGTGAGGAAACCGGGACGTGCATAGTTTCAAGCCTCGATGAGGCTTTGAACGCATTGGGGATCTGGTGAGATTCGCCCCTCATCAACGGGTCTGGTTCAAGAGCCAATTGAGCGAGAAGACGTTCAGAGGCTTTATCCTGAGGCCGCTCAAAGACGGTTACTACCTGGTGGACGATGGGACGGGGAAAGTACCGAGAGTGATTCACGAGAACCGATTGAGGATTCCACAGATGAAGACCACCGAGGTTTTTGCGTGACCAATCTTGAGGAAGAGCGTCTGTGTAAACTTCAGCAACTTGCGGCTGCTGCTCAAGCGCTGCCCGGGGTAATGGCGGCTGGAGTGGAGCACTGGCTGTTGCTGGAGATCAAAATCTTAGCTAGCGAACTCTGGCCCCGGGAATGTTTCTATGGAGACAGTAGTAATCGTCTTCATTTATTTGTAGATACTCGCTGTATCCGTTGCGGAGTAATCGTTTTCCCAAAAGCCTCTGGTGAGCCTGCCAGTGTGGGTCATGAGTGAAATCTCCTGGGACTGGCCGGCGATTACCTGTATCTTGCTATGGAAACTCGCCCCTAAGGGGGTGACGATCACGAGGAAGGATCTTGCTGCGCTTCCTCACGACCGGGTTTTCGTGGACTATCGGGATCCGGAAGGCACCCACATCCAGTTCACTTTCGTCACTCCCGAGGAAGCGAGAAGGATCCAGCCTCTCATCCTCTCTGCGACCGGGAGGAAGGTCGGAGTCTCCGAGCTTCAGGGGAAGTGGAAGAAGACCGCCATCGTAATCTTGTGGAAATTAGCCAAGGACGGGTGCATTCTCACGCATCAGGATCGGGATGCCCTTCCTGCAGGTAAAATGCTCCTAGCCAGTGGTCATGCGAAGGACATCGAGTATCGCTTCTGTGATCGCCGGGAGGGTGAAGGCATTGCGAGATTCGAGAGGGATCATGAAGGGAAAGCGATTCTGGAGTTTGCCGAGTGAGACATCCCACCCAGGTGCGTGATCGAGTCCTAGCCCGGGTGGTCGATATGCTCGAGCTCTTGCGGATTCAGGTGGGGTGTTACCAGCCAGACGAGTTAGAGGTTCTCAGGCTCATCGAGCGTCCTCAGCAGTACGATGTTGCAGCAGAAGTCGCCGCTTTCGTCATGTCCAAGCTCGGGCACGAAACCGCACCTTCTGAGCCGAGATTCGATAAGACCCGCAGGCAGTTGAACAAACGAAGGGGAAGACCTCCCAAAGGTTTAACTCCTGAGGAACGGGAGAACTACTACAAGGAGCCGGTCAGTGCCGAGGCGTAAAGAGAAACCCCCGATCCCGGCTCTAGACCCCCTGGAAGCCGCTCAGGAGACCGCCAGACACGCTCAGGAAGGATCCTTGAAGCTTTCCAAGGCTGTCGATACTCTGCGCACAGGGCTCGAGACCATCGTACACGCGGAGATGGATCATCAGACTAAGCTTCCGGTCACTCTCAAGGATCTCAAAGGAATTGCCATTGAGGCATTGGATGCTTACTCACAGATCTCGGGGCAGAACTGGAGACGAGCTAAACTTGTAGGGAATTGGGCTGGAACCACTGGAAATGCTCCTGTTCATGAAAGGCAGATGAGCGATTCATGATGTGGTGGGAATTTCAGAAGATTTATTCCCTTGCGGATTGTGTTTGGCACGACGTGCAAATGTTCAGCGTCGAGCTGCGCAAAGCAAATGGTGTGTTGATGCCGCCGAATCTCTATGATCGCATAAGCTCCATCGAGGAGCGAGCGCGTCAGATGCGCGAAGTCTCGGATGCACACTTACGGGAATGGGAGGTAGAGCAGCGAATTCAATCGGCCTGCATAGTTAACGGGATGTGTCCTTAGCCATGCCCGCGGTCAGTAAGGCGCAGAATGCTGCTTCAGAGATTCAGAAGGCTTATCTAGCCGGGATCTTGGATGCTGATGGCTGTGTTGGGGCTTGCGAGCTGAGCGATAAACGTCATAGGCGTGGGCCCGGGGTGTTCTTCGTGGTTCATATCACGATGGTGGACCGAGAACCTGCCGAGTTGGCCTATGCGCTTTACGGAGGAAATTTCCGACTTTGCCCGCAAAGGGGACTTGGCTATAAGCGGTTGTATCGGTGGCAGATAACCGGAGAGGATGGCGCTGTATTCCTACGAGCTATTCGACCGTATCTGCTCGTTAAAGGTGCGCAGGCTGACGCTTACATTGAAGCTCGTCAGACCTTCACGGGTGGGCCAAGAAAGGGATTTAAAGGTTCTGTTCAGCCGACGGCAGCTGATATAGCTTTACGCTTTTCTTGTTTGCGTCGCATCCAATCTCTAAATCAGCGAGAACACCATGCCTGCAGTTAGTCGCGCTCAGGATCGCGCAATGCACGCTGCCGCTGAAGGGAAATCCACCTTAGGCATTCCCAAATCCGTGGGGAAGGAATACGTCTCGGACACTCACGGTCACAAGGTCAGTAAGCTCCCCGAGTACGTATCCCGCAGGAAGCACGCGAAGGCTGCTGCGAAGTAAAGAACCAAGTTCTATGGCTCGTCCAAAAGGTTCCCTGAACAAGATCACCGTCGAACTCCGTGGGATGATCGAGAAGGCATTGATCGCTGCAGGAGGAGTGGATTACCTCACAAGACAAGCTACTGAGAATCCTGGAGCTTTCCTCGCTCTCTTGGGGAAGACTCTACCGAAGGACATCAATCTCGCTGCGACCGGCAGTCTCTACCTCTCGATCTATCGTTCCAAGTGCCTGATACCACCTACGAATACGTCAGTCCCGGCGTCACAGTAGACGCCTATCTCGATTCCGATTCCTTCGTGGTGGGGATCAGGGGTCCCATCGGATCGGGGAAGTCCACGGCGAGCGTGATGAAGCTCCTGGAGATCGCCAAGCGTCAGGCGGTCCAGCAGGACGGTCGAAGACATTCCCGGATTGCAGTCATTCGCAATACCTATCCCGAGCTCACCACCACGACGATCAAGACCTGGCACCAGTGGGTGCCTGAGACAATTGGGAACTGGAAGGCTCAGGGGCCTCCCACCCACCACATCCGGGATGCCCATCTCGACATGGAAGTGCTTTTTGTAGCCCTCGACAGGCCCGAGGACGTGAGAAAGCTCCTATCCCTTGAACTCACCGCCGCTTGGATCAACGAGGCGAGAGAGGTCCCTAAAGCGATCCTGGATGGATTGACGGGTAGGGTAGGTCGATATCCTCCTAAGCGGGATGGGGGCTGTATCGGTCCTCAGATCCTCATGGACACCAATTCTCCCGAGATCGATCACTGGTGGTATGTCCTCGCGGAGAGAGATACTTCGAGCCAGAGGAATGCGGAACTGGTGGAGAGCGTGAACAAGGCCGAAGCGGAGATGCGGGCCGCAGGACTCTTGACCAAGTTTCAGTCGTTGTTCACTTTCCTCGCCCAACCGGACGCCAATAGCCCGGATGCTGAGAACCGGGTGAATCTGCCTTCCGACTACTACGCCAAGATGTCCGCCGGAAAGACGGATGAATGGAAGAAGGTCTACATCCGGGGAGAGTATGGTTTCGTTCAGGATGGGCGTCCTGTGTATCCGGAATTCCGGGAACTGCTTCACGTCAAGGAGTTCGAGCTCAACACCAGGTTACCGCTGTGCATTGGGGTCGATTTCGGCCTTACCCCCGCCGCAACGATCGGGCAGCGGTCTTTTTCCGGCATTCATCGGGTGAGATGGGAAGTCGTCACGGAATACATGGGGGCCAAGCAATTTGCCGACGTGCTCCGGGGATTCCTCAACCAGACCTGTGCGGATTTTGAGATCGATACCATTACCGGGGATCCAGCGGGAGAGGCAGGAAGTCAGACGGATTCTGAGCAGACTTGTTTCAAGATCCTGCGTGCGAATGGGATCAACGCCAAACCCGCTCCGAGCAACGACCCCACGATCCGCAGGGAGGCTCACGCGCAGGCGATGACCAGGATCATTGATGGGGAGGCGGGCTATCAGATCCATCCCCAAGGCTGTCCTACGCTTCGACGTGGGATGGCCGGTCAATACCGTTACAAGCGAGTTCAGGTAGTGGGAGATGAGCGCTATCACGACAAGCCAGAGAAGAACTCGGTGAGTCACGTCTGCGAGGCGGATCAGTATCGGATGCTGGGAGCCGGTGAGGGTCGGGTAGTGCTTCGTGGAACACTCGGCGGCAAGCGGATCAAGCCAGCCTACTCGATCATGTAGGGATTGATTGTGCCCGCTCCCTGACGGAGCATCGGGGAAAGGAGTGCTCATGAGCTTCATCTCCCCCGGCACGGCGAGCAAGACCAAGAACATCCAGAAGTGGATCGATCCCTGGGACATTCCCCTCACTTCGGGGGCGTATAGCCTTTTCGGCAAGGGGCTGAACAAGCCTGGTCCCCCGGGGCCTCCGAACCAGAATGACGCCATGAACGCCGCTCAGTCGCAGAGCGATGCGATGCGGATGAGACGGGGACTACTGGCGAACATCTACGCAGGTTCGCAAACCTCGCAGCCAGTCACCGGAAAGACAGCGTTAGGCACGTGACTCCCGTTGCGCTCATCAAGGCGGAATCCCTTGCAGCCTTTGCCAGACACTCAGGCGTTCCGCTGTCTGAATTCGCACTCTCCCTCACCCTGGGCGAGGGCTATGAGCTATTGGACTTTCTCGCCGCCGGCGGGATGGGCAAGGTCTGCAACCAGACGCTGCTCGAGGCCGATATTGCCGAGGCCAAAGTGAGGGGAGATCCCTTCGTAGTGCTCGCGAACTTTCAGCTCCTGGGGTTCGATATCCAGCGGGCGGATCGACTCAATTGAAACGGATAGATCTCACGGGGAGGCGTTTCGACAAGCTGACCGTGGTGGCCGAAATCGGACGCACGAAACACCGTAAAGTCCTGTGGCTGTGCGTCTGCGTTTGCGGTAATCACATCACCAAGACAACCCTTGAGTTGTGTCACTCGCCTCACCGGACGAAGGGCTGCCGAGAATGTGCAGCAAAGGTGATCGGTGCTCACCATCGCATCCATGGTGATTCTCGAGAGCGGCTGTACTGGGTATGGAAAGGGATGTGGTCACGCTGCACTTCGCCTACTAACAGGATGTTCCGCTGGTATGGCGCTAAAGGGATCACGGTCTCAACGGTTTGGGAAGAATATGCGAACTTCAAAAGGTGGGCGTTGGCAAACGGGTATGCGCGCGGTCTCACCATAGACCGTATAGATCCCTCGAATCACTACGGCCCAGGGAATTGCCACTGGATCACAAGGGAAGAAAACACACGGCTGATGAATGAATGGAAGCGTCAGCATGTCGGATGACGCAAATAGCCTGATCCAGCAGTATCAGTTTCTCTGGCAAAAACAAGCCAACTTTAGAAGTCTGTGGCAGACAGCTGCGCAATATGTGCAGCCTGCTTATGACAATTTCATTGGTGAGTGGGCCGAGGGAGTGAACCGCAATACCCGGATCTTCGACTCCACCGCCATTGTCGCTAACGAGCGTTTCTCAGCCGCAATGGAAGCGATGCTCACTCCCCGTTCCCAGGTCTGGCACAAGCTCAAAGCCGACCAGGAAGAGCTCGACGACAACCCTGCCGTTCAGCGCTATCTCGATGAGCTGAACAAGATCCTCTTTGCCGCCCGTTATCACCCACAAGCCAATTTCGCTTCCCAGACGGACGAGTGCTACATGTCCTTGGGGGCTTACGGGAACAATCTCCTCTATATCGATGAGGTTCCGGGGACCTGTCTGCGGTATCGATCGGTTCCCTTATCGGAGATTGTCTGGGCGCTGAATCACCAGGGACAGGTCGATACGGTCTACCGGAAGTTCAAGTTCACCCACAAGCAATCGATCCAGCAGTGGGGAGAGAACGCGGTTCCGCAGATGATCCGGAACGGCTATGCGAAGAATCCCTTCGAGGAGGCGGAGTGGTTGCACTGCATCCGGCCCAACCATGAATACACGCCGTTCAGCTATGGGAATAAGGGCAAGCGGTTCGAGGGCTGGTACATCCATTTGGCGACGAAGAGCGTGGTGGAGCGTGGCTGCTATCGGGTGTTCCCTTGTGCGGTGGGGAGGTACCGAGTCGCCCCACGGGAGACTTATGGCCGAGGTCCAGCAACCACTTGTCTGCCGGACATTCGTACCGCCAACGAGATGGTCAAGACGGGTCTTAGAGCAGGACAGAAAGCGGTCGATCCACCGATTCTCCTTGCAGAGGAGTCGGTGCTGTCGAACTTCAATCAACGCCCCGGGGCAAATAACTACGGAATGATGACCGGAGATGGTAAACCTCTGGCCATGCCCTTTGAGTCGAAGGCGAACTTCGAGGTAGGGAAGGAGCAGTTGACCGAGACCCGTACTGTCATTCGGGACACTTTCCTCAATACCTTGTTCCAGATCCTTGTAGATAACCCGAACATGACGGCCACTGAGGCACTGCTTCGCGCTCAGGAGAAGGGCGAACTCATCGCCCCCGCAATGGGCAGGCAGCAGAGTGAGTTTCTAGGCCCCCTCATCCGCAGAGAACTGGACATTCTCCACGCGGCAGGACAAATCCCCCCAGCTCCCATGGAACTCTTGAAGTCCGGCAAGGGAGTGCGGATCGAGTATACCAGCCCCCTCGCCCGAGCACTTCGGGCTGAAGAAGGGACCGCGATCATGAATACGGTCCAGGACATCGGAGTCATGTCGCAGATTGATCCTTCGGTGAAACAGCTTGTCGATATGCATGAAGCTGCCAGGGAAATGGCGTTGATTCGAGGTTGTCCGGCGAAGCTCTTGAGGTCGGAGGAAGAGGTCGAGGCTTTGATGCAACATGCCGCGGACCAGCAGCAGCAAGCCCAAGCAGCCCAGGCGGCCCCCGGACTCTCGATGTCCGCTAAGAACCTCGCCCAGGCCGCTCAGGCTGCGAGCCAGGCGGGAGGAGCAGCAGGGGCGCCTTCAGTCCCTCAGGGATGACGTGTGCGGCGAACCTATGTCATTCCATCATATTCCGTTGCCATCAACCCTTTAACGGCCCTGTGGCCTGATCCACTACCCAATGCAACCGTCGGAAGTCCATACAGCTACCAGCTCACTGTCTCGGGAGGGGTCCCGCCTTACACCTTCGCGATTACGAGTGGGGTATTGCCGGCAGGGCTATCCCTCAACACCTCGACCGGAATTGTCTCCGGAACTCCCACGACTACTGTGAATCTGGACGCAGTGACTTTCTCGGTAACGGATAGCTCGCCATGAAGCTACTGGTCATCCTTCTCGCGTTCCTGTGCATGGCTCCGACGACTGTCACAAAGCCGACGCACATCAGTGTCTTGAGTATCCCAAGCACCACCAACACCATCACCGTCACGGATACTTCCGGGTCGTCTCAGACCAATCGACCGATTTCCATTGGTCGAGCGTTTGCCCAAGGAGAGATCGCGCAATTCCCCACAGCCTCGATTGGAGGCTCTGCGATCACCTCCCAGGCCGATGTGAAGAACCGCT
>Ga0222736_10000022_pt1 | contig 10582 bp, 1 predicted proteins | sample NatBWC4Mmetat_FD_169119 | JGI IMG/M metagenome (GOLD analysis project Ga0222736, IMG submission 169119) | Metatranscriptome of forest soil microbial communities from Barre Woods Harvard Forest LTER site, Petersham, Massachusetts, United... ... | reverse complement strand
CATGAGCTTAAGGCGGGCCATACTGAGTTACCCATACTGGGAGTGTTTGATCTGCTGTTCCTAATACGGCGACTTCGCCGGTAATAGAAACAGAGCCTGCTACAGTGATAGGGTTGACTACATCAACATACACTGGAGTAGAAATGTCATTTGAAACAATCACATGAAACGGACTGGGTTCAACAACATTAACATCCACAGATTCATTTTCTACGGTGACTTCAAGAGGGGAACTTAAAGTAACTGCATCCAAAGAAACAGAAACGGGCGAATTTAGGATGGTGGTTAAAGACTCATTACCTGTAGTACAGGGCATGAGAGCTACACCACCTTGAGAGGGGGAAAGAATTCCAACGTTGGAAGAGACTGGACTTATATTTGTAACAATGAGAAAAGTCCACTGCGATCCCGTCAGAGGGGGTATGTCGAGAGGACAAATCTTTATATATTGCAAAGGGCCATCTAAAGAATTAAAATTCGTGCCGAGGTTGGTGAAACTGCCTTTGAGAGAAACAGTTTTAACACCAGAGTTTGCGTCATCCTGCCAAGAGGCAATGCAAAAAGCATGGCCGTAAGTATCTAGGTCTAAAGAAAGAGGTTCTCCAGAGAGATCTATATTAGTAGGGTCAGCGGTCCAGCAGACAAGGAAAGATCCACTTGTCGTGCCGGATTTACGAATCAAGACTAGCTCATAGTCGAGATTGTAGAGAGAGGCGGCATCAGGGCCACCTTCAGCAGAGTAGAAGCCTATAGGGACGGCTGCTGAAATGCCTGATCCAGTAGTCCCAGGAAACGTAAAGCAGTTGATGCCTTTGTAATTAAACAAAACAGGCACTAACGGACTAGCCATCTGAAATTCTGAATCTTTGTACTCTTGAGATTTAGGTTCAACTGAAACTGTAGGTCGAGCAACAGCATAGAAATCAGGAACTGGCATCAAATAAAAGAGTTGAAAATTCGGTGCTGCTGAAATGAGAAATTTTGAGACGACAGTTCCATTATTATAAGCAATGGAATACATGCCAGATTGGTCTCCAGAACGGACGCCATTGTATGGTATTTCAGCCATATAAGGAAAAGTAACATCAAGTTCAGGCCAAACAGCTTGATGAGTGATGGCCATACTGTTTCCAGCTTTAAGGTCATCGCCGGTAACTATAGATGCCAGGCCATTGAGAATGTAAGCTGCAATGACTCCACTAGCAGGCGCGCCCGAAAAGATAGTTTTGGTTTGACATTCTCCAGAAAAGAACTTGTAGAGATTGCAAACATAATCAAAATTGTCAAAGTTGGCATAAAGTTGGGCCCAACTAGTGATTTGGAGAGGATATGAAACTTTGTCTCCGTCAGGAACTGCCGTGCCAGTAATTCCGCGCGAAGAGTAACGATTAAGGATCTGTTGAATAGAGGAAAGACCACCCATATAAGGTCTAGGGGTAGTAAATAGGTATTCGACATCAGGACTACGTGAGAAATCATCTGTAATACATTGAAAGTCTGAGTCAAAACCACCTATTCCGGCAGGGACAACGCTCTGCAAACCGGCTAATTCGAAATCAGAATCGGGAGAAGCAAAGATAGCAAAATAGAGAGGAGTAGTTTTATCAAAAGACTGAGGAATATTGTCAAGCAATTGGACAGTAACAACAGGAGTAACGGTTGTATCGGTCCAAAGATTGCTCCAAGGCTTGGTTTGCAACCAAGGCACTTTTATGTAAAAGTCACGAGTTCCTTTGATAGTGAGAATCCAAGTCGGAAGATCTCCGATTGGTGGAATAGCAGGTCCAGTATTTACGGCAGCGGGCCACAAAGTAACCTGGATACGAGCCGAGAATAGCTGCGAAGTTGCAAATTTAAAAAGCAAGCGAGTGCCGCCGCGATAAAACTTGAACATTTGGGCCATGTAGCTCGCATGAGAAAAGGCCCATATTGGAGTAACATTGATAGAAACAAGTCCAGTAGTGTCAACTAAAGTACCGTCTTGCACAAAAACAGGTTGCATGCAGACGTCTTTAATGCCATAGATATTTCTTTCTTTTGGCATGGATGTAAAAACTGGTTCAATGTTGTCTCCCAACCTGGAAACAGTCGAGAGGTCTTTGACTGCTGGAGAAGAAATGTCACCTACAAGATCCATTCTGAGACGTTGCATCTCATTTTTGGTATCTTGAGTTCGTGAATCATTAACTTCTGTAGGAGCAGTTGTGGATGTAGTATTGGCACTGAAGCCGGGTCCATGCCAAGGTTTGGGCGGGCCAGGGTTGAGCTCTATATCTCCTGATTGCATCAGAATACGATAGATAGCTTGCCCTTTGATGGCAGCCATAGAAGCCAAAGCGGCGGGCCTTTCATGGTAAGGCATTCTTTTCCAGGCGTCTCGGAGTCCAGTAACGAACTCATTATCACACAGAAGGAGATCACCCGTAGTTTTGGATCTTGCATAACATATATCGTGGTGCATGGCAACATGATCTGTAAGGTTCACAGGTTCATGTCCATATTTAGAAAGTCCAGGGGCCAAATAGTTGTAGCCCATGAATTCACCTATCGCGCCAAGTGCGCGCAAAGGATGTTCATAAGATGAAGATTGAAATTCGGAATCTAGGAACGTAAAGTTCGTTGCTTGGTAACCGGCAACTTCAGGATCAGGCATGGAGGCGAAGATATCCAAACGGATAGTTGTAGGCGCACCCATGGTCATAGTACCTATATAGTACGGATGAATCATGATCCTCCATTGACGCAACCCTTGAGTGGTTGTGCGAATGTCTAGATAATTGTAAGGATTGAGGAAGGGTAATTCTAGAGTATAGGCTTCCTGAGAAGCTATATCTAAAATCTCTTGTTCAGATTGGGACTGTTGATAGACGGAAGTGGAATAGTTGTCCGTCGGCAACATGTAAGGTAATCGAGAGATACCAACAAGTCCGTATTGAAGGGGATTTGTCACAAATTGAAACTTTAGCTTGATATTATTTCTAAGATAGCGGAATGGTTTCAAATATGTTTTCAATACATTTTGAGCAAGAAGTAGATCTTGGGGCCAGAGTATTAAATCTGTTCCCATAGCTACATTGGCAGAGAATATTAAGTATTCTCTGGTTAGAACTGAACGAGGGGTCTTGTCTGGATAAGGATCATCCATTGTTTTCGGTTCAGTAACCTTTTCCATAACGACAGATTCTACGTCTTGGATTTGGGTTAGGTTTTGGGTTTGTGTTGTTTGAGGATTAACTTCCGTTTTGACTAGTTCGTCGGCGATAGGTTTTATACTATGGCCAGCTTCGGTAGATCACCCCTAGGCTGGCAGTCGGTCCGTACGCTCGTGAGCGCGCACAGATAGTCTTTCTTGCATCGGTGACACACGCATTATACCTGCATGCAAGCGGTTCTTTTATTATGGGGAGAACTAACCCATAAGAGCGGAATTATCCAAAGCGTTGCCAAGGGGAGTACTTCCCCCCGGAACCCCAGGATTTGAACATTTCTTGGCGCCAATGTTCACAGTCAAAAACTTTAGGTCTAAGTTCTCTAACTGTAGGTCGTTTTCGATCCCACATTTTATTGTAGAAGAAAACTATCTTATCGTACACTTCGGGGCCGTAAAGGCAGAGTTCTCGAAATGCACAATTGGCTCTCACTTGAATTTCCCATTTCGGAGTCATTCCAGGAATGCCAGAAGACTTATATGCTAAAATAGCCATAATAGTCTCAATTTTGAGACGACCTAAAACGCGACCTTGAGGGTCAACGTAGGTGTCTCGACCAAGAAAGCGGCTGGTTTCCCAGTCCGCAAATTCTCGATCAAAGCCTGCATCCTTTTGAGCATCAGTGTAGATCATACCATGTCGTTCACGCAAACATTTGGCAACTGAGCGCATATTATAACCTTGCGCTGCAGCTTCAGGGGAAACACTACCTTTAGTGTCATCACCCATAGCTTTGATTGCCGTATGCTCTTTAAAAGTAAGTTCAGGGCAAACTACTTCAAAAGCATCTTTATGAACAGCCCAAACACAGAATGTGTTAAACAAGGCTGTAAGAAGGTGGCCAGAACTATGGCCACGCATGGCGCGGTAAAGGGCATCGCCACGCAAAAAGAAAAAACCATGCAAACCAGCACAGGCTTTATCTATACAAAGATAAAGTTCTTTGTCATACACATACTTGGACTTGACCATCGCCGCAAAAGCAAGGCAAAGTATTTGTCCAGTAGTAGACTCTTCTTTACTAAGATCTCCCTCCATAAGGTTAGGGAATTTCTCAATAAAGGCATTTATAACAGCCCAGTCTGTAGAAAATGGATTTATTCCGATGCAGCTGGGAGTCACTGACCAATGTTTATTCATATTAGAAATGAAATCGCCAAATTTACACTTTAACCAAATGTTATAAGCTAGATCGTGGCCATTGATTATTCTGGGACATGGGTCTGAAACCCAGACTTTCTCTATTGGCAACAATTCTTTTTTAACGAATTGCACACAAAGAGGTATTACATCTTCACCTGAAAGGGCAAGTTTGTCATATTCTTTAATACGTTCTTCAACCATAGGATGAAGCTTCTTAGCGTCGAAGTCTATTAAAACATTTTTCTGTTCATCCATAAAAGGCCCGACATATTTGCTAGAGCTAGCCATGGAATCGATGCCTTCAACATGTCTTCCAAAAACAGCTTCTTCAACTGTAAGTTCTCTACACATTCCTGGAAAAGCGCAAAAATCAGCACTCCAATCAGGATTAAGCATGGGACTTTCATTAGTATGCGGGGTTGGACCAATATTGAAGGTCTTCTCATTACGATAATCAGCCGCTTCAGGATGCATTCGGCAAGGAACTTCTAAATGACCAAAAAGGCCCTCAACACCACGCACCATTTCCGGATGAAGGGTTTGTGTGTCATTGACAGGAGGGGAGTGAGCTATCTTACCAGTCCATTTGCCAATATATTGAGCACCCATAGTCGGACGTCCCACATGAGGTTTGTCGGTAGAAGCATGAAGAGTGACTTTGTCAAACAGGCCAGGGGCGGTTTGCAAAGCAGTTTCCATCTGAAATGTAGAACTTTGTAGGACAGTTACATTGGACTTGCGTTGATCGTTTCGGAAAATAGGAACTATAAGGCTGTCTTCACCAGCACGGGCCATATGGAGACCCATGAAGTAAAAGCCATCATTACAAGAAAAAAAATAAACTACACCACAATCACCTGGTTCGCCTTTGCCTTCAAAAGCGATGTAATAGGAAAGGAAATGGTCTGTATATCTACCTTTGGCAGTGGTGACGCCATGCGTGGCAGTTGTATGCTTAACACATTTGGCTTCAAAGGGACCTTCAGGACGGATAAGAACAGATTCTTTCTTGGTGGCTCTAAGGTAACGAGTAACACCAGAGTAATCTTTATTTGCGACAAACATATCTCTATCCATACACATATTCCAAATGGAAGAGACTCCAGATAGGATTGGCTTAGGGAAGTGGATAACACCAAGATCACGATCAGTTTCATGTCTCTTAATGGTATAACCAGATGTAAGAACAAGGCAGGTTTTAACGCCACATTGGGGATCGTCAACATAAAATTCAATTTTGTCTAGACAATCGTTATCATCTCTTATGGAACCATAAGCATGCCATGTGAAATGGAAAGTTTGAGAATCCATAAAAATACCATAAACACCAGATTCGATGCCACTATAGGTATAGAATTTTACAAATTTGTTATTCATCATAACCTTAATAATTTTGCCTGTATCGGGATTGCCAGCAGATTGAAATTTGGAATGTAAATTGTAAGGGCAATCGGGAGAACGATACTCTTTAGAGAGCATCTGAAATTCAGAGGGTTCTTCACCATTTCCCATCTGGAAACGACCGTGTTTATAATAATAATTGGCCTCATCTTGTGAAATAACCCAGGAACCTTCTTTTTCGAGTCTAGCTTGTTTTTTATATCTTGAAGAATTATCAGATTCTTGTTTAGGGATCTTGTCAGGAGTATTTAATTGAAACAGTGAAGGTAATTTATAGCCATAAGAAACGGCTATGGCAATGATGGCGGCTGTAGAAGCCGTCAGAAGAGCTGCTGTGGTTGCTATCGCAGCAAGCGGAGTATCAAAGCCAAGATAAAGGAAAAGTAGGAGTCGAACAGAATATCGACTAGGCAACCAATTGCATAAAAAGGGACTTTCATAAAAATCAACCATATCTATAACAAGAGTGGCATTTGCCAAATCGGCGGCATCTACAGAAAAACCGCCTTCAAAGGAATGAAAAGCAATTTGATGATAGCCAAGAGTTTTACACTTGGAAAGTATCTTATCCCACACTGCCGTATTAAAAGAGGAACCAAACCATCTCAAACAGAGCCTGATAAAATCATTAGCATGAATCCTATGAGCAGGGCCCAACTTAGTAGGTATACATTTAAGGGAAAAATTTTCTGTAATACCTTCATCGTTTCCTTGAAGGAAACGGAAATGCCTATCGGCAAAGGCATGGAAACGTTTATACTTCTCAGCGGGAGGGAATTTAATTTCATTTTTAGTATATGAAGTTATATCACGTTTAATGGTTCTTCGCATATCTGAAATACCAGTAACAGTATCAGTTGCTGTGGGTTGAACCCAGGAACCTATCCAACCTTTCCAGCCAAAATCGGCTTGATAAGGTTTAGGATTGCAAAAATAAGAACTTTCACACAAAGATTCAGGTTGAACGTGTAAAACCAGACTGCCGTCGTAGGCACGGCCACCAAAGTAATCATCGAATTCTTTATTCATCTCTTCAATGCCAGCAGGTGCTATATCTGCAGTGGCTTCTGAGAGTTGCTCAACAGTTTGCTGAAGATCAATATATGCAGAACGCACAGAAATTTTGACCTTTTCAGCTGTCTCAACAATGGTTCGTTTCACTTCAATATCATTGAGCTTTGCTTGTTCAACAAACCTTTCGTGATCTTGGGCTATTTTCATATTAGAGTCTTTAACTGCATCTGAAACAGAGGACCAAGCCTGTTGGATAGCTTGTTTGGTCTCTTCTTTAGCATGAGAGACTGAAGTTTTGAGATCTTCCCACAAAGGAACAAAAGATTCCTCATCACATTCAGGAGAATATAGGAATTCGCAAGTAAGGTTATGATCTGTTTGTCGATCTACATGAGATTTGATTTCAGGGTCTTGGACGACAGGTTGGGGCGGAAGGTCAACGGCAGGGTAAAGAACATCAAGATTCCCTTCAGAAATATCGCGGAAAAGATGTTCGCGAGCCTCAGGATCAAGGTCGCGTTCTTCACAAAAATTTTCGAAGGTCTTGGTTAATTGGGTCTCCCAGCCTTGGCAGGCCAAACGCCATGCCCTTTGTGAGTCGTCTTCTTCTTCGGGTTCCATCATTTGCAATGTCGAAACATTCATTCGATTAGCAAAAGTTTTAGACTTAGCCTGAACCATAAGATCAGCGACAATACGTCGACAGAAGGTTTCGGTGTTAGATTTGTGACTAATTCTTCTAAGACTAGAAGATGGGAGTCGTTCGCCTGCTTTAGCATGTCCTTTCTGATAGAAGTTAGGCCCATGAGGGGCAAACTTATCGTCATATTGAGGGACATACAAAGCATTTACTGATCCTCCGATAAAATTAGTCATTTCTAATTGCCAAGCTTCATTGATTTCTGAAATACTAAGTTCAGTATCAGCAATATCGAGTTTTTTTGATTGAGTGACTTTGACGGCATAAGAAATTCTTCTGCCAAAAGCGCCAATATCGGCCATCTTAAGATTGCTAAAATCGGTACAATTTGAGGTGACAATTACGATTTTGGATTTAAATTTATGTATACCTTTGTCTTCAACAGCTGCATAATTGAGTGGAGCAGGAGCAGTGTTGATAAGAGTAATAATGTCTTCTATAGCCATAGCTATTTTAGCTGGATCGTTGATTTGCAATAAATCATCGAGTAGACAAATTGGTTGACCAGCATAGGTGTCCCAAAAGGGAGAGGCGGCAGACTTGGAAAAAACAACACCAGCAGTATCAGCAAGTTCTTGCCAATAGGGTAAGTTTGAATCTCGTTTCATTAAATAAAGGATGATACGCCTAAGAATAGGGATCAAATCACTTTTTCCCATACCAGGGAGGCCATAAAGCCATATAAGGATAGGTTGGGTACGATTTTCAAAGCCGTCCACGTGTTCTAAACACATTTTTTGTTGGACGACAAGTTGTTGTCTGAGAACCTCGATAGGACGAGACATTTTCTCAAAATATTTGGTGGTTGCAATTCTGGTTGCATAGGAATTCCACCAAGTGTAATCGGCGAGTATTGCGGAACAAATATCGCGATTGGTAGCAAGTTTATCTTTTAATAAAGGATCTTCATTACGTGCTAAGATTCTTGCTTTGACATTTTCAAACTCTTCAATGAACTTGAAGTCTTGAGCCAGGGGACAATCGGGGTCGATTTTGAAGGCTATCCAAGTGATTAAATATGTCATATTTCCGAAGATAGTGTCAAAGAGATTGCTAAAGGGCATGATGTTTTTCATTGCATCGAACACTTCTCTAAAGCCTACGACAGTCTTAGCCCATATAAGGGAACAGATGCTAAGAATGGAGGCAATAACAAAGCTAAAGGCTTCGACTTGGAATTCGGATTCACCAGGTTTAGGAGCTTTATCTTTGCAAGTATCGATCACATCGATGACTTGAGTGCATTGGGTCTCAGTTGCTTCAGGCCAATAGAGTCTAACAAGGGAGCGTTGGATAGCTATGGAAATAGAAGTGACACAGAAGCCTATAAGGAAGCCTGCAATAATACTGGCGATGCCTATAAGGACTTTGGTGAGGGTCGTTAAACGACCTTCAACAACAAACGCTTCAGTAAACTTTTTCTTGAACGCGTTGAAGGAATCTTTGATTGTTTGGTACGTATTTGTAATATCATTGACCATTTGCACGGTCTTGTACATTTGGAATTCAGCGTCAGCATCAAAGGACTGAAGGAATTTGATTTGGAGTGGGCTAGAAGCATAGCGCATAAAACGAGGAGCAAGTCTTAGGGCTTTGGTGAAAGATGGGGACATCTTTATGAGCTTGCCGGAGGGTGAGGACACTTCCCCGGTATCGACATAATGTCGATAACATTCGGCAATTTTCTTTCGACCAACTTGGGTCCAACCAACTTTTGAGCAGAAGTAAATAAAAATTTTATAATATTGGTGAACATCTGACTCAGTTTCAATAAACTTGGGCCAATGTGTACGAGTTGTATTTACTCTGCTAAGAACTGGAATGGAGGTACCGGAATAAAAGACAGGGTCGTCTTCATCGGCATAGATGCCCATAGCGCGGGATTGGAATTCAGATTCAATTTTGACACAATCAGGAATTTCGAATGTAGTAGGGTCTAAAGCTTTAAGAGCTAAAGTATGCCATTGATCTGATATACGCTCTTGAATAACGTATAGATTGGGGCTGAGTGGAACAGCAGTGGGTGAAGGTTGAAACGTGGATATTGGTATTTCATTAGTTTCAGCCCAAAATTCTTCATCCAAAAAGTATTCTTCGGCATCAAAGCCAACTTCACCGGGCCACAAGTCTGGGCAAGACTGATCTGAAAAGATAGGGTGGCAAGGTGGAATTTCAACATCCATTTCCTCAAAATTAAAATCTTCGTTAATAGTAGGTAGGAGAGGATTAGCATCTTCTCCCCATTTATGAATCTTTGTAGGAAGAATCTGGAGAGTAGAGTCAGAGTCGTCACCAATATAATGGTGATAAAAACCGGCAGGTTCGACAGGGGATTCAGAGGTGGAAATATTGTTAATAGTGGTTCCAGTGATATCCCTATGGATGGTGATTTCGTCGCATCCGGCACAGAGGCCGTAGGTGAGGTCATTATGAGGTTCTGACATCTGGGATTGGACGTACTGGCAGTCGGTGCAACAGAGGTAGTAGTATTTTTGAGCAATATGCTGACTGGCAGGTGATAAGATTAAAAGAGGACAATAAGGTTCTTTCTTATTGAGAGCAGCGTATTCTTTATTAATTTGGTCTTGTTTAATACGTTGGTCTCTAAGCTCGACTTCGATCTTACTAGTAGAAAAGCTAGCAGAGGTAGGAGCAGGAAGGGAAGTTTCTTTCTTGGGTCGAGTAATTCGAGTTTTGGAAGGAGATTTGCGAGATGGAATAATAAGAGGTCCAGACAAGATACTGGTAACATTAGTAGGGGGAAGCGCCGGAAATTTGGCGTCGTCCACTTTTAGCGAAGATTCGTAGATCTTTTGTTCGAGAAGGAGAGCATCATTTTTGTGCTTTTGTAGTCTCTTTTCAGATTTTTCCTTTCGAGTAAGCTTCTTAGTCTTTTTGACCACTGTACCGTCTACATCTCTAGTACGGGTATCAGGGGCTTTAGAAGCTGCTAAAATTGATACTACATCAGCAGTTTCGCTGTATAGTATTTGGGCCGACTGTTTCGTCGGGAGCACACGTGGACAAGTGCTCTGCTCAGGGAACTCTTTTATTTTGCGAGTCTCTGAGTTTGCAGATCTTTTTTCTGCAAGATTGAAAGAATGTTCAATTACAT
>Ga0222736_10000020_pt1 | contig 10815 bp, 6 predicted proteins | sample NatBWC4Mmetat_FD_169119 | JGI IMG/M metagenome (GOLD analysis project Ga0222736, IMG submission 169119) | Metatranscriptome of forest soil microbial communities from Barre Woods Harvard Forest LTER site, Petersham, Massachusetts, United... ... | reverse complement strand
GGGAGAAGGGTGGTCGTTGATGGATCTTTGGTCTGTGCCGGCTATCTGCTCCCCCCCTGGGTCCCCGGAACCAACTTCGCCTCATATCCCACCGTGGTAGGATCACCAATAATATCATGTTTCTGTGCCTGGCACAAGCGTGCACGGCCACCCATGCCTCTTTGATTGCTCCGGACGATGGTTTTTTCTTAATTCTCATGTAGCCCAAGTAGACCTACCCCAATGTGTCTAAGGCTCTGGGGACAGATAACGAGATAATGACTTAGCACAGTACCAGATCAAATACTTACTCGGACTAAACTGGATCGAGTCGAAAAGCGCTGACTGTACGGTGGCCCCTGACTCCCACCTCATCAGTGTGCGCAGGTACGGTTCATGACCTGCTTGCTCATCGTCGTTGTGAAGCCCAAGATACCATTCAGCGGCGAATAATGCCTCTAGTATTTTCGTCCACTCGTGATATACAGCTCTAGACGCATATTCGCCTGCGAGAGCTCTAAAGACACCGATTGACGATTCCATAACCTCCTCAGGGGCAAGGCTACAATCAACACCAAGACATCCGAATACACTCCAGAGGGTATAAGGTAAGTATGTATTTGGTTCCAGACGGTATGGAGTAATGCACGATGTGTTGCAGTCGTACCCGCGGCACGCCTGTTGTAGTGTGTGGGGGACAAACTGGCAGCATAAGTACAGCCACTCCGTACAGCCTCCTTGAGTGTCTATGACTGTCCACGTCGCTTTGACTTTACATACCTGGGGTAAAAGTCCTAGCAACGACATGTGACCCGTCAATGCCCCTCGATATCGATACAGGACATTCCCACGCCATTTACAATTGATCAACTCCCTGAAAGGACGCAAGCTCGATGACTCGAGGTCAGGCTGATAGTCTATAACCAGCAAGTCACTCTTCTGGATCCGTCGGAGGAACTCGGTGGCTACGAATGGGTCATCCCAGTCCCCTGACGTTGTGACATTAAGCACAGATTGCGAGTAGCAGTCAGAGTATCGCGATAAACGAACCAACGGGGGGGCATACCCATGGAGATGACCAGCATCATTCTGAACGTCACGACTAAGGTCGAGTCCTGTAACACTCCTACACCCATGTTCAAGGGAGGCCAATGCCGCCCCACCCAATCCGGCTCCGACTATATATAGACGAGTGTAACTGATGCATGCTAGTACTCGCCGATACACAAGATAAGCATGGGAGGAGTAAGGTGACGGCATGCCTTGTGCCCTCCAGTAGCTTCGCTGCAAACGAGTTCCGAGACTGTATTGATATCGTGCAGGGTCAATACCCTGAATGCCCCATCTAACAACTGCTACCGGCAGTAATGAGCCACGGACTGGTGCCACCTTATAGCTATATCGTCGAGGGATAATCGCATGGCCGCGGACAATACGCAAAATCTCTGTGCTTGATAAAGGCGACATCTTCGGGGAACACCTATGGCGCCCGTTAGCGAGATTCGCCCATTCAACTGCGATTGATTCCACAGGCGGATGTGCAGGGCGATCGGCCACAAGCTCGTTGACAAGAAGGTTATAGACAGAGAGTACCTTATCTTCTTCGCTAATATATCGGCCGCCCCGTATAGTAGCCACAAGAATTCCATTGCTTCTATACATCTCGTCATAAGTAACTATGTCTGATGTAAACTGATGGCGTGATATACGCTTGGCAGCAGTTATGAGTGAAGACGAGAGAGTATTTGGTGAATCGTCCGGGAAGCATATGAGCGGGCTCTTGTAATAAAGAGACGACGGGCTGTCGAGGAACTTGTGGACCGTCGAGCTAATAGTCGAGATCAGGGCCCCCAATCTTCCCGACCCGGAGTCGTATCTTGGTCCGAGCCCAATGTTGAGTTGCATTACTAACGGATCATCCTTCATGTATGGGTGGCGGAGCAAGGGCTCAATACCATGTAACAATGGTCGTGCTAGTCCTCTGATAATTGCGAGCAGCTCGCTTCTATATCTTATTGCACGCTCCTGATTTGCAAAGGTCGAGTCATAGAGATCAAGGATACAAATAGCTACAGCATTGATATAGGTCTCAAGACCGAGCCCTAGAATCTCAAGAAGGTCTATCTTCAAAGGGCTCAACGCCTCCTGCGTCTCCATAACAGAAAGGATGGCACGCGGGCTGCCTAAGGCTGCCTTGATCCGAGAGATTAGAGCAAGTAGCGGCAGATCAGGGTGGTCGATCGCCACTGTTGTTACGCCGTAGATTGAGTATCGTGATGGACCGGTCGCTCGAACCAGCCGCAATCCAGGATCGTACACAAGATGAGAGCGTGGAATCGGGATATCTGGAAGCGGTGAGGGGTCAGATACATCCATGGCAGCGGTTGGTAGAATGTCCAGCGGGAGGTTGCCAATAATGACCTTCGTGATTAGATTACGGGATGCAGGGTCATATAAGTGGTCGGCACGGGCTATGAGATACAAGAAGAACTCTTGAAACATTACAGGGTAATCTTCTTTTGATCCCGAGAGGTAACCCGCATAGTTAGAATCGAGTACACAGTGAGAAGCTATGCTAATCTGGCCTAGAATGTAAGCGTCGCGTTCCCCGATGCGTGCCGCATAGCGATGACTCATGGACCCTCCGGACACTCGTGCAAGGAGATGAGATACGGTGGACAGTCTCAGATCACCTCGGGAAAGTGCTGCATAATCCAGGATATCTAACATACCGGCTGAGTGATTGCATTGGGTCATGATTGATTGGAGCTTCAGTACTGCAGAGGTACTTGTTCCTCCACCTACAATCTTGTACCCTTGCTCCGCTCTCTTCTCGCGAGTTCGCGAGCCTACGTATGCGGTCTCAGGCCCCCTATGATAACGAGGATCAGCACAGTCCTGGATAAGGCTACACCGAATCTCAGTTCCAGTCATAGCAGGGTCTGTACTGAAGGGAAAGTCCACAGGATGATAGCTCGTTAGCCCTTCGATTGACACCCCCACTGCTTCCCATCGTCGGCGCAGTGATCGGCAGTAGTCATATAGGCTTGTATGGGTCAGCTTTGTACAAGGTTTAAACTTTGCCGCTCTCTTAAGAATATACCGGATCTCCTTTGCTCCCGCCGATATAAGGACTGAAGAGAGGTTCTCGCCTCCTGTCTTGCGACTGAGCGTCTGAATCGTGCGTGTTGTCAGGAACATCTTAGATATCGTATCAACGGCCCCAAGTACGCTGCAGTCCCAGATATCTCGTGCAATAGTCGGGTTGAAGGGAGTAAGCTTCTTCAGTGCTGCGAGCAGGTGATTGGTGTATGCAGTTAGGTCAGCACGTAACACATCGCCGATATCCTTATTCTTAACACTACTTCGCAACACCTCTAGAGTCGATGCGGCTACTGACTGTGAGGGTGAGGTTGGCTTATCAATTGGTAAGCCATAAGGATCCTGCACAAGGGCCTGGAGAGTAGGATGTTTTGAGAAGAATCGGTCCTCTGTCGCCTCGTACAATATTCCTGAAGCTACGTACAGCTTATCCTTAAGCGTCCATAGTGAGGACAATGATTTGCTTAGAGGGTCTGCCCCCCCTCGGTACAGAAAGTCCATGTACCCGAGCACGGGAAATCCTCCAAGCTCTGGGGGATTCAAGAGAGTGTACTCAACCTCCTGCTTGCTCATTCCTCTAGTCATTAGGCTTGTTCCTGATAAGTATGGCCCAGGAATCGTATTACACCTCAAGAGGTAGTGGGAGGCATGATGAAGAGCCAGGTAGTATCCCACTATAGGTGTCTTGAGCCTTTCAGCAGCAGCAACCGCTCCGGAGAAGATAGCCCCCACGTTGACACCAATGGAAGGGAAATCTACAGGGCTGGTGGGGAAGAGTCTGGAAAGAGCCTTGAGCGACGTGAAATAGTCAACCCCATTGATAAAGACGTCCTTACTGTATGTAATTACGCGTGTTGATTCCAAGCACTCTTCAGGCTTAAGGTCCTGATTTACACTCGCACAGGCTGCAGCACAGCGCTTCGTGATCTCTTCCTTTAGACTGTACGTTTGATCCCTCTCAGAGACTGATGGGTCACGCGGTACGGTCACAGCTACTGTCACATTATCTCCCTGGATTGTGAGTGTATAGGCAAGGTTAAGGTCATGGATGGCCATATCTATCATTGCTACCGTGCATAGCGACCATAGCTTCTGGCAGATCCCCTCAAAACCCCCGAGGTGTCGGATCCAGTGGAGATCAGATACTGGAGGCTCATCTTTGTCAATACCTTCGGGCATGAGACCATTGACTCTCACCATGATATGGGCAGATGAGAAGAAACTGTGTGCAGTAGTAAACACGTGTAGGCATCCAAACAGCCTATTGAGATCCTGACCGACCAGGTGCACCACGTACTCCCTCCATCTCAGATTCCAACGCGATAGATCCAGTTCGAGGAAGAGCTTTGCAACATCAGGATGAGCCTCCGGCCTCGTAAGCTTAAGGAAGCGCTGCGTCACCTCAAGTCGGGAATCAGTCATCGTGAGCTGCGGAAAGAGTGGAAGTATAGTCTCAGCAAGATTAGCCTCATGGATAGTGAAGAAACAACGCATGGGGAACACAAGCATGGAGAACATCCTGGCAGCTAGCTTGAACTCCCTCTCCTTAGGGCATAGGGACACAATGAACCAGTCCTTTGGGATTCGATTCTCCTCTACTAGCCTAATTATATCAGACGGCTTAAATGAGTCCATATTAAGCAGAAGCTCTAGGAGAAGACGGCGCTCGGATGATGCCTTTGTCTTATGATCCCATGAGGCAAGACGATCTTTCCACCCGTATGATATTGACTTATCATCCATGAGTTCGAGATAATTATCAAAGTTGTCGAGATCAAAGTTCTTATTGAATGTGGCATCATTCCAGTCGCTAAGATCGTACATAGATCTATGCAGCCTGAGCTCATTCCGAAGGAACAGCCTACGTAGTGAGGTGTCCTTATCGCCGAACGTGATCGAGGGCCACTCATGGTGTTTTGCGATGTATCCTGTGACAAGGAGATGTCTGAAGGTATTCCGGAGCTTGTACGCGTCTGAAGGAAGAGTGCGATCCGAGCTAAGTGCTTCCTTAGCGGCTGACATTCCACCTCTTCTCGGGTCAATAAGGGGGTGACCACTACATTTCTGAAGCCCGAAGAGCTCGACTACGTGCGATATTTCCTTACATGAGGTAAGGATCATATGAAATTCAGAGGACATGTGTGAAGTCGTGGGGCTCATCTTGAGATCTACTCGGATCTTATCCTCTTTGGCGTCGACCTTTTTCATCATCCGTGCATAGGAGTCATCGGGCCCGCTCAAAATATCACCAGCTATACGAGACATGTATGCCTTGGAGAGACTCTCAGTGGACTTCGCAATCTCGTATCCTTCATTACCGTACAAATCAAGGGCGTGCTCTTGCCACTTCCATAGCTGGTGTGCAAGATAGGTCATATTCGTATCCGGATAGAGAGTAAGGGATGCAAGCGTAGCGTTGGCTCTGGAGTAGCATGAGTCCTTAAGGAGCAGTACTTGTTCGTATGTCATTAGCCACCCGACCGGGCATAAGGATTTATCGTAGATGTAGCATAGGGAGTCCGACATAATCATAACTCGGCCAAGAGCCTCTGATCCTATTCGTGCTATGCCGCGAGCCCCTGATGTCATTCGCCTTGCATACTCCCCTAAGACTTGTTCCCAATAGGTGAACTTCCTCACCTGGTCTATGTATGCGGTAGAGCATGTCGCATGTAGCATGGCGTTTGGAGAGCAGGCATTGTACGCATTAGCTCCAATCTCCTCGGCAACTGCATTGATAATCTTATGGTAACCAATCGCTACCTCCCGCATTTCTCGTCCTACAATCGCTACTGGTCGTTTATATGTGTCAAACAATCGGCTGTAGTCTTTCGGGTCCGCCACACGTATCTCATTTGCGCCAGATTTGAGTGCCTCTTGGAGAACACGCCAGTCTTGCTTCAATGCACCGGTCCAATCCGTAGGGGTATATTTATGGTCCCCTCCACTTTCCCTCAGTATCCTAGCTGCGGCTCTTAGACGAACATCAATAACTGGGCTATCCAAGTACAGTGACGGGAAGTATATATTCTTGTGTGTATAAGAGGAGTGTGTTGTGTATGTCGCCATAGTGCACAATAATCGTTCTGTTTCACCCGGTTTTTTTTCATGAGGACCAGTTATACGATGTCATAACAGGGTGACCGAAGTGGCTCGAGGCAGCACTGCAACCTCAGAATCAGGTGTCCAGGGTAGAGATACTACAATCCTGTAAATGTTTTAGAAGCGTCGAATAGCCGTAACACGCTGGTATAAGCTTATAGTTATCTCCTCTAAGATCTTGCTGTCATAAGCGGATTGAACCCAGACCTTCAGCTCTGGCGAATCGTTGAGCACGGTCTCCGACACAAGGCACGCTGCTATGATAAGAGCTTCACCGCGGAGAACGCAACACTTGGTGATGCTCTCATGTGACGCGACAGCGCTGGTATACTCCAGGGCGTCCTCAAAAGAATGGACAGGCCTCGCTAGGATAGATACCTCGAGTAGGTCAGAGACAGTTACCAGCGAGAGCATGTGTGACCCAAGCCGGGACGCACATAGCTCGGCCTCTTCCCCTGCGACACGCAGTTCTTCTTCTTCAAGCTTGGTAAGCCCCACCTGGCTGTCGAAGGCTGTTTCGAGTCGTTGCCTGTCGATGGCCTGATTGAGATTATAGAATAACCCGGGGCCAGGCATAGAACCTCTACGAGGAGTAGAGGTTTTTCTTAAGTTTCTCACTCTGGTTAGTGACTATACAGGGAGCTGGTAGCCTTTAGATATATGATATAGGGTCCATAGCTATTCAATTCAGTGCCCGTCTTCAGCCCGCAGAGGCTGTGCAAGGTGGTTAGATCTCCGAGTAAGGGAGCTCGGCCAAGACCTTCGTAATGACCTCGTCAGTCAACTGGGGTGTAGTTAGGTGTGTCTCAATCGACTGTGAGACTTCTGCCGCTGCTCGTTGGTACTGCAATGCCAATCGTAAGGTTGGGTTGAGCTCACGGAGCTTGTTGGCAAAATCAATCAATACACTCGTCGCTTCCGGTAGGAGCTCACGCGCTGGTCGGGTCCTATCCGTACGAACGTCTGTCACACGGGGAGGAGGGGTAAAACCGGCGATCTCACACAAGGAAGCGACTTCAGCTTGGCATATATATAATGCACCAAATGTCTCGATAGCCAGCAACTGGAGATCGTCAAACTTTCCCCGGAGTCCAACAGCGGCGTTTGCCACCTTAACTACACTCTGACTACCTGCGATTGACCGCGTTAACAGCGAATGGGCCTTGTAACTCTCCTCATCCTCAATAGCTCTCTTCCGTGCTAGCTCCCCTCGGGTAGAAGTAGAGACACCGGAGTCCCGGTTCCTTCGGTATGTCTCGTATGCAGAGTCAACGTTCTCCAGAGGCGACATGTTGAGGCCGGCTAGGCCTTGGAGACCATTTGCAAGTCGGGAAGCAGCTGTGGAGGGAGATGACATTACTGTGTATAGGATCTGTCCCTGGTACGGCTAGAGGTCACAAGATGGGCAAATAGTACGATGTATTCTTTATGTCTCGCCGGTTTTTTTAAAATACGATTCCAGCCAGACTAACTTGCAGACGATGAATAAGACGCATAGAGGAGAGTAGTACTAAACAAGATATGATCGTTATGGGGTACCAAGAGTATAGGATCCCATACTGGACAAGCCTACGCGACTATTCGAACATAGTTGGTGCAGCCCCGGACGCATGTGTGGTTACAACATTGAGTGCACCACCACCCCAGCCCACCGTTAATGAGCTTTCACCGAGCGGTTCTTCAGACTCGGTTCCTGATGGTGACGGCAAGGGGAGGGTCCAAGGGCTAGGACTCGCCACAGCCTGGGTACCAGCTGATGCTGACCTCGACCGGGCTGCATTGCTTACGGGCGACCTACTCGCTCGATGCTCCGCTGCCGCTGCCTTTCGAGCGGCTAAGGCGGCCTTCTCCTTCTTCTCTTCTTTCGACTCAGTGCACAGTTCGAGAAGCTCAGCCGCCGAGCGTCCACGAATGTTGCTCGCATACTCCTGCGTCGACAGGATGCGGTCAGATTTCTTGAGTTCATCCTCTAATGCCTCAAGCGCTGTCGCTTGGTCCTTAATGAGGTTTGAGGACACAAGGAGGACACGAATGGCATTTACGACACCGACTCGCAAATTATAGAGTATTTCATCATCAGTGCCGCTCTCCGCTACCTGGTCCTCAAGCTCGACTTCAACGCCGGAGACCTCAGTGCTCCACTCGGTAGTGGAGGTGATTAACTCAGTGAGAGAACCGAGCTCAGTGAGTACACTTAAGTAGTTGGCGCGAGCTTTAACTACCTCAGCAGCTTTGGAGATTGCCTGCTCGTGATCCTCTCTCAACCGATTGAGTTTTTCCTTGTATCCCCGGGGTATGAGATGCCCAATTCTGTCTTGGGAGATCAATGACATATTGATTCGGGACATAAAGATGGCGAATAAGGCCAGATCGAAGACTACAAGTGGAGCCTTCTTAAGGATACGAGTAGACACCGGAATTTCCTGTTTTGTCTCGTCCTGGTTTTTTTTGAATGGCCTAGAGAAACGAGCTAGACACATTGAGAACATGCCATAGAATGATAGTACATATAAAACAAGGAGAAGCAGGAAGGGGGAAGCATAGCTGGACGAAGAAGGAACACACAGTATCGACCTTTGTACCCTTACACTCTGAGTACCTGCCCGGACTAGTATGCCCTCGACGAACCGATTGAGGAGAGCACGGTAGTTCACGTTATCCGTTAATCCAGTCCCCCACTATCGGCCGCGATAGCCTCATCCCCCCATGACAGGCTACGGGGCGGCTGAGCACTAGGGCCGGCGTCCGCTCTTTGGCGGGAACCTTCAGTCTCGGAGAACGGGTCCCCGTCCCCGTATTCCTCATTCCCCCCTTGCGCACGTGCGTATGACGCCATTAGCTCCGGATTCTCCTGGAGATATCGGAGGGCCTGGGCCTTGCCTTCGTCGTCAAGGGCAGTGTAGCGCTGGTCAGGGGTGGGCGTGTGAGTGGCACCTTCGAGGTAGTCAGTGGGCTCACCTGACCACTGAGACGGGGCATCCTCCTCGGCGGGGAGGGCAGCCACCTGATGTTGTGAGGCCGCAGGCGCTGTCTCATCCCCGGGTTCTTCCTCGCTGCCATCGGACTCCGTTTCCTCCTCCTTGATGCCCGAGAACTGACCGTAAGAGATGGAGCCCGGGTCTCTGACTTTTGCAGTGGGTCTGGCCACATCCTTTGTACCGAACACAGTCTTATGACGGAGTGAGCGCAGATGGTCAAAGTCCTCACGTATCGCCGCGTCGGCGGTGTGCTCAAAGTGTTCGAGGTTCTCATCTGTCTCGCTCATAACCGATACCGCGAGCCCGGTCAGCTTGATCAACCGCTTCCGGTTGTATAGATGCGCAGCATCGCCGTGAAGGAGCCTGTAGTAGGGACGAGTCGAGACGGGGATTTGAAGCTCTGCACGAACGGACTCCATGAAGAACGCAAGCTCTCCTGTTAGTGCTGGGATATTCCAGACAAACGGGTATTGGTCCAAAAACTCTGCACAAATGGACGCGGATTGCATCCCAGCTCCATCCATCAAGTTCAGTACGGTAGTGAAGATTGCACCTGTCTTTCCTGATTTTCCAGAGCGCACGGTAAGAAGAGGCTCAATCAACCCCACACGCACCGCAAGATGGGAACTCCATGCACGGCAGATGGCACGCACACTGTGCTGCGCCAGGCTTCCCGCTCCTGTGACATACTCCCATGGGCCAACCGACTCCTTGTGAGCATGTTGAAGATTGCCAGCTCGCTTTGAGACTGCATTGTAAGCCAATAGTTGCCCTGGGTCAGAGACTTGAGCTGAAGGGATCGATTTCCCAGCGATGTACACGTACAATGCTGCCATCGCCATAACCTCGTGAATGTCTTTGACTGACCCGGCTACACCAATCCGGGCTGCGCTCCCCACTGTGGCCTCTACATGGGGGAACCCGAGGGACTCGCTTATCGCGGCGAGGAGCCCGATGATTTTCTCGAGTTGAGGGCCGGTAGCGGGTCCAGCAATTGTATCCTGGATGGTCTCGTCGTCCTCTCGGCTAAGCAATCTGCCCATGCCGTCCACAAGTCTTTTGAGTTCCATAAGCTGGCGGATAACAGCGATGGGGAGCTCACGAATGGTTACTCCCGTCACTGACCCTCCGTAAGAAAAGACGGCATAAAGAAGAGTGGCTATTACTGCCATCCATTGGGGAAGGCACTGTGCCGCACGCGGAAGACTCATATTGGTTATCTCCGAGGCGCCGGATATGGTCTCCTGTGGCGCCGGGAAAAGTCGGCCGATCAAACCAATTGCAGTCGCGAGTGCTAGTACCACATCTTTTCTTCCAAGACCATCAGGTAGGCCTCGCGACGGGACACTATAAACGGTGATGACGTCCTCGAACAATGGAGCCATCGCCGTCTCTCCGGCCCCTAACGTCGGCACCAGCAGCCTACTTCCGAGCGCTTCCTGGCGAATACGCATGTACTCTTCCTCGTGGGTCTCCTGTTTCTTCGTTACTTTTGGGGACATAGTTGATTCAAATAGTGAATTGGGCGGCGTTGAGTTTCAGTTATTCTGTATTTCTCAGCCGGTTTTTTATAAATAATAGGAAGACCGGAACGCGACATCGGTGATAGAAATACATGTTGTCTGTATTGATGACCGGACGAGGCCCTGAACAG
>Ga0222736_10000019_pt1 | contig 10969 bp, 3 predicted proteins | sample NatBWC4Mmetat_FD_169119 | JGI IMG/M metagenome (GOLD analysis project Ga0222736, IMG submission 169119) | Metatranscriptome of forest soil microbial communities from Barre Woods Harvard Forest LTER site, Petersham, Massachusetts, United... ... | reverse complement strand
GTTAAAATAAAGTTTACAGCTTTTTAGTTAAACAAAAAGTTATGGACAAAAAGAGTAAAAACCGGGCTATTGACAGGAGAATCATAGATCACATAGACAAAAAGGTTAATAATAAACAAAGAGTTATGTAATTAAGCAATGAATCACACAATACACTATCCAAATTAGTTGGATTTAAAACAGTGAATCAATAAAACATATATACAAATCAAAAGAACTATGAACATTGTAAAGCGGTTCATAGAGGATAGGTCGGGTAATGGGGCTTATGTGCAAAAGGGCACAGCTCTATAGATTCCGACAAAGACGATTGATAGATATACGAAAACAAAGCATACAATTTGATTAGGCATCAAAATATACGAGAAAGAAAATACTAAAAACTGATTGCACTCTTACGCCACCCTCAACAGGGCTATGGACAAAATCAGCGGGCAGAATTCTGCTCCACCCGAAAGAACCTCGACGTAAGTTAAAGAATTATAACAAGTGATTGGAATAAAACTATATACAAGAATTGCCCGCGTCGATTCGTGGGTTGTACTTGGTGCGCTGGTGGCTGTACAAGGATCGGTTTACCGATCCCGACGATACGGGGCGTTGGACACCTGAACAAGTTCTCTCCGAACGAACGAAGATTACAAGTCCATTTTACTCTCGCGAGTGGTATCCGTGGCCCCGTGTTAGTCAGTTAATAATCAAAAATTTTTATTTCTAAGATTGCTACGACATGAGAGATGAGTATTGCGAAGGCAGCTTTCCCCATCCCATTAATGATTGCGTAGGAGATGAATTCCAACTAGACGTAGTTGGATCACCTGCAAGCTGAGAAGTATAAAGCCTTCCACCAACCATCCTCTGACTTACTCGCGGCTCAGGCATTGTGCCTGGCATCTGTGCGAGATAAGCTGGAAGACCGGCTTGTTTGAGAGCTTCCTGCTTCTGAGCAAGCTGATAATCGAACATGTTTCGTTGTAAATCATTCCGATTTGATTCGAGTCCGAGCTGCTGATTATACTCCTGTGCCGATTGTTGTGACACATGCGAGTACTGATCTTCTCTCAAATCACGAGTGAACGACTGGCTTTGAAGCGCTTGTCGTTCCTTGAATTCCCTATCCCTAGCAGCTAGCTCAGCTACAGCTGCGTTTCGTTCTCTGGCGCCAAGAAGACCAAAGATGCCTCCTGTAACAGAACCCAAGAGGTTTGAACCTCCTTGAATAGCTGCAGCTCCCAAAGCTGCTGCCATTGGCCGTCCTGTTGGAGTGCGTCTGGAATCTCTGGATGTGGGCTCGGCACTGGGTCGAGCTTGATTTTCAGGCGAAGTTTCGTCGAAAAGGGATGCGATAGAATAGGGCTCTTCGTTGAAATCTGGTACCGACCGTCCTCGGACTTCTCCACTGTCGCTAATCCACTGCGATGAATTGCGCCCTCTAATAGTTCTTTCGTAGTCTCCTCTGGGAAAGCTGTCGAGACGTAAACCATTAGCGAAGGCACTTCGTGGTATCTGAGATGGAGTGTTATCCAATCGCGGTAGTCTTGTGGTTCCAGTAAAGCGATTCCCGGATGGATTTTCGAAGAAAGAATTCGGATTCGTGTATGGGTATCCCTGAGAATGTTGTTCAGGGAGTGGATCGGCAGCTCCGAAATTAGACCGGCTTGGCAATCGGCCGGCATTGATTAGAGAATTTACAAAATCACGAGCAGAATCAGGATCAAGAGCGTCGGCAACTGGTAGATCTCTAGATCTATACCAGGTCCTCGTCATCGGTTGCCTTCGAGCAGATATCACGGATCCTCTTACGCGCAAGTTCTTCCCACTTGGCTAGATCCTTATAGTCCTCAGCATGTGCAACAGCCGCTTCGACGAGTGTGATATTTATCAACGAGTCTAGAGCGGAGTCGAATGCCCTCTCCAAGGCTGTACCGTTCTTTGGGCTCTGAACAGCAGCCGGCACAAAATCCGTTTCCGGATGATGGAAGACTGATGTGAGGGTGGGACGCTGATACGGTGCGTCCTTTCTCGATCCAAATCCTGGTTCACTGTAATCACCGTTGTTTTTCAACCACTGCTGCCAGCAGTTGATGATTGGTCCACTGATTTTCTTGAGTGTCACGAGATTCGTACACCCAGGCTCAAGGAAAGCTGGAATCGCAAAACTCAGGTCCTTGTATGTTCCTTCTGGAAGCTGTTCGAGTTGGGTTCTGTTCAGAGCACAGTATGTTAGTCCGTTGAAGACTACAAATTTGACTGGCTTGTCTTTGAACTGAATGACCACCTCGAAAAGACAGAATGATGTCTGCGGAACGAAATGTCTTGCTTCTGCCATCTCAATCACAATTTCATATTCCGGAGTGAATATTCCCAATTAGTGGGAAAGATCACTATATCACCGGTGAGGGCCGCCGAGGCTTGTCTGTTCGCGATCAGACGCCCCGGTTCGAACCCCCGAAAAGACCGAACTACTGCCTATTGGAGGCAGAGCCCGGTCGAGGCGCCGCGGCTAGATCTTGTCTGCCACGGGTTGAGTACGTGATGCCCTGTTGTTGCATCATTTCGTACACCTTTCGCGTGACCTCATCCACAAGTGCTGGTCTCGGGATGGTCGGGCGCCTCGCTGAACCCACAAGAAGTGAGTTCTGAATGATCTGAGTACTCGTTGGAATCTGAGTAGTCATATCAATGAATTCCGTTGGCAGATAGAGATTTTGCCAATACGGTCCGATGATGACTGTCGTTTGCGGACTGGTCGTGAAATATCCTGGATAGTTGAACTTCAGGTATCCAATCGGCAGATTCGTCACCTTATCGATGACCGTAAACAGGATTGCTTGTCCTGGAATGAGCGATCCTTTCGCGTTTCCTGACGTGAGCGCGTCGATCTGAGCACTTGTCTGAGTGGAATCGACGTTACCCAGTCCATTCGGATAGCTTCCTGGCTGTGATCGGAACATGACAAAGCTCTCATTCAGACTGGGTGTTATCGTCTGAGTGAAGTTCGGATCTGGAATGACAGTCATCTGGACATTCACGTCAAGATCCACGTAGCATGGACTAGACTGAGCAGCTCCATCTGCAATCAGCGTTGGATACATCAACGCAGCACTTGACATGTTGAGTGTCGTGTTCTGCGTGATGTTGTTCTGATTTGTGATGGGAGAAGTCCAAGTATTCGCTGCTGTGTTGATCAACCTTGACGCGGGATTCCCGTGAGTGAACAGAGTCACTGGTCTTGAAATGTCCGGTGTCGTCGTGCCCCACGTTGTTATCGTCGTCGTTGGTGGTGTCTGGAGAGGATTGCCAACTGCAAGTGGCGCTCCAAACCACGGCGCATATGCTCGTCCAAAGTTCGTTCCATCGCCTTGCACTTGTCCATACATCCCCATTGTCAGAACAGGTGTCGCGGACGCCGAGTACGTCACAATCTCGGTGATTGGTTGGTCGTTGTAAGGACTGAGCACGACGTGTGGTTCTGGAGGAAAGAACTCCTGAAAGGCTGCCAGCGTTGGAGGTCCATCAGTGAGACTTGGTAGTGGCATGAGTTGGGCCACCCGAAAGGACTCATCAGGACGATTGAAAATGACGATGTTGACAGCCGTGACGCCTCCATTCGACGAAATAAGTGGTGCAAGCACAAAAACCACAAATGTGCCACCAGTTGCTTCCGTTGATCCCAGGACCTCATTCCTCCAGTGGAAGAGAATATTCTTCTCATCGACTCCTTTCTTCGACACCGAGGTAGCTTCCTTAACGTCAATGATGTCATAAGGAAACACAGTCATGTCCGCGAGTGTGTGTGCGTTGCTGATGTTGTAGTTTGGTGGCATTCTGCAACATCCGAGCTTTCCACCGTTGAAACCCGTTCCAGCGATTGTAAAAGTCCAGACGAGTCCTCCAGTCCAGGCATTGTAAGGTGCAGCAAAGTATTGCACATACGCATTTGCACCTCGAGGTGAAATGGGCTGGTCATAAATGATAGTACCAGCATTCTGAGTGGAAGACCAAGCGATGGATGCAACGGCGATATCCTTGTCGTAGAGTTCTCGAGGAAGCATTCCAGGCGCGCCTGTTCCAGAAGTGATGAAACGACTAAGGCTCTCTGTCTTCTGTTCGATTGGTGCCATTGGAGTTGCTGGCCCCTCTCCAGGTCCATGGGTGTGCATTGGTGTCTCGCCATCTCCGACAACAGCTGGTTGGGACATACTTTCGAACTTGAATCTCTCAATTTCATATGTCGCCTGAGAATCCTCGGATAGATCAGTTCCCCACACGATGTTGAAACACGCGGTGTAGGACAGCCATTTCTGATGTTTGATTCCGGCATCCACGCAACACTTCATGAGGTGGTTGCGCATCTCCTCCCAGAAATCAATTCCATGATTGACTGCTTCGATGAGTGCCATGTCCAGAGTTCCAACAATCGTGCACGTATCAAATCTGACTGCATCTGGTTCCCTCCAGAAATCGTGAGGTTTGTTCGTGAGAACCAAACTCAACATCTTGTCAAAACTTGACTCGAGCAGAGCACCGCACCAGTAGTGTGATTCCTTTCCATTGGGCAGAGTAGCTTTCTTGAAATTCCTCTTCAAAAATTCGAGCTCATGCAACTTCCGAAATTTCACACTCTTCGCATCAGTCTTGTCAGCTGGTGTGCACACGACTCCGAATTCGGCACAGACTTCGATGTATCCGCGAGGGTTGAAAATGTGTTGTGCACCAAGCGCAACAGTACTCATCCCATCGTCGCCATAGAAAGACGACGCAACGTGACGCATGAATTGATCGAAGTTAGCCATCTTTGGTTCGTGTTCAATTTCACATCTCCTCATCCACACATAGTAATCGTAGATGAAATGAACGATACTATTGTCTGATCCGGTCATTGGTTGCCCTGATGGGTTGCCTCCTGGCAACACGGCAACACAATCACGATACAACACGAGTGGTCGTTGAACTGACTTGTGTAACGTGTTCCTGATGATGTCGTCTTCTGGCTTCCAGTTTGGGTCGTTGATCCTGTAGATCTTGTTCCACACTCGAGGTACTTTCTCCATCACTGTAAGTGGCACAGTTGAGTCAAAATTCGTCATGTCGATATCGAAACCGACATTTGAAACTCGTGAATGCCAGTTATAAAGGAGATGAAAACCTTGTCCAAGTGGGTTGATTCCGATCTTGATAGGATGTCGTTCGTGTGTCTCAGAAAGTGCAGCAACAGCGGCATGAAAGTACATTCGATCTGCAAGTACTTTGTCGACTGGCGCACCCCAAAAGATTCGAGTCCCTGGTTCTTTGTAGATCCTCTTGAGCTTTCTTGGCTCATCCTTGAGGGTTCCACAATTAACTGAGGCTGTTCGAATCCCATGACGGGCGCACTCAATCAATTGGTCCACTGCAAGGTTCAGCATCTGGCCCTTTTCGTCTTTCCTAAGAACCCAAATCTGCTTTGTCTGATCAAACTCGAGGTAGGCTTCTTTCTTGGCATCGACACTTCCAAAGTGTTTCCATGGATATCCAGCTGATGTATCACGCTGGATTGGATTACTCGATCCTATCCACGACACACCATTCACAGCTTCAGTCTTCGTCAGTACACGTACACGGACATCTTCGTTGCGGATGACTGTCGCGAGATAGTCACCAACATCATCAACAGCCTTATTAAGAAGCTGTTCGTCCATGTCTGCTTGTCGATGATTGAATTTCTCCATACCATTCTCGTACGGCATGAATCCGTCAACTTCTGGCCGAGGATCTCTGCAGTCTAAAACCACAGGCTCAAACTCTGTTTCCTCCTTCGCCAACGGACTCTTCCAGTAACGGGTCTTGGTACTCTGGTACTGCTTGATGATTTGTGAGGTTGAATCATCATACGGTACACCGACAATCAGATATTCTCCATGAACATGTGGTTCAATTGGTGCAATCTTCTGATGTTTAAGAATGCGGATATCTTCCGTGATAGCTTGTTGTTGGTACGTCTCTGCACTTGCTATGAGCTCTTCGATTTCCTCCGCATAGATCAATGCTCCGATACCTGTTCGTTGACTAGCTGCGGCATGAAGCGCAATAATCTTACGAACTCGAGTCGGATCAGTAAGCATGACAACAGATCCACAGTCACCTTTCTTTGTGTTGATTGATGCATGTTGGTACGAGACTCCAGTTGCATGACCATGATAGCGTTGGCCATAACGCTCAGCTCCGGCAACATCAACTGTCTTGCAATCATCAAACACAATGTTCGTCACATGTGTTGTCCGATCGGGATGAGTTATACAAACCCACCCGGTGTGTCCTGCTCTCTCCTTCGAGTCAATGCGTCTGGCGATGTGTCGAACAATACTCCTGAACTGTGGACTTTGTTTGTCAACAATAGAAAAGACAACGATGTCACGTTTAGTTTCACAGATCAAGACTTTTGCCTTGTATCTCTCTCCAGATTGGGTGAACAGATCAAAAATCTCACCCACGTCCAAGTTCCCAACAGTATGAGAATTTGTAACCCCCAAACGCCCAGCGATCATGAGACCACGGGCTTTTAAGCTTTCGGGGGTTCCAATGAATACTGTATTAGCTGCAGCCATCCGCATCACATCAGATGCGGCTGGATCTGTCATGGCTTCAGCTACCAATGGGACTTCTTGTTGGACGCTCTGGTTGAGCTGTGTATCTGCGAAATGTATTGGAATCTGTGACATTCTTGGTGCTCCATCCCCTACGGAAGTGACTAATCCTCCTCCAGTTGTGTATAAAGAAGCGGGCGCAATGGCAGTCGGTTTGAAAGATGTGATTTCTGTTTGATCTTTCCGGCTACCTGCGTTACGAGCTGCTTGTGCTGCACGTCGTTGTGCTCCACTTTTCCTTTCGTCTTGAAGCGGAGGAAGAAGAGAAGCGAGTCGCTCGAGAGTTGGATCTCGTTTGCGAACACGCTCCTCATTAGATTCAGTGACAAGAGCAAAACAATGTTCGCAAGATGACGAGTGGCACGTTTTACAATAATCCATTGCTCGTGTCACAGATCTTGTTGATTTTGCGACTCTCTTTGGTTTCACGTAATCAGGCATAGGATCTTCTTCATCCATATCTGAGCCCCAACTCTCCCAAACTTGTTCGTTCTTTCCACACCAATCATGTCTGTCGGGATGAGTTTTCTGATGTGTATTTACAAGACTCTGTATCGAGCATCCGAGCCCGAGAGCCAACTTGAACACATAGAAGATTCCATCTACGACTTCCATGATGATTTGCTTCCCAGTCATGTCTGTAGCTCTCTCTTTCTTGATGACCATGGCGCGATTTGTGATGTGTTCAAGAACAGGTGTATCCAGAATGATGAAGAACTCACAGACACCACTTGTCGTCTCAAAGACATAATCTGCATCTGTAAAGTGAATCAAAACTGAAATCTTCAAATCAGTTTTCACTTTCTTTGCATTTGCCATGACTAGTGCTTCTGGTAGGTCAGTGTTCACAAGAGATCTGAATTCTTTCAGTATCTTAATGATCTGGAACTTTGTTGCGATATCAAAATTAGCGATCTCCTCAAAATCACCGTTGACATATCGCGACATTATTCCCATGAGCCCCATCTTCTTGAGTTCCTTTTGGCTACACATCATGTTGAAAATGTCATCTGGAAGCTGTCGATCGTAAACATCCAATTGGGTTCTGACATCACAACGAACGGATTTCTCACGTTTTTCGCCATTGATTTCATTAATCATTTCGACGATAGATGTCTTCTTCTTCGAAGTCTGAGTATTTTCGATCTCAGTTCGAGTATAGACAATGTCGCGATCATAATCCAAGGCCGAGTTAGCGTGTGTTTTCCATTTTGCCATGATTGCAGTGTCGAAGCGAAAGATGATGCATCGTCTGAAAAATGCAGTTCGGTCTTTTTTAACTTCAATGAAGAACTCCTTTGTGAGGTTGGTCTCATTGCAAACCAAAACAACTGGTTCACACATTCGATCCTCATACGCATCCCAAACTCGTTTCATTGCGTCTGCAGCTTTGGAGCTGTCGGTGAACTCATCGATGAAGTCTAGAGTACAACCAGAATCTCGTAGTGCTGTGAGAAAACAAGTCTTTCCAAGTCCAGGAGGTCCCATGATCAAGAAGCTCTTAGCGTACGTTGTATAATTCGCCTCATATTCATAGTGCTCTTGCTCTCGATTAGCGAATTGAAGCCACGCGTTCTGTTCCTGACGACGAAATTGCATTGGTGGTCGACGGTTGGGTTGATGTGGTTGTTGAACCCTCTGTGGTCTACCCACATGAACTGGTCGATTGATTTGTAAATTGGCTATGTCTGGACCAATTGGTGTTGTATCGTCATCTAGTTCAATTTCATCGAAATCAATGTCGCCCACTGGTTCGAGCTCACGAGACAAGTACACTTCATACGCGGCTTTGTATCCACCCTCATATACTTTCATCTCGTAAACGAGACGATGTGGTGTGATACGAGGATTACGCCACGCAATGTAATTCGCCTCATTAACTCGCTTGATGGGGTTGAAGCGATAGAGTTCAAGATGTCCGAACTGAGGGTCGTAGTCTGACACTGGTCTGGCATGTCCTGCTGCACGTTCTGCGACAGCAGTGTCATCTTTAACGAGAATGAGAAGATCACGACGCCTGTCAATGCAATCGGGTGTTTGCAAATGTTCTGTGGAGTTAATCCCAGATATATTTGTGCAAACAATAATGTAGCGAGAGACAAACTTACGTCCTTTCTCTTCCAACCCCGCCATATTGAGACTGTAGCTTGCGCTTGACTTCATGTTGACAAACTCCTTGATATCATTGCCATCATTGCTTGAAGCGAAGTCATCATAAATGAAGACATCTTGACCGGCGTAACCACTACAGTACTGATCTGTAGCGTTGCGAGTGTAAACACTCAATTTCCGTCCTTCAAGTTTTGACAAGCATTGAACGATGTAACTTGCGAAGTGTGATTTGCCAACACCTGGCTCTCCGTAGAGCCAAAGGCAAACTGGTTCTTGTCTAACAGTGCTTGTTGCTTTGAGTAAGTCGTAACGCTTCTTCACATCTACATATTTCTTTTGAAGTGTGATGTAGAGTGTTGTCATCTGTGCGATGTTTTCTTTGCACAGAGCGAAGGAGTCATAGATGTCACAAATACTCTTGAAAGTCTCCTGTATGTCATTCCATTCTGATGGGTCGTCAAGAATTCGAATTTGTTGTTGCTCGATTTTGAGATCAAAAGCATCAACTTGCGAAGTGCAAACTCGAATCTGTTCGACAAAGGCTTCCTTCATGTGTAATGATTCTCGGTCGAAGGTCATCTTCATAGCAGTTGACACTGAACTGTGAACATCATCCATGCTTGAAAAGATGGTCTGTGAGTCTTTGCAACCTTTAGCAATGGTACTGATGACTTTAGTAACCTTAGCTCCACTTTTTGTCATCCCGAGAGATTGAAGTCCAATGAAGAGAAGGGGAGCAACGATCTTGATGATTGGAGCAATCTTCTCAGAACCAGCTGGCAACTTCTCTCCGATAGATGAAAAGAAACTCTCAAGGATACTATCGTTAGCTTGATCTTCAAGTACCTCAGTTTTGTCTTTCTTCAACTTCAAGTCCTTGAATTCTGCAACGCATCCAGATAAGCCATCAATTCCTTCGATGACTAAGGCTGCAACAGTTTGAATAGAACAAGTTGCTGACTGCCAATAAAGTCCATGAGCTTCAAAGAAGCCAATCATAATACCGAGTCGTTCGATATGGTTTTCTGTCCTCATCATTTGATTAATCATGTTGAGGAAAGTGATTGGTTTAATAAAGTTTGTGATCCTTTCCACTTTTGTGAAAATCGTGGTGTGTGTACCGGCAAATAGATTGTCAAAACCAACTCCAATTGGTTTGCGTTCGATCGTATTTGTGTCTTCATCAAAGTAACGAACATTTCGAGTGACCTTCTCATAATTAGTATCGATACCTCTAATGAAAGGTACTCGATTCGTAGGATGATGTTTCTGAAAGAGAACGCCATCACATGGAACTTCTCGTTCCACATGTTCAGGTGCTTCTGGGTCTTCAGACTTAATAAAAGTTTCCTGATTAAGTCGTTGAACACGTCTTTTCTCATACTTGATGTCCTTGTATGATTCAACACCCTGCATTCCGAGTTTTTGCAGTTTGTGATAGAGATCTTTAGCGTGAGCTAAATTTGCCAAATAGGCTTGTTCCTTCTGTTCGGTTGTAGCAGTATTCCCTTTAGAGTCGTGGGAGTAATCAATTGATCCAGCAAGTCCAAGGAGTTGGTAAGCATGTTGCATCTTTGCTTCCAAATCTCCATAGCATGGTGGTACACGTTCGTGTATGAGTAAAAATCCACGAAGTTCCAATGATATCTGGACAAATTTCTCTGCATTTGACTCACAGAGAAGTTCAGAGTAATTTCGAACTTCGAAACGTCGTCTAGGAGGTTGTTCAAGATTCACGAATTCTTCTGTTTCAGTTTGATCAGCGTGAATTGTGCGCCTGTGAAGGCGCGGTGGTGGAACAGGGGAGCATGGTGCTCCGTATCGATCTCGAAAAAGCTCACGTTGTTCGGGTGTGAGTTCGAGAGAATCTGCTTGTACATCAACTGCAATGCGATGCTCATCAAGTATCTCTTCCGCATCAGGATGTAGTTGAACCTCAATGTCAGGTTCTGTTTGTGTATGATTGAGACGATCATGGATCGCCGCCATTAAACGTCGTGCCATTGCTTGCCTCCTTCTTGAACGAGGCCGTCTACCTGGCATGAAAGTAGAACAAAAAATGCTTAGGAATGTCCTTGAGCACTATCGATATAAGATTAGTCAAGAAATGATCTTTATCGATTATTACTGTCGAGTAGTATGGGCTTGTCTAGCCAATGAGTATTTGAAGCTCTGCAGCTGTTAGTCTATGCGACTCGAGAGTGAAAGACACAAGTATAGGTTAAATTACC
>Ga0222736_10000015_pt1 | contig 11723 bp, 14 predicted proteins | sample NatBWC4Mmetat_FD_169119 | JGI IMG/M metagenome (GOLD analysis project Ga0222736, IMG submission 169119) | Metatranscriptome of forest soil microbial communities from Barre Woods Harvard Forest LTER site, Petersham, Massachusetts, United... ... | reverse complement strand
GCACCGGCCTGTATTAATGCGTCGAACCTAGCACTCCTTGATAGAGTTGCTGTTCGAGCTGTTCATGCTTGTCGAGATCTGATTGCGTGGGCATGAAGCCACGTTTCAGTAAGCGCCGGTAACGGTCGTGTTCGCGTTGCAGGATGGCGGCGTCCTGCGGATGCAGCTGTGGCAACACCACTGTCTCTTCATACGCCATGTGATTCAGCAGAGAGCTCTGCTCGGCTGGCCGTGAGGGAGCGAGCTTCTTAGCGCTCTGGTTCATCTTTGATATCGTCGCTTGCGCCTGGGGATTGCCCTTCAGACAATTGCACGCCATTTGGTACCTCGGTAGTGCCGTCAGTGATGTTATCGCCGGACGGCCGTGTGTTGGTTGTGGTCATCTCAGGTTCTGGGGCTGAAGCAAGAGCGAGGTGGAGCGTGCCATTCGCCGTGGGGATCTCCAGTGAAAGTGCGTCTTGCGAAGGCACCCCACTTGGTTTGGCAGCGTTACGGGCGTCGATTGTTATGGTCTCCGGAGTCCTGGTGACCAGCACTCCGCGAACCCAGTATTGGGTCCGCATGGTTTCGTCATCGACGGTGATTGGCTTCGGTGCCTCCTTCGGTATATCCGGGGGGACTGGAGACACAGACACTGGTCCCTCTGGTGCGCCCAAGTTCGCTGCTGGCGCCGAGATGGTAGTCGGTGCATCAGGCGTCGGCATAACGGTCAGAGTCGAGCTGCTGTCCACTGTGGGGGCAGTTCCTTCCTTGACTATTGGTGGTGATCGTTTCCCTAGACTAGCTCCTAATCTCATGTTTCCTCCTACCAGATGCGGTATGCACGTTTCTTATACGAGTGAGTTGCGATCCATTCGGATGCGTCGGCGAAGCTCAGACCGCTTACCACGTTTCTGAAGTCGCGTAGACGCATCTGCTGTGTGCCCGGGGGGAGCCATTCGTACTTCCTGCGTGTCGATGCTCTGGCTTGCGCAGCCGAGGCGAGTTCGAGCAAATCCTCTCGGCCTGAAGCGGCGGCGGCGCGTTCTATCATGGCTATCACTTCGGATTCTTCGCCTCCCCCTGGGCGCGTCAACGCTGCGGCAACGCTCAGCAGGTCGTAGCCGTCGGTACTCTCTGCGAGCGTCGCTGTGTATCGTAATCGGCCGGGTGCTTGCCGCAGAGTGTTGTAATAGTGCGACTCGAGCGGATGCCCCTTTAGCAGCTGTCGTCGCACCCACATAGCTCCGGCGGCATGGAAAAGGTTCCGCGCTTCGAAACGGGGTTCCTTGTTGATGTTGGCGTACACCATGCGCGTGAAGTACGCGTAATCGCCCGGTATCCGTTTCATGAGGTAGGACGCGTCCGGGGCGACGGTCTGCTCCGTAGCCAGAAAGTTGACGTTGTCCTCGAACTTCTTACGGGCAGTGCCATCGTTGGTGCAGATTATGGTGTCATCGCCCTGATTGAATAGTTCGCCGCGCACGCCGAGCTGCTCCATCTTGTAAAGGTTCAGCTCGCGTGCTATGTCCGTACCTTTCTGTGAAGTCAACCGTTCGCCCGATCGGATCGACCCGATCATGCCGCCTAGTACCGCGGCTTCGCCGAAGTGCCGCGGTGGACCGAGTTGCGGGGCGATTTGCATGGCCTCGTCAATCTGCAGCAGAATGTGCATGCGACGGTTGTCGATCACTCCCTTAGTGACGAGGCATCGCAGAACCGGTTCGTACACCGCCGACCGCCACAAGGTCAGTGTTTCCACGGCCACGGACTCGTCGTAGTGGCTGAAGTCCAGGGCTAACGTGTGCGTGAACGCTTTCGACGCGGCCACAGCTTCGTTCACGGTCCCAGAGTTCATGTTACTAGTGCCGCGCATGCACCCTTTTAGGACGGACGCGACGCCGACGATCAGATAGTTCCAGTGGAAAGGAGCGGCCTGTACACGACGTACTTTACAGCGCAGCTTCTCTCCCATGGCTGTTAGGTTGTTGCCGACCAATATGTAGTTAGGCCTCGCCTTCCTGGCGCCCTGACAACGCAGGTAGGAGACGAAGCTCATTGGCACCATCGCTCCACCAGCCAACTTCACGAACCTGTCCAGTTCGTCGAAATTGGCAGCGGCTTCTGCCAACCGGGCGAGCGCAACGGCCGCGTCAGCGTCCAGGCCGGGGAAGAAGTAAGGAGGGCCCTTCCCGCTTGACAGGATGACGTTGTCGTCACCGTACATGCGTTGAAGATCGCTGAGGGTCTGGGTCTCGAGCCACCGGACATACCTACGACCAAGCTTAGCAAATCGGTCTTGTAGCGCTCTGGCTTGCTCAGGAGCGGATACCTTAATATCCTCCCATTGCACCAGCGCTCCGAGCCCGATGTCTCGCCAGCACACCTGAGCCTTCTGCAGGTGCTCAAGTTCGGCGTCGAATAGACCAGGATCGTTGCGTAGCTGTGAGACTAGCGGTGCTACCGCTCCGTTCACTGCCTCCGTCACCTGCATCCATTCGGTCACCGTATCGTAGGCCCATGCGCCGGCCGGTATCGTCCCGTCGAACGATAACGACCAGCACATCTCCCGGTAGCCAGTAGGTAGTTTATCACCGGCTACACTGATCATGTCATTCCATCTTGGGTTCAAGAGAGGTCATCACGTCGTTACTGGGCCGGCCGAGTGGCTGGCCGTCCAAGATGCTGATCAACCCTTCAAGGTAGGCACTCGTCTTGCCGGTGGTGACCTCACCGTTGTAGATCAACGTCCCGCGCTGGGGCAGGGGCGTGTACACAGTGCCGTCGCGGTAGTAGAACTCAAGAGGGCCGGTTGTCGCGATCTGTACTGGGATGCGGTGGTAAAACGTCTCTCGGGTGTAGAAGGTCGCTCCGGCGCTCGTGACGTCCTCGACCTGACCTTTCCACGCCTCCGCGACCATACTTTCCGCGTCCATCAGGGACGGAGCAGACGTCACGCCGTCCCATGACGTTGCGTCGAAAAGGGCAGCGCCTTTCTTCCCGGTGGTTAACTGTTCTGCGGTGTTGTACATAAGTTTTACGTAATCCGTCTTCCCTCCAGCCTTGGCGGCGAATATTTCCGGCACCTTAGCCAGCATTGACTCCCCTTTTAGTTTGTACCCTAGAGCCATACTGACGCCAGCTTCACCCATCCACTGACCGGAGAAGATGATCTCTCTCTCCACGACTGCGATAACGGGCTGGTAAACTGGTTGGTCGCCTGTTGACACAGGCGAAGCGGACATGTGCCCCTTTGCGACGACGACCCAGTATCGGAAGTTGCGCCTACCGGGGTACCTAGTGCCATTGGCGTCGGCATCTGGTACTTCGGGGTGCGCGTTGAAGTTGCGCTCGACATCCTCATCGAGGCCAGAACACTTCGCGTTACCTAGAGATACTGTCGGTACCACGCCAAGCACGCTCGCAGCTGGCTCGTGGCTGTAAGTCTCGCCGTCGCACCGGTTGAATGAAGCGCCGGCCTGCCAGATCTCGCCCAGATCGGATGCGGCCTTAGTCGCCCAGCCTAGCTTCTGCGCGCCAGTGTTGATGGCGGCAGCGTGCCGGCCGAGCGTACGGATGACGCGGTACAGGGCGGGGACGGTCAGGTAACCGTCCCTTGCTTCCGAAGTGCCCCACTCTGGGTCCACGGCAGCACGGGTGCGATCGAGGACGGCCGCGCGGACGACCTGCGCGGCGAACCTACTGCGCAGATCTTTACTCGCCATAATGTCGGCGTCTGCGCCGAGCTGACTCCCGCGGAAGTAAAGGGCGTGATCGCCGACTGTCGTCCGCACCTTCGCTTTCTGGAATGAATCGACCACGGCGTTTAGCACCGGGGCGAGTGGTATGGCCCAGACGTCGGTGAAAGCCTTGACGAACGGGTCTAGACTCTCCTTTTCAAGTGGGAACATGCTGTACGCCATGTCGAACATGACGGTCAGCAGCGCTTTGTGAAGTCGAGGGTAAACGAGAGCGGGTTGGATGTAAGCGCAGAGCGGGACAGGCAGAGTGCCCTCGGCCTGGTGCTCCATGGCGAGGAGTGCGCCCCAAGGTTTCTCGTTAGCGGTGAAGCCACCTACGCCGACGGTTCCCGCGGAAGGCACGAAACCCGGGCCGAAAACATGTTTGCTCGTATGGAAGACGAGTTTCACGATCGCCTCCGACCACTTCCCGTTCAGAGGAGCAGCATGGAAGATGGACGGAATGGGTTTTCCACCGTTCATCGGTGCGCGCAGCAGCATGCTAGGTCTCGCGTAGCCCAAGGCCGGGAGGTGGACGTACTCGACGTCCCACGCTTTCTTCACATCGGCCTTTAGTGTTTGCGCTAGGTCCGCCCCAACATCCGGGATCAGTACCTCCTTGGAGGTGAGCGCTGATACCCACTTGACAATCGGCAGCCTCAGAGCTTCTAGGCTGGTCTTGACCTTCTCGAAGTCTGATTTCTTAGGATCACGCCATTGGGCCGGATCCCACGTCTCGACACGACCAGAGACCAAGCTGACAAGGCTCATGAATAGGTCTTCGGATATGGCCAGGCGCTCGCCACCCCTCCGATTGCCAGCTGTGATCACGTTCACGACGTTGCCGATAGCTGCGTTCACGTCGATCGGTTGAATGGCGGTGCCTTCGTGGTCGATGATTGTTCTGCGGTACGGTTCCATGGGTTTCCTCCTGGTTTAGAGTGACTTCACGCTTCAAGGAAAGAGAGCAAGGTGAGCCGGTCCGGCGCGATTCAGGACGCGCCAGAGCCAGCCATTGTACATTGTCTGCGGCGCGCCGTTGTTCTCGTAGTAGGAGGCAGGGTAGCCGGCGACCGTCTGATCGAAGTTCGTGCCTCCCGTCTGAAACTGCAACCAATGCATATTCGCACTGTCGTCATCCGGATGATCAGCTGGGTAGTCTGGCAGCATGGTGGCTGGCGGATCCAAGTAAATTATGAGGTCAGCGAAGGCACCCGGATCCGGGGCGTTGTATAGGGTGAATAGCTCGTCCCACGTGGTCGGGTACCCTGGTTTGTTCGGACCGCCCGTATATAACCCCGAGAATTGGAGTGACATTTGGGTCGGCCCGAGTGACAGTGCGCGGAGTGGCGCGGGGTTACGCTGGTCGATCGCCCACTCCAGTAAGCGTGCCAGCTCGAAGCAGTCGGCTCCGTTACTGTCGAATCCGTGGAAGAACGGCGCTTGAAGGTTCTGACTGGATGCGTCCAAACCGCCACGGCCGGCGAGGTACGCCATCGTTGCCTGGTCGTTCAGGATCTCGGATGGAAGCGCGAGCGGATTAGAACTACTCGCTGATTCCCATCCGACGATCTGTCGATAGTTGTTGCAGACTATTGAGTCCGGCCACCACATGCTGTCAGGAGTGGCCAGCTGTCTAGGAGTGCCCCAAATGACGGCGCCTTCGTTCACTGACACGGCGATCAGGGAAACGGCCTTGCTACCTGGAATACCTGCTGCGATTAGGTATTTCAGAGCGGCGTCAATCCGGTCGATGCGCAGCGGATCGGTGGTACTTAGTTGCAAGAAATCGGGTGTCACAATCTGATGCTTAACCGCAGGCATTACGGACCTCCTGAGTTCTGGGGTGGTACACCGTTGAAGCACGCTCCTGGGGTTGGCGGCGCGGCGGGTGGGGGCGTCGGTACCGGGGGAGGAGCTGGCGGAGGGACGACTGGAGGGGGACCCGGTACTGGTAGGGGGGCCACGGGTGGTGGCGCGGCGATTGCACACGAAGAGGGGCAGACACAGATCATTGGGTAGATGATTTCGTCACGCTCATGATCGGTGAAGTGTTCGAGGAATTGCTCATGTGTCCGGAGGATGTCCGCTGTGATGCATGGCCAGCACGGAAGCTTACCGTTCCGTGCGTCATGCATCAGCAGATCGAAATCGCTCCATTCGCTGCGTTCGCGCATGGTTACACCTTCTGGAGTGCGCAGCACTCAGCCAGTACCTTAAGCACAGCGGGGTCACCGATGAGCTTCTCAAGCACCTTGACGGCCAGAGGGTACGGTTGCGCCATCTTCATCAGGTGCTGGCTGTACGTCAGCACAGTGCAGATGGCGGTCTTGGTCATGTCAGTGACCTTCTTATCAAAACACAGTGCGGTAGCCGCGGTGGCTGCGGCTGACACAACACCGCCGATGAAGGCGAGTGGACCCGACTCTACGTTTAGCTCGATAATCACCCCGAGAGCCGCGGCCGCTTCCAGCCACTCCTGGTCCAGGTGAGAGCACAGGATGTCGACAGCGTCAGGTGGGCACGTCGCTGTGTTGGGTGTGTTCGGTGAGGGCGTCTGGACGTCTGCTGTGGGGCAGCAGGCCGTTTCGAACAAACGTAGTTTCGTCTCGTCACCCATGCCATCGACCCAGTCGCAAAGCTGAAAGAACTGCTCTTTCGTGAGGCAGCAGATAAATTTCAGCTTGCCCATGCAGGCGAGGGCGTCTGTCTCCGCCGGGCTGAGCATCTCAGTAGATGTCCTCGCCCACGGCGTACTGAGCGAGCGCCGCCGTGAAAGACTGCAGCGGGAGGAGTGTGGCTTGGAAACCACCGGTCATGATGGCAGCGGGTACGGTGATCACCACTGTGGCGGAACCGAGCTCTCCGGCCTTCGCAGAAGCGAGCTGCGCCATGGCGATGTTCATCCCGGTCGGGCGTGCGGCGAAGACGAGGAAGATACGTCCTCCGTTCTTCACAACGCGAAGGTTGACGGTCCGGTCGACCACCTGGGGAGTGGGATCGTTGATTGTGTCGACGGCCCGGTACCCGGCGGTTACGATGCTCATCGAGAAGGGATTGAACGACAGCTCGTTCATGCCGAAATCGATGGCGTACCCGAGAAGCATCGGTACCTGTCCGATCGCGGTGGTGAAAGTGAGCGTGGTTGCGGCGGAAACGCCAGCGATTGGCAGACCCTCGAACGCGCCGCCGGAACCCAGCCTCGAGACACAGGCGCGAAGTTGCTCCTTAGGGCCAACTACTGAGTAGTCGAGCTGTTGGACCTCGAAACAGTCATCGGTGGTGGAAATGCCTGGCACCTGGATCGAACCGGTGATTGCGCGTACCGATGTTTCGTTCGAATCGACATCCCCGATGACTTGCTCGGGGGTCAGGGCACGACCCACACCAGCCACGCAATCGCTCGTATCCGAGTAGTCAACGCCTGCGGTCTGGTCAAGAAAGCCGGGTGTGCGCATCATGCCCTGCGCGCCGCCCCAGGGCCGCATAGGGGTAGGACCACCGTTCGGACCCGGGGCGCCGTTGCGCATGGACGTCATCCGAGAGGAAAGGCTGATGATGTTGGTCGCTGCGGTCGCGCGCGCAAGGGCCGTGGAGGTGGGGGTCTTCGCGTTGTTGTTGCTGTTGAAGTTGTTCATTTCGTAACTCCTATCCGGTGGTTAAATGGTTACGGTCTGTCCGCCGACTGTGACTGTGGTGCCTGTCAGTGCGGCGCCGAATGTGGCGGGCGCCTTCTCGAGTCCGTTCACGAACGACATCGCTTGCGAATCAAGTTTGGAGAGGTTCAGTTGGGTCGAGTTAAGTATATGGGATAGGCCAGCGTAGCTGTGCCATGAGCCGTTGTTCCAGCCGATCCCGTTTACGAGTGACACGATCGTCTGCTCCATGCTGAGCGCTTGCTTCACCAGGGTAGTCGCGAGAGCAACCGCGGGTGAGAGCGCCCCGCCGGTATAGGCGGTGCCGATGATGCTGACGACGAAAGCGATGCCAGCGCCAACCTCGCCCAAGATCTGGTTCACGTCGGGACCGGTTGCGGTGAGGTGGATGTCCGGCCATCCGCGAAAACCGGCGTAGCCTGGGCCGTCGTGCAGCATATCACGCAGGAACCGGAAATACGAGTAGTCGAATAGTGGCGCGACGCGCTCGCTCACTGGTAAGCAACGTTCTGGACCGATGGCTTTCATAAACTCGAGTGCCACGAGATGAGCGTTCGCGTCAAGCACGGGCCCGGCTGTAGCGGTCGCCAGCCCGAGATCAAAGAAGCTAGGTCGATAACGCGTAGCACGAACTGTGTTGAAGTAGTCGATGAGGCTGCTTGGGATGTAAAACTTGACCACGTCGGCTAGTGTGGTGAGCGAGGTCAATGGACCACCGCACACGGCGAAGTTGCCGAACCACTCGCGTTCCGGACCGATAACGAAGTCTTTGAGTAGCGTGACGTCGTTGGCGCCCAGACTCGCCTCGAACGCCAGCTGAGCGTTCTTGGCGCCGGTCCCTGGTGTAGTGAGATCCGCTGCACTCTGCACACCAATCGAGGCGAGGTAGGCTCCGACATTAGGATCAGAAAGACAGGCTAACGGCACGCCGTCCGGTCTGATCCCGATAGGAGCAAGAACGGCGAATGTAGCGACGTTGTGGTGTTCGACGAGGTCACGTGTGGTGCACGGTGCGTCGAGATAGTGCTTCGGCCATACGCGGCCGGACCACATGTCCCCGTCGATGAACATCGCTAGCATGGCGGCGGTTTCTGGGTTCACCGACTGTCCGGAGCCTTGGAATTTGGCGGCGGACTGGAAGATGTGCTGAGCGGTGGTGTTGCCTTGGGCGTTAGCCTGCGCCAGCGCTTGGGGGAACCCAGCACGGCACCGGTCGTATGTTACGAACTGGCCGCCAGTCTCGACGTACCACATGGCGAGACGATCCATGTCTGAGTCCTGCCACCCGGCCTTCTGCGCTATACGCGCCATGACTTTGTAAGGCTCGGGTGCGATACTACTCCAAGGCGGCATACCCGTCTTCAGCTGGCGCAGATTGCTCCACCCCAGCTCGTCGAAGGCTTCTCCTCCCGGAAGCAAAGCTTCGCACCCGTAGCAGAACGCGTTGAGGTAGTCGAAAGGGACGGTGGTCGGAGGCGTGACGTCCAGGAAATGCAGACCTGAAGTCCCGACGTACTGGGGTGGGTCACCGATGTACTTCTGAAACTCGATGCCCAACCTGTCTGTCGGGATTAGCGTGTGCGCACGCGGCTGTGAAACGCCTCCCGCGTTCAAGTTGTAGGCCTGTTGCTGGGATAGATAGGCGTCCGTCAGTAGCTTCAGCACCCCAGGATCGACAGACGGCTGCATGCTAGGTCGACCTGGGTTTGGGAAGAGGGGGAGCGGTCGGGGCCGCGCAGACTGACGGGCAGCATGACGCGGTGAGCAGCATCAGTGTCTGATTGAGCCCGAACTTCCGAAGGTACATGTTGAGCACGCCGCGGATGTTAGGATCGGCGATGCAGCACATCGCGCCGTAGCGACCCATCTTAATGTCCATCAGCAGGGTGGTTAAGTTATCTTTAGGCAGTGACGCCATAGACGTCGCCGGGGTTGGTGTACCACCTGTGGCTCCGATAGGATCCGTACCCGGAGTCGCGTGTCCTGTCGAGTTCATTGAATACCTCCTAACTACGGTGAACGTGTACCTGCGGCACCAGCAATATACGCAGGGGATGAGCTAGCGACGATAGACACACCCCGGTTGATCGGCTGAACGCTACCCGGGGCGGCGGCGCGGCGAAGGCCACGCGCGTCGGAGATGAGCAAGAAAAGGCGAGATGGTTCGTGCAATGCTTGGAGAAGTGCCAACACGGTCCACTCTACGCCCGGGGTCGCGTCGTACAGGCCAGGGGCTGGAGGGGTCGGTGTGTACACCATCTTCACCAAGTCACCAGGCTGATCGATCGTGGTGAGCCCATCAGCACACGGGAAACCCCACGGCTGAGGGTTGGTCGTTAGACCAACATAGTCACTCGTCAGGACTTGACTCCCGTCCATTACCACAGGCACCCCGAGAGACGTGGTGCCCTGAAGGACGGGAGCAGTAGAGCCGGTCACGTTAACGAGTAAGAACGTACCGGTGTACATGCCCACATCGTCTATATAGACGAAGAGGGCGGGGAAGAGGCTGTCGAGCGGATCGGTCCACGCGATCCACGAGTTGAGTTTGTAGTCGGGAAACGGCGCCGCGCTGTCGTACTTGAGAGCGTAGACGACGTTGTTGTCGAGTACGGCGATGTAAAGATCCGTGGGGGTGAGGACACCCTGAAAGGAGTTTACAGGACGGACGCCACGGTATAGCGGCATCATGGCTTGCGATGAACCGTTAATGATCGGGTAGACGTCGCAGATCTGATCGAGGCCTAGGGTTTCGATTAGCTCCGTTAGCTCACCAACCGGGATGAAAGCGACAGTGGAGATGTCCGACCCGATGGACGGGCCGTATGGCGTCAGGGTGGCTTCACCAGACGCTAGCGCTGTCACGACGTACAACTCAGGGCGTACGCCGCCAGCACTCAGGATCACGAAAGAACCGACGTGGATGGCCATGTTCAACGTCCTTTCGCTCGGAGATAGAGGTAGCGATGTTGGCTAGCTGCACTGCCACACGGTCGAATGGCTCTGATGCGTGAAGCGAGAGTGCACGTAGGACACACTCCTGGTTGGGTAGTCACACCAACGGAGAACGGCGAGCCAGCGGACGTGTGCCCGCAGGCGAACAAAACCGTGGTGGTTGTCATGTCAACCGCCACTCGGAATGGAGATGTACGGGACGAACGTCCAAACGTTCAGGTTGAAGGCGTACGCGATGCCCGCGATTACGACGATGTCGTAGTCGACGGGCGGAGCGCCGCCATCTGTGATCGTGAGCAAGCGCGGAACGGCTTTGAACGTTGCAACTGGCGCGGAGGTCCCTACAGTGCGCTGGTTCAGGAAGACGTCACCCAAGCCTGGAGTTGGAGGGCCGATGATATGCCCGGGTAGGAGCAGGACCTGCCCATCCGGGATGGCGATGGTGGGACCTCCCAAGTTGGGCACGAGCGTGGAAGTGGTGCTGTCATCCGCGACGACAGTGTACAGTACGGCCATGCTAAGCGCGTTGAGTAGAATCGCGTAATTACCAACAGCCATGTGACCCTCCTTCTGTGGTTGACGTGTGGTTAGGATGTAAAGACGTCGCCCCCCCACTCGGACCATTCCGAGTGGGGAGGGACGCACCACTTAACGCGTGGCCGGCGTGGGGAGGAAACCCAGCTGTAGCTCCCTCTCCAAGTGTTTTCAGCCTGGTGATTCGACGATGTCCTCGCGTAGCCGCATCTCTTTGATGATGGCCTCGAGGAAACGCAGATTGCCGAGACGCTCCTCTCGACTTGGCGCGTTCATCAGTAGACGGGACATAGTAACGAGTTGAATTTTCAATTGCGTATGGGAGATCTCGGGTAGTAGTCGAATCGCCTCGTCGATCTCGGTCACTTTCCACCTCCCGTGCGTTGATAACAGACGATACCCTGGTGCACATCGGTAGGCTTCGGATGGTTCGGGTCGCACGGTGCACAGCGTGTCAAGCTCGCGACGAAACCAACCATCAACGGTAGCTTCAACTTCGTTGGCTGCAAATACATAGCCGTCTCCTTGGTTGAACGTCTTAGTCATGGGGCTGACCGCCTTCTGGAATTACGCCAGCTAATTCGAGGGCAGCGAGACGACGTTTCTCGACACCTTGGAGGGTGCGAGACACGCGCTCGACGGCTTTTAGAATGCCGAAGTTGGAGTCGTTGAACCAGAACGACTCGAGTTCGGCTTCGATCCTAGAATCGAAGGCCAGTCGAAGTTGGTCAGCGTATGCACAGTAAAGGCAACCACCTGGGTCGAGAGGTGGGTGGTCGTACGGACACGGTTGGCGCAGTACGCGTACGTTAGCAGTGAGCATGTTGGTTTCCTCCTGTGGCGAACTGGAGATTCAGCT
>Ga0222736_10000014_pt1 | contig 11725 bp, 8 predicted proteins | sample NatBWC4Mmetat_FD_169119 | JGI IMG/M metagenome (GOLD analysis project Ga0222736, IMG submission 169119) | Metatranscriptome of forest soil microbial communities from Barre Woods Harvard Forest LTER site, Petersham, Massachusetts, United... ... | reverse complement strand
GCTCCGGATGTCGGGCTTACGCTGCTGATCGTCGCCGCCGGCACTACCGTAAAGCTCACTCCGTTGCTCGCTACTCCTCCCACCGTCACTACCACGTTCCCCGTCGTCGCTCCTGCTGGCACCGGTACCGCGATGCTCGTCGCACCCCAGCTCGTTGGTGACCCAGCCGTACCGTTGAACGTCACCGTACTCGTTCCCTGCGTCCCGCCAAAGTTCGTCCCCGTAATCGTCACCGATACCCCAACTGTCCCGGAAGTGGGAGAAACGCTTGAGATGCTCGGAGGTGTCGAATTCCTGCTGAGCACAAGGTACATGGAGTAGCAAGATGGAGTTCCCGTGAACGAACCAAAAGGAGTAGTTAGCAAGGGACTCCCCAATTGCGTACTCGCATAACCGCTGTTCAGGGAAGTTCCCGGGCACACTCCGCTAACTTGACCCTGCTGGATGCTGTTTGAGTCCGTGATGTAGCCGATCCAGTATCGAGTACTTGCGCTAAGAGCCGGACAGCCCTGGCCTGAAAGCAAGAGGTTGTTCCAGCCTGCTGTTGGTGTAATTGTCGTTGTCCCGGTATGGCAAAGCAATGCGCCCGGGAAACCTGAACTGTCCGCATAAATTCCTAGATCGAAATTCGCAGATGCGGGAGCACCAATCCAGTGCTGAATCGAAACTGGCGTATAAGAGCTCGCATCATTCCCGGTAACACAAGGAGTTGCAAACGGCCAGTCTCCATTCTGATTGTCGACACCGGTCTGTCCGGTCTCCCCGCAAATTGCATTCACCGTAAAGCCCACACCGTTGCTCGCTACTCCCCCCACCGTCACCACCACGTTCCCGGTCGTCGCTCCTGCTGGTACCGCCGCTCCAATGCCTGTCGCGCTCCAGCTGGTCGGAGTAGCTGCCGTTCCATTGAATGTGACCGTGCTCGATCCTTGGGTTGATCCGAAGTTTGTTCCGGCGATCGTAACGGCAGTGCCCGCTACGCCCGAATTGGGATTGAGGTTGGTAATCGCGGGACCAGAGCCCGACCCCGACACCGTGAAGCTCACACCGTTGCTCGCCACTCCTCCCACCGTCACTACCACGTTCCCTGTCGTCGCCCCTGCTGGCACCGGCACCGCGATGCTCGTCCCACTCCAGCTTGTCGGCGACCCAACCGTACCGTTGAACGTCACCGTGCTTGTTCCCTGCGTCCCGCCGAAGTTCGTCCCTGTAATCGTCACCGACGTCCCGACTGGCCCAGACGTCGGACTCACGCTGGAGATCGCCGGTGGCGGAGGGGTAACCGTGAAGTTGACTCCGTTACTCGCATTACTCGGGGACCCGCCGATGCTCACGACTACGTTTCCAGTGGTGGCGCCGCTCGGCACGGGCACAACGATGCTTGTCGCACTCCAACTGGTTGGGGTCGCGGCCACTCCGTTGAAAGTGACAGTACTTGTGCTCTGGGTGGAGCCGAAGTTCGCCCCCGTGATCGTCACGGGCGTGCCGACTTGCCCAGACGTCGGACTGAGGCTCGAAATTGTTGGCCCACTGCCGCTGGCAAACGTCCAATTGAGGATTTGTTGAACGGCTGTTTGAGCGCCAGTGCCAGCAGTGAATCCCACATAGGCCCCATTTCCACCAACAATACTGGGAATATTCACGGCCCAGCTGGTGGTAAATTTCGCGTTTGTGACGGTATCGGTGATGGTCATGGTCAAGGTTGTACCGTCGTAACTCATCTGGACCTGGAACACATCGCCGCTATGAAGATTGACACCCGAACTGGTCATGTCCACGGCAGGAATGGTCGGGGCAGCCCCATTCGTATAGAGACCCGTGGAATCGTTCCCTTCGCCTTGGTTACTTGCGAGGTCGAACTTCACCGCGACACTGCTGGCGATCCCGGGAGTCCCGGTAGTCGATTGCGGTCCGTACCCCAGGCCTCCCCCCGGAGGACCGATTGCAGAGGCATTATTTCCCTGAATCGTGAAGGTGAACCCGTCTGCTGTCGAAGTTGAGGCAGGCGTGATTTGGAACTTGAATGCGGTGGTGAACGACTGCACATTCACTTGAAATTGATACCAGGCGGCGGCAGCTTCCATTCCGCCCCCATCCGTCAATTGCAGAGCCGATCCATTCAATTTCGCACTTCCAAGCAATTCCATCGAACCAGGAGTGAAGCCTGCACCGAGATTGATCGAGGATCCTCCACTAATATCGATGGTATAGAGGCCGCTCGCCACAGGACTGTTGCTCAAAACTCCCGAATTGTCGACCGCGATCGCCGATAGAGTTTCCGTGACTCCAACGGAAACTGGGCCTGTGTATTTCGTACTGTTCTTGGTTGGAGTGGTTCCATCGAGAGTGTAGTAGATGGTGCAGTTCGACGTAGTCGTAGAAATAGTTACGCTTTGCGCGGCAGTATAATATCCAGGCGGTGGGTTAAAGGTGGGGATGGAAACCTGTGATTGGAGAGTGTAGGTGACGGAGGCCACTGGACTCGCCAACAATCCAGTACCCGCTGCGATCGCGTTTACCGTGGTTGTAGTGGTGACATTAAAAGGACTCGTGTACTGGGTGGAGGCGGTGGTGGGTGTACTGCCATCGGTCGTGTAGTAGATAGTTGCACCGGTCGTGGTATCGGAAATCGTAACTTGCAAACTACCGGTAAACGATTTGCTGGCGGGGCTAATGCTTGGGGTGGCCGCCTGGGTTGAACCAGAAAGCAAGCCATACACGCTCAATAAAGCTTCCGTGCCGACGTACACTTTGCCGTTGATGACCGTTGGAACGACGAACTTAACGGAATTCCCGGGATTGTCCCTAGAGACGTTGCTCTCGCTCGAGTAGAGAAGATTTGCCACATTTGTTGCGTTGTGAGCGTACAAAACCGCCCGGCCCTGGGTTGGATAGTTGTCCGTCTTCAATGACCAAACGATACCGTTGGTGTTTCCGTTCGCCGAGACAATGGGACTGGGGCTGTATTGCCCAGCTGTTTCCACGGATGTCGAGGTCGGGTTCGAGGAGAGCACCCCGTTCGCAAAAGAGAATCCCATTAAGTAATTGTTTACAGACCAAATGTAGACGTTACCGTTCCAATAAGATGGAGAGCCCCAAACTCCTTCGACCTTTGCTGCTTGCTGTGGATCACTTGTATTATTGGGATTATAGCCTCCTAGATTTTCGCGGTTCACAACATAAACCCATCCTGACTTCCCCACCTGCACCAATTGGTGTTGTCCGTTACCCCCGCCCACGGAGTCTGGCAAGAGGACAACGCCCCCGGAGGCGACATCCGCGTCTGTGTTATTCAGGACTGCTTGATTGTAAGGAGTAAAGTCGTCACCGACTGTCGTCCCATTCGCGATCATAGTGGGAACACCATTGTTCAGGTCCAGTTTGATAATCGAATCGCCATAATCCATGGCGTTTGAGTAGTTAGGAGCGGTGGCATCAAATGTTCCGTTGCCTGTAGCAGTGAACATACGCCCATAGGGTTTCCCGGCTGGGACATCTGCTGCCAAGCCTGTTCCACCCAGCCAGGTCCCGCCAGCTGCAGAATTGGGAGTCGAGCACCACACGCCTGTTTGTTTCAAAGTTGCAGCATTGTAGGCGAGGATCCACCCGTGCCACGGGCCAAGGTCCCCGTGAGAGCCAAACCCGATATAAATGATTCCATTCAAAAGAAGCAAGCCCGCCCTGTTGCTTTGCCATAGTGGATCCCAATTCAATATCCCGCCCGAACTTCCGTTTCCATTGCCCGGTACTGAAGCTGAGAGTTGAGACGGACCACCGAACTTCTCCAGTCCAGTGGTAATGTCCAGGGCGTGCAGGCGCTGGATGAAGGTGACATCGGAAACGGTCGATTTTGCGACAACATAAAGAGTGTTTGTCGAGGGATCGATCACAGGCGTACTTGTAATTCCGATTTCCGGAACGATGTCGCCATTACGAACATCCGTGTTGGGGACCGGTTTTTCCGTATTAACGCCTGTGCCTCCTCCATGTGCAGTATCGATCAGTGAAACATGCCAAAGAGGATTCGCGTTGGCCCCGGAGCTGCTGTCCGCATCGAATGCGTATACGCTGTCGTGTTCGGTTGCGACGAAAACAACGTTGTGCACAGTGCCGGCTTGAGGCGTACCTGCTCCCATAGTCAAGCCGGGCAAATACAAGGGCTGCGCGTATACGTAGCCATCCACCGGTTGTGAAAACAGCTTCCCAAAAGAGCTTGTATTTACATTAGAAGGAGTAAGGATAGTTTCGTTGGTGTTTGCGCCGGTCCGTGAAATATCGTAGTGCTGAGTCGTCACAGCCGTTTGTGCAACGGTGGTGCAAGCGGCACTGAGTAAACCAGCAGCCACCAAGAAGATCTTTGCCGGGACTCCGCGGTAGGCCCAGTTCCTAACACTGCACAAAATCAAGGCATAGCTGTAGTTAGATTGAAGACCCATCTAGCGTTCACTCTTTCCGACTACTCTAGGTTCAGTCATGCTCACAGCGTTTGCGGGGATGAAACTACACGGAATGCAAGAGGTAGATCCAGAATTGCCTCTTTTAAAAACAGAAACTTGCTGAATCTGGACGTCGACCCTCTGCTCCGTGCAATTTTCGCAAATATACACTCGGCTTCCGATCTCCTGCAATACCTAAAGCGTTCCAGTACTTATAGTTCGAAACTCATTACGCACGTAGCGTTCTTATGCAAGTCGTTTCGCCCCACACTACTTCCGTTCCCGCGTGCTCGAAGGGCTAAGGCGGAATCGGGAGAGTGCTTCACCAAGGTTTTGGAGGAAAGCTTCCGAGTTGTACACATCTGTGTCAATTTTGCTTCCTCCCAGAGGGGCGATGGGTTCGACCTCGTCCAGTTGAAACTCGTGGGCTACTTCTTCGACGATTTTGGGCAGAATTGGCCGCTGTTGCTCGACGAAAGCGTTGACGAGGGAATGCTCGCAGAGGAGATTAATCACACGCGGTATTCCCAAGGAATAGACATGGATCGTCTCGATGGCCTTTGGGCCAAAAATGGGTTCACCAGAGGCACCGGCAATCCGCAAACGCTCGTTGATGTACTCCTGGGTCTGTTCCTGGGAAAGTGGAGCCGTGCGACAGCGAAGCATGATCCGCTGACGGAGTTGGCGGAGTTGAGGAAGCTTCAATTTTTCCTCCAGCTCCGGTTGGCCGGATAGGACAATCTGCAGAAGCTTTTCCGTGGAGGTTTCCAGATTCGTGAGAAGGCGGATTTCCTCAAGAACCGGATAAGTAAGATTCTGAGCTTCGTCGATGATCAGGACAACGGTCTCGCCCATGCGATAGCGCTCGAGAAGCCAGTGATTCAGTTTCAAAAGCTGCTGGCTCTTAGACTTGGATTCACAGGGAATATCGAACTCTGCCAGAATGAAATCGAAGAGCTGATTGGAATTCATTCGGGAGTTGAATAGGAAGGCCGTGCGGGCCTTGCGGTGATGTAGCCACTCCAAGAGGCGGTTGATTAATGTAGTTTTGCCGGTTCCCACTTCACCAGTCAGAGTAATGAACCCCTTGCGGGTCTGTATCCCATACATCAGTCCGGTCAGCGCCTCTTCGATCTGCTTGGTGAGATAAAGGAAGCGCGGATCGGGGTTGACGTTGAACGGATTCTCTTTAAGACCGTAGAAGCTCTTATACATTTTTCGCTAGTGCTCGCCTTTTAGAAAATACCTGTATCTACCTCTGATCGAAGCTACGGCAAAACAAAAGGCCGCGTGTGCCACTGGAAATTGATCGTGATGAAATGAAATGTCTGACTGGAACTGCAGGCACTGCCGACACATCCGGGCTGAATCGCTTTGTTGATCGTAGCGTTGTAGGCGATTGCCAAGGTTGCATTTCTGCCCGCTGCACGGCTAACTCCGCCTCCCGCGGTCCAGTCGTTATAGCTTTGGTTGTTGGCCTGCCCAATAGTCGTCACCGGAGAATTGTGTGCGTATCCGAAGTTGAGTTGCCCCGTCCAAATACGTCCGAGATTGTGAGTTGCACTGGAGTTGACTTGATCGACCGAAGAACCGGTAAGTACGCCGCTGCCTCCGGAAAGACCATGAATATAGCCGACAGAAACTCCACCCTTCTTGAAACCGTAACGCAGGTTGGCGCCCGCGTTGACGCCATAGGTTAACGAGCCCGGATTCAGGGATGTGCGACGGCTAGAAGTGAATTCGGGACCACCATATAGTTGCAAAGCGAGGCGGCCCGTGAGCTTTCGACTGTAGGCGAAGTTGACCGATTGGTCTCCAAAGGCCTCCGGCTGGCCATTAAAATGATAAGCACTGAAGCGGTAAAAGGCGCCGATGGAATCTGCACGGGTGAGCGTGTAGTTATAACCGACGGTCGCGATAGTCGTGTTGTTGTCCACGTTTCCCGCTTCAACGAAATTGAGCAAAGCGTATGTTCCGCTAAGAGTGATGGAACCACGCGGAGAAGTCGAGTAGGTAATCTGCACAGTCGAGGCATCGCTGTAACGGCTGCCATTGGAGCTGACAATACTTTGACTGGGGACGTAGCCATTGCCCATACCGGGAATTGTTGGGCCGGTGGACCCACCCGCTCCGGGAAGGCCCAAACCGGTTCCGCCACCGAAGCCAAAGGCAGATTGTGGTAGATAGGAAAACTGATCCAGGAATTGCACTAACCAGCGATTCCACTGGAAAGTCTGAGAGAATGCGAGTTGGTGGTAAGTGCCATTGCCTTGAGAGCTGTCGGATGAAAAAAACCCGCCACCAGAGTAATTGATGGCAAGTTGGGAGCCGCTCCAGACCTTCAGCAAGCTAAGATTCCCGATAAAATAATTGTTCATCACCCAACTAGAGTTTGCCGTCTGGTTGTAGGAATTGGATTGGATTGAACCTGACCACTGGATACCAGGCACCCAATAGCTATGCAGAATCTCCGGGGAACCGAGCGTCGGGGTTTGCACACCCGTTAGCGGGTTCGTGTCGGGCGTTAGATTGCCATTCGATCCGGAATTTTGATCCTGTTGATCTCCGGCAGTAACTGGAGGGAGTGGAAACGAGGATCCTGCTGGCTTGGGCTTGTCCTCCGTCGGAGATTGAGGCGGATCTTGTGCGCGAACAGGAATCGTCCCAGTCGCCAGAAAGAACAAGACAAGCAAGAGCACCAACCGAAGTTTTCGCGCAACCGTCTTCACGTAGTTGTCCTAGGGAACCACAATGACATCGCCGGGCTGGAGCGATATATTCTGCTCCGACAGCTTTCCCTTAACCACTTCCTTGTAATTGAAAGGATGTTTCACCTGTTTGCCATCTTCGGTGCGAAGCACATAGATGTCCTTTGTTTTGGCGAACTGGGTGAATCCTCCCCCGCTGGAGAGAGCTTGAAGCACGGTCATGTTGGGAAGAAGCGGCAAGGCGCCTCCATGATTGACTTCGCCGGTGAGATAGACGCGGCGGCTGTTGATTTCTGTGACGGTCACGGTCACTTGAGGATTGGTTAAATATTTCGACAGGCTGTCGCGGAGAGATGCAGCGAGTTGCATGGCGGTAAGGCCTGCAGCCTGGACATCGCTTAACAAGGGGAGCGAGATTTTACCGTCGGGGCGAACCGGGATGGTGCGCGAGATATCTGGCTCCTTCCATACATCAATGCGGATCAAGTCTTGCGGTCCAATTTTGTATTCGGAATCGAGCGGGACAGCCGCTTTGGCGGATTCGCCGGGTTTCTTGGCAGTCGTTTCCTGGGCGCCGGCGAACGGAACAATGAGAACGGCAACCAGGAATGACAGTAATCGAAGATACGAGGTCATGCGTCCTCCATCAGCCCTCAAGCTTACTGCTTGGCACACCGATCTGCTTAATCTTGTATAACAGTGATTTATAGCTGATTTGCAAGTCGCGAGCAGCCTTTTTGCGGTTCCAACGGGTTCTCTCGAGCGCCTGAAGTATTAATTGGCGCTCCGCCTTCTTGGAAGCGGCCTTAGCAGCAACTTTGAGCGAAGACGCGTTGCGGAAGGCACCGGTTGGAGCCGAGCCCAGCGTTGCTGTCCGGATCTCTTCCATTGCTGACTGGGCATTACCCAGAACCACAATCTTCCGCACCAAGTTCTCCAGTTGACGGATGTTTCAGGCCAATCGTATGCCATCAGGACATCAAGCGTCTCTTGGGCTAAATAGGGAGCCGGCCGTTTCAATTCCTGAGAATGCTTTCTGAGGAAATAATCGAGAAAAGTGCCGATGTCTTCTTTTCTTTCTCGGAGTGGAGGGAGCTTGAAACAAATCCCGTTGATTCGAAAATAAAGTTCCTTGCGAAGGCTCCCGGATGCCACAGTATCTTCGAGGTCTACGCAACTAGAGGAAATCAGCCGAGCGCAAGAATTGGCATTTTCTTTTTGACCATGGCCGTCTGGAAGAGCCGAAAGTAGCACTCGCTGGCAGGATTGGTCCAAATCGTCGATGCCATCCAGGAACCAAGTCCCTGCTGGCCTGTTCAGCGGATTCGCCGGTGAGTTGGAGTGGAGCTGTTCGAGGAGCTGCTCCGGGTGGAGGACGGAGCAGCAGAGTTTCCGGAACTCCCCCTCGGATGAGCTGGAAAGTCGATGGATAAGGCGGGCATAGGCATCCTTACCGGTTCCGCTTTCGCCCAGAATCAAAATGGGGATGTCTGTGGAGGCGATTTCGGCAACAGTACGGTTGAGAAGGTCGAGAGGTTGACCCTGTCCGAGCACGAGCTCGGCGAAGTTCTCCAATTCCGATGCTTGAGTAAGGCTTTTCATCTGTGAAGTTGCTAAATCATTGCCCTTAAACGAGTTAGAAAAGTGCTTCTTACGAGAATGCTTCTCCCCGATTGAGATTGCAACCAGCCTACCAAAAAATGGCCGGAAGAGAGATCATTGAGGACCGCAACATCTATTCTTTTCAAGGAGATAAGGGGACTATCCGCCCAGAGAATGTCCGGTGGAGGCCCAGTATTCCAACTCAAGTTCCCTAAAGTGGCAAAAATCCACCACCTCCCAGGTAAAAAGGACTTTGTGCAACCGTAGGGATGGATTCGCCATTTTCTGATTCGGGTCCGTTTGCGTTCCCCGGCTGCATGCCCCCGCCAGCGAATAGAATCACTGTCATGGCACATTACTCAGGACCGGGTGGCGAGTTGAACTGGACTCGTTGCCCTTATCGTTCACTGGGCGTTGGACTCGGAAGTTAAGAAGCGGCCGGTGGTGGGTAGCTGGCCTCGTGGACCTAGAACTCCCGTTGTTGCCCTGGTTGAGTGGACGGGCCGTTAGCCGGCACTTTAGGTAAGCGCGCCAAGGAATGCCTTAAGTCTCGCACAGTGTGGAGTACTTTCGGCAGGCGGCGAGTTACGCTCACACTTGGGCACCGTTTTTCGAGAATCTGTACCGGAACCTCTTCAATCCTGCTCCCCAGCTTCCAAGCTAGAAGGACAATCTCCGTTTGAAAAACCTCATCCGTGGTGATTGCCATTTCACACAATTTCTTGGCAAGGGTCGCTTCAATGCATTTCAGGCCATGTGTGTCACTGCCTGGATATCCGATCAAAAATCGCAGGAAAATGAGATTGTAAAGCATCGTCAAAACCCGGCGTTTGAACGGGCGTAGATCAATCGACTGTGGATGCCGCTTGGAGCCAATTACAAATTCTGCCTGGTGCTCCAGAAATATCGGCACCGAGGCAGAAAGAAAACGCGAGTCCAAGAAGTCGCACTCTAGAATGACCACATGTGTGCCCAGGGCTTCCAACATGCCCTTTTTTATGGCTTCTCCGTAACTGCCGCGTGAAATCGTGCAGACTCGAATTAGTTTCGGAAAATTTGCATTGAGCCGATTGCAGGCATCCATCGTGCCATCGGTCGAGCCATTCTCAACGAGGATGATTTCCTTGATGATGGCGGCAAGAGCATTCGGTAGCGTTTCGATGAACTGGGCAATGGATTTCTTCAAGCCGGCAGCCTCATTGTGAACCGGAACAATGATACTGAGATCCATTAAATAATCTCCAAAGCAGCGGATCGGGCGGACTCCATCGAATCTTCCATGCTGGTGTAGTCCCAGAGGCCATAACGTCCAATCGGGACAATCTCAACCTCGCGCAAGCGTGACAGAATCGAACCCACTACGCGATCACGTTCCAGGGTGTGATGCACATATGCGTGGCGCATCACGTGAGTTACCACACAAACCACGTCCCGGGTCTCAACCCAACCAAGCTGCTCCAGGGATTTCATAACTTTTGGCTGCAAATCCTGAATCAGGTTGGTACGGTCTACTTCCTCCGACGGCACACCAACTTCGACGTAGATTGCGCTATAGCCAGGTGAGCAAAGTCCGTTTCCTATATTCGAATAGAAGCCGACCCGATAAAATGGAATCGAGCGGTCCGGTACATATAACCAGTGAAGCCCAGCAAATTTAGCGGGTAGCGGGCCACGAATTCCAAAGTTGAAGCTAATCGTCGAACTGTGGGACAACACCTTCGAGGCTCTCACCAGTTCCACATCGTCAGTCATCTGGCACAGAGAATTCAGCGGGATGCTCGACAACATATCGTCCCAACGAATCGTGTCGCCACTATCGGTGCGAACGGTCTTTTCGCGTAGATTTACGGACGCAACATTCTGGTTTAGCGAATAACTCTTAATTCCTGCGCGCAAACCCTGGACAAGAAGTTCAATGCCGCCAACTTCGGGATACCAGAATGTGGAATTGTAGCCGCTGGCTCGTTCCCCATGATTTCTTGTCATTCCGAGTCTGACCAGGTTTTCGTCAGGGGCCGGAAAGAATCTCCGCACCGCATTTCTCGAAAGGCGGTCGAGAGATATCGCCATCGTCTTTTCGTTTTGCGGGATCAGAAAGAGGTCGGCCAACGCTTGTCCGAAACCGCTTACTATGTAATCGCGAAAGGTCGCGTTTTCGTTGTTTAGAAGGATTTGCCTGTTGTTATAAGACTCTACACACGCCGAGAACAGATCCGAAGACAACTCTGCGAGATTGTATTGAATCGGAGCGGGGACTAACGCGTCTCCGACAAAACAGCAAGAACGCCTTTCAACCCGTCTCCATTCCTTGTTATCCAGATTGGCGTAGGGTATGTCTGCGGGCGTCGAGTATCGGCTCAAATGGAGGAAGTGTCCGGTATAGTCGAAACAGAATTCACCTACTTCCACGGTGCGAGTGAGCCCTCCGACGGTCGGGCACCTTTCCAAGAGCAAGTAGTCGTGTTTTTTCTCCTGGAGCACGCGAGCGGCCATCAATCCGGAAATTCCTCCTCCAAGAATCAGTGTCGTCATTATCGAAGTTGACCCCGAGTGAGATTCGTACGGGTGCACGGAAAACTGAGACCGGGATGCTCCTCAGCGAACAGGGCGAGTTGAGTTGCGGAGGCTCCAATTCAGGAAGGAGTCATCCGCATGGGTCAACGTGGAGGAAGTTACAGGCCTAGTGCCGTTCTTTGGAGCGGCGAGGTACAAAGCAGAGGCTTTGGCCGCAATTATTTGTCGGACATCCCAATCCCGGCGGAGATCCTGGAGTATGCGAGTGTCTTCGTCTTGATAAACGTGGCTTAAAACGAGCCAAACTCTAGTGGTCCCGGGATGCAGGCCAGCCGTCAACTCTGACAGATATTTGCCGGGCGACTCCCGATGAAAATCGCCGTAAATAAAACGTGGGTCATGCCCTTGAAAATAGAAATCGATCGCCGGCACCGCACCAGAATAGACGTAGACTTGGTCTTGCGG
>Ga0222736_10000013_pt1 | contig 11735 bp, 6 predicted proteins | sample NatBWC4Mmetat_FD_169119 | JGI IMG/M metagenome (GOLD analysis project Ga0222736, IMG submission 169119) | Metatranscriptome of forest soil microbial communities from Barre Woods Harvard Forest LTER site, Petersham, Massachusetts, United... ... | reverse complement strand
GTCCAGCTTCCAACTTGTTAGGGGATAGTATTCGTAGCGGAAGCATTCTCGGCGGCGGAGCCGGAAGTCCAGAAGGCGCTTCTCACTATTTCCATATCTGTACTCCACGCCGTGGATCCGGAAGCAATGGAAATAGCGGTCGCTCCAGTCGAAATTGATTTGGAGGATATCGTGAAGTTGGTCGAGATCAATGTCGCTCGGAACCAGCAAACGCCGCCAGATCAAAGGACTTACGCCGGAGATTACAACGCGAAGTTTGTAAGCTGTTGGTTGACTCATCCCGCCAGCTTACACATGGGCGAGTCGTCACACCAAACCGGAAAGTCAGCCCCCGGATTCTTCCGCTCTCCTTCAACGCCGCTCTCTTCATCTATTCACTCAATCTGAGGTTGGTTACGCAGTGGAGAAGAGGCCGGTCGAAGTCACGCGACCGGGACCGCTTATTATGGCAGGATTAGATCGCGGGCGTGACAGGATGGTACCTGACGAGCAATTCAAGAACGCAAGTCTACCGAGCTGATTGGCTGGTTGAAAAGGCAGGACTGGCTGATCGAAGCCAGGCAAATCGTGAATCGAAGATCGAATGCCAGAGTCAGTCGATTTCGACTACGAATCAATACGAACTGGTGGTATTGCGACGACGCTCACGGCATTATGACGAAGCCGGGCATCGTACAGCGCGAAGAGAAACCTCTGGTTCAGCGATGATCGATGGGTACTGAGGGGGCCTCAATTCTTGTCGAGGATCTCTACGTAGTCCATAAGGCTCATGATCCAATCCAATCGAGTATGAACAAGCGCGCCGTTCTTATTGGGGTTATAGGTATCGCGCGGGTTCGGCAGGATCGCGGCCAGGAACGCCGCCTGTTCTCGGTTGAGCGAAGCGGCCGACGTGTTGAAATAATGGCGAGCCGCTGCCTCCGCGCCATACAACCCATCTCCCCACTCAACCACATTGAGATAGAGTTCGAGTATCCTGTGCTTGCCGAGAATCGCCTCCATCTCATAAGCGAGGAGAATCTCATAGCCCTTTCGGATCGGGTTTTTCGAGGATGACAGGAACAGGTTCTTTGCTAACTGCTGTGAGATCGTCGATCCGCCTTTGCTAAGGCTCTTCGAGTCCCAATCATCCTCGGCCGCTGTAAGAAGGGCTCTCCAATCGACTCCCGCGTGATTGACGAATCGCCAGTCCTCTCCCGCGATAACGGCCCGCACGAGCATCGGCGAGATGTCTTGATAAGAGACCCAGGACTGCTCCAATCCCTTCCGGCCGCTTTCGATGAGGCGGTCCTCGATAAAGGCCGTAGTAGTGGGATTGGTCTTCTTCAATCGAATGATCCTGATAACCGCGATGCACTGAAGAATCAAGGCTACCAGAAGAAGGCCGCCGAGCCCGCGACGGCACCAGACGCGCCACCATGGAGGCAGCCTCATGGTGGCGCTGTCCTCTGCCCGTTCAGTCGAATCAATGCGGGCGCTGCTCTCTAGAAGAGCGGACTCGTATCCACCTCCGGCAGAGCGCCGCCTCGCTTCACGGCGCCGTCGGACGAACTCCGCTATCAGATAAAGCGGCAGTCCGATAATGAAGGTCGTGAGAACCAGCCCCATTCGTATGATCCAGCGAGGTCAAAAGATAAACGCCCTGCAGACCATGGTGGAGTCACTATTCGGGAAGTTCACGGGCATCAGGTAATCCGGTCGCGGTGCGACGCTCACTCCCGGAATCTCCGGGAGTCCGAAGGTCTGATCGGCAACCTGTATCTTGATCGGTCTCGATGAATTGACACGCAATCCGAGCTCGATTCCTTCTTTCGGCAGTCCGCAGTATTCGAATGCCCACTGAGGCCTCAACTGCGCACCATTTGACTTCCCATTGACTGTTGCGTTTAGTGTCTGCCCCTCGGTTTGCACATAGATGGTCGCGATCGGGGCCTGTCGATTCGACGTTATCCGGAGCCTGAGCGACCTGACTCCCTCGGCGCTTTGATCTTCAAGAACCTCGGCGTTGGGAGCGGCGTACGGCAACAACGGAGCTTCGTTCTGCAAATAAGTCGCGTAAGGTGTGCCGATGAAATCGCCGATACTTGCGTGCTTTGCGTCTTTAGAAAGATATTGCCCAGTCCATTGATCCGGTATGCGGTCCAGGCTCACCCAGATGGCCTTTTTCAGGTTGTCGCTCATCAGGTAGAAGAGGCTATCGGGTTTGGGATGCCTGCTGTCGAAGCTCGACGTGAAATGGCCCATGATGATAAACACAGCAAAGGCCGCGAAGGACCCGAGCGGAAGGATCCATTTTCGTGCTCGCGCGATCAGACTGAGCAGCGGGCTTATGAGGATGAGCAGCCACGCGGTGAGAACTATCGCAGGCGCCGAGAATGATACGGTCAACGCGACGAAGACGAGATAGATAAGTGGCGGCAGGAGTATGAGGCCTGGCGACGCGGCGATCAGCGACGTGATCAGCCGCTTTTTAGAGAGCAGGTCTCTGTCGCCATACACGAAGCTGACGGCAAGTCCGATCAACCCAAAGAGCAGTGGCCATACGAACAGATAACCGGCGCCAGGGAGGGAAAGACTGACCAGGATTGTCGGAATGAGCAAACACAAATAGCCTCCGAGTGCGAGGTCGTTTTCACCGGCCTTTTCTTGGAACAGGATGAGTGTTGAGGAGATGATCGCGATCGCCAGAGCGGTGAAGGCGGCGATATAAATCTTGCTGTTGTAGACGTCACCCTGTGGAAAGATTCTGACGCTGACATTCGTGAGCTGTACAAGCCACCAGGCGGCTATCACAGCCAGTGGCGCGGCAATCAGACAGACCACCGAAGCGGCGAACCCCCAAAAGACACATGTCGGTTTGAGTATCTTCTTTCTAAACCCCATGAACGCGACGCCGAAAAAAAGCAAAGCAGTCAGGGCAGCTAGAATCGGGGACCAGGCGATGGAATAGCGAATCAGGAGGGTTCCAAAGATGTCGAAGTAGACAGCGTTACCCTGTGATTGTTTTTCGAGGTCGATGTTGCCGAAGCCTCGCGCGAGCGCCAGCGCATATGATCCGAAGTGCTGGAGATTCCGCTCGTCCGTGTTTGCAAGATCGTCAATCCTGTTGTGGTAGTGATTGACGCCATCGACATACGCGAAGTTCAGGCCCGGAATACCGGCCTTTTTGAAAGCCGTGAGATCGGAGCCATATTGCATCAACTTGTAAATCTCGTTGGATACCGAGTTGGCGAAAGGATGCGGCGCGGTCCGGGCAAACTCGTCGATCAGCCATTTATTCTTGTCGCTGGTCTCGAACATGAGCGCGGGACCTTCGCCGCCTCGAGCGTCATAGTTCAGGACCACTCCTACGTCGTGCGCCCAAGGATGCTCTTCCACAAAAGCCCTTGCTCCAAGCAGGCCGATTTCTTCGCCATCGCTGAAGAGGGCAATGACGTCGTTTTTCAACGGCGGCCCCGCCTTGATGGCTCGTAACGTCTCGAGGAGACCAGCCACTCCGGCGCCGTCATCATTCGCTCCAGGGCCGACGGGTACGGAGTCGTAGTGCGCCACGAGCAAGACCGCTTTGCCGCCTGCCGTTCCGTTCAGCCGAGTAACCACGTTCTCGATAGTCGCCGCCTGAAATCCATCACCACCCCGTTGCATTACGGATGTAGTGCGTTGAACGTCAGGCGTCAGGCCGAACCTCGTCAACGTACCGATAAGGTAATCGCGAATGGCAGCCTTTGCGGGCGAGCCGACCGGGCGCGGCGCCTGAGCGATGGTTTCAACGTGTTTCATCGCTCGTTCCGATGAGAAATCGCCGGCTGGAGCGCTTGCCGTAACCCGCGCCGGCGCGCGCAACTGGCTTATCGTTAAAAACGACAGGAACGCGACGAAAAGAAATGTAACCAGTCCAATCGAGGCGTCTCCGCTCCTTCGGCTGGGCCAGGAAGCAGGCTGACTGATGGCGGTTGCTTGTGACATAAAGATTCCTTTCTGCGGGCGAGCTCTTGATGCACGCCTGGTGTTTGAAGGATGGTCTCTTATACTTGCGGTTCGATGAAAGGTTGCGGTCCAGGGAGCGAGATATTCCAAAACTAGTAGATGCCCGCGCACCAACTCAGTATTGCCATAGCTCCGCTTAGCTTGTGGTGGGCCTGGCGAAATGCGACACTCTGCGGGCCATCCAATACTTCATTGGCAACCTCGGAACCACGAATCGCAGGCAGGTCGTGCATGAAAATGGTTTTCGAAGGCTTTGAAACGTCGGCCATCAACTCGGGAGTAACACGATACGGCTCGAATTTCGCTCGCCAGTGAGGATCAGCCTTTGGCACTCCCATCGTCTGCCATCTCGTCGTGTAGACTACATCGACGCCCTTTGGGAGCTTTGACAGATCGTGGAGCTGTGTGATCGAAGAACCCATTTGTGTGGCGAGCGAGCTGGCATTCTTAAGCACGTGATCGGGAACGCCGTAACCTTCCGGCGTAACAAGAGTGAGCTGCATGCCCGAACATCGCGCGATCGCAAATGCCAGCGCAACAGCGGAGTTATTTCCTTCCCCGATGTAAAGCACGTGGAGATCGCTCAGGCGCCCAAGCGCTTCACAAATGGTCACAAGATCGGTGATCGCCTGCGTCGGGTGCTCGTGTTCACTCATCGCGTTGACGATGGCCATATGGTTCTGAGCAGCGAGTGCTTCCATCTCGGCCTGTGAGCCGTTGGTGCGAACAACCAGGATGTCGAGAAAGTTGGACAGGACGCGGCCCGTATCCTGGATACTTTCGCCGGTTATCAACTGCAAGTCGTTCGGGCCGTAGTGAACGGTTTGTGCTCCGAGTCGACTAGCTCCAACCGAGAATGCGGTGCGAGTGCGCGTCGAAGACGTTTTGAAGTAAATTCCCACCGAGCGATGCGCCAGAGGACGCGTGCCATTCTCGCTGGTCCTTGATATCGTGAGGGATTTGGCGATTATCCGAGAGAGGTTCTCCGGCTCAAAACCTGAAAGCGTTAGAAAATGCCTGATTGCCATAGCGTCTCCTTTCCCTGGTGAAGGGGTAAAACTAGGGCGCTCTCCTTTGGCGAGCGCTGAAAAACTGTAGAGTCTGGGGTGAAGGGGATGGCGGGATCTCTACACCTGAACCAATCAAACGCTCCATTGCGGCCGGTGCGTGCTCCGCTGGCTCTTCAAAGGCGGCGCTCGTCGGTAGCAACACGCTTGTAGCGCCGTGCCGTTGATTTCTTCCTGTAAGCCGCGGAACTCGTTTTCGTCAGAAGGTTCACGCCTCCGGGTTCCGTCACGATAGCCCTGACGGCCTGCCCGGTTTCGTCGGCCTTAATCTGTATGCTATAACCAAAGAAACCCCTGAGACAGAACTCCGAATCGCTCCGCGGCCACAGTTCGATCCCAACCTGCCCCGGTACGGTCACCAGCAGATGGCCTCGCTCGTGCAGACTAATCTCCATCTTTTTGTCGCCGGCTTCATACTTGCCCGTGAAGCGAGCCAGGGCCTCCGGGTTCAGTCCGATTGGGTCCGGCGTGCGAGTAAAGACCACCTCACGGGCAGAGCTGCTTCCGGGGATCACCGCCAGCCAATCGATATTCGGCTTCGGGTCAGGAAAAAAGCCGATCCTGTATCCCTTGAACGGATCCTCGATTACTTCGAACACATTGTTATAAAGATATCGCAACGGAGAAGACCATCTATTGTCTCCTCCTACTCCCGTGTTCATCGTCACGGTGAGGTTCCCTCCCGTGAGAGAAACAGAGAGGAATCCCATGCTCTCGCTCTGATAACTGGCTAGAAAGCTCTGCAGCGGCAGCATCGGGTTGTTCTCGACAGTTTGTCGGACACCTTCTCCCGCACCGCTCGCAGCGAGATCGGTAGTGACTTGTTTAGCCGCCACAACAGCATCGCGGATACGCTGGCAATGCGGCAGTTCGTCTGTTTCGAACATGATTTTATGAGTCTTCTCGACCAGGTAATCTTCCAGGACACAGTAGTCAATTCCGGTTGAGACAAATGACGACAGCGCATCGGCTGGTGTTTCAACAATGGGTTCGCCCATAACATTGAACGAGGTGTTCAGAATTATCGGCACGCCGGTCTGTTCATTGAATCTCTGGACGAGCTTATAAAGCGGTCCGTTTGCTGCTTCGGTTACAGTCTGGACGCGTCCAGTGCCATCTACGTGCACGACCGCGGGCACGAGGTGCTTTTTCTCATCCTTAAACTTGCAGATTCGCAGCATGAACGGGCTTTCCACCCCCTTACCGTCTGAGTCCAACCAATTCTCTGCTTCGTCAAGAAGGATGACCGGAGCGAAGGGGCGAAATGCTTCGCGGTATTTCACGCGGCTGTTTAGGGTCCGTTTACCGTCCGCCCTGCGAGGATCGCAGAGAATGCTACGCTGGCCCAATGCACGCGGACCGAGTTCGGAACGGCCTTGAAACCATCCAAGAATCCTTCCCTCGCTCAGTAACCGCGCCGCATCGCCGATGACGTCGTTAGACTTTCGCAACCGCACTCCTGGAGTTTGACTGATCGCGTCGGCAATGATCGACGAGGAGTACTCGCGGCCAACCGCATCCTGGGTCATTTCTCTGCGCGTGTTTTTCTTCGTGAGCTGCCACAGGCCGTGATAGGCGGCTCCGATCGCCGCGCCACTGTCCTCGGCGGCAGGCATCAGGTAAAAGCCCTTGAAGGACGATTCTCCGATGATTCGCTCATTAGTCACGCTGTTGAGCGCGACGCCGCCCGCGTAGCAAAAGTTCCTACTGGGATAAACCTCGTGCAAGCGCGCGGCCAGGTACATGATCGCGTCTTCGAGCGCGCCCTGGATCGAGCGGGCGAGATTTTTGTACTCCTGTGTCCGCATCGGCCATCGCTCGTCGTGCGGGAACAAGTCGGGGACGCGCGTTTTGAAAACAAAGCCGCCGTCAACGAGTTGGTAAAAATCACTCGACGGAAGCGCTCTCTCACCGTAGGGAGCAAGACCCATGACCTTGCCGGCTTCCAATAAATCGCCGAATATCTGCGCGGCTCCCGCGGAGTACATTCCGCCTAGACTGTTGAACTCAGGCATACCAACGGACCGAGGCTTGACCCATGCGTCCTCGGGCGCCATTTGCTTCTCCAGCGGCGTCACGAAGGTATCGGTCGCCGCATAGAGCGAGACCGATTCGACGCTCCGTTCACGGGCCCACTTGCATGCGAGGCGTTCATCCGGCGGCAGGTCTTCGAATGGAGATCCGGCGCCGTCAACAACTAGGATCGCGGCTTCCCTGAAACCGGATGTCGCGAAGGCTCCAACCGCGTGACTGTAGTGGTGCGGTATCCTCACCGCGGGTATTCGATTCTCTTCAACTCGCAGAATCGGGTTGAGCTTGATGTCCTGCTGCTTCGACCTGGCATGCCCGGGCACTGAATAGACAACCATGCTGAGGTCTCGCGGCCGAATGCCGGCGTAGTCGAAGCAGTATTCAAGCGACCTACAGGGATGAGCCGCATAGACGCCTTCTCGTTTTCGTCGCGTGAGGCGCTCCTCTTGAATCGCCACTACGATCTCGTCGCCTCTTAGCAGGCAGACAGCGCCATTGTGAGGAGAAGCGCTAATTCCAAGTACCCAAGGGGAAGATTTCATTTTATCGCCTCCTGTCTTCGAAAACGCGAAGACGTAAGATTTCAGAGACGCTGCGCCTCAACCGCCGTCGTCTGTCCGCGATCTCAGGCGCTGATCGCGTCGGTCACACGGATACAGCATCTTCAGCGATACTTCTAGCTGAAGACGCCAGGCCTTTGGATATGCGATTGTGGGTTTGAACTCGCTTGGCGAATCAGCGAGAGAGGCGGAACAGGCTAAGAGAATAACGAACGGTCATTCTCTTAGGAGCTTGCTCCGCCTTCTCGTTCCCGCCAGTGAGCGGTTGCCCCGCGCTGATGGATGATGTTGAAAACTCAGCGGTCGAAGTCGTGCGCGGTGACGGCTTTGCTGTTCAGGTGATACTCCCTGGTTTCAAACTCCTCAATCAGAGCGCCGTCAGCTTCAGCCCTGAAGCGATGCGGCAACATCACTCCGCCGACCGGCCGATAATCTGAGAAGGTGACGTCGATCTTCTTCTCTATCGTCTTAACCTCCGCGGGCTCCGCTTGAGTGACAGTGATTGCGGCCGGTCTTCCAACGTAGCTCATTCTCACAGGCAGAAATGTCTTCGCGTCCACGAATATTCGCGCCGCGAACTCATCCGGACCCTTCAGATCAAATGCGCTGGTCTGAACACCTGCAAGGTTGTAGTCGCCGGCTTCGGTGATGGTGAGCGCTCCGGATGCCGGTGAAGCGAGCAACAGCGCCAGCAGGTGGCGAGTAAAATCGGCGCGAAGCTGTTTTCGCGAGCCCTGCGATTCGGAGTTGGCGTTCCCGGGCCCGACCGCGACTTGTACATCGCTGACACCAAGATTCACGCGGCTCCAGGCCTGATCCTGATTCAGCACCTGAACGAGCGTCATCTGGGCGTCTCCGGATATAGCGCCCGCTTCGATCTTCTTGTAGCGGGACGGCGACATGAAGTAGAGATCGAAGTCCCCCGTTCTTTCCTTACCCGAAAGAGCGCGGCGGAACGTGCCCGACGCGCGCACGGTCCGGATCGCCTGGAGTCTCTCTTCTCCTCCCAGCGCCTGTCGCGTCTTCGAAAGAGCATCGTGCGACTCTGGCCGAGACTTCCCGGCGCCTTCTTCTGCCTTGTTAAAACCGGCAACTTGCGCGGACAGCATCATCGCTGTAGTTAATGCGAATGTTGTTAGCTTATACATATTTTTCTCCTCATTTCCGCCAGACAGTCGAATACCGGCGTGTTAATCATAACGCAAAGCCTGCATTGGATCCGTTTTCATAGCGCGGCGCGCGGGAACATACGAGGCAATCGCAGCCGACGCGCACAGCAGAACTGCTCCCGCGACAAATGTAAGCGGATCAGCGACGCTGATCTTGTATACGAGATCGCTAAACAGACGGGCGAAGGCGAGGGCGAATGCAAGCCCGACAGTTACGCCAATCAGAGCGAAGATCATGCCTTCGCCGACGACAAGCTTGAGAATATTGCCTGGCCGAGCACCTAACGCCATTCGAAGTCCTACCTCGTGGGTGCGTTGCGCGACCGAGTAGGAAAGCACACCGTAGATGCCGGCGATCGCCAATATGAGGGCTACAACTCCGAAGACCGAGAGCAATGCGAGATTCAAACGTCGTTCGGCAAGCTTCTCAGCGAGAATTTGCTCCATCGTGACCGGAGGCGCGATGGCCTGATCGTTGTCCACCGCGGCGACGGAGCCACGTAAGACCGAGCCCATATTAGCTCCCCGCGGGCCGCGAGAGACGATTGAGAATACCGGCCAGGGCTGCTGCCGATATGGAAGATATACTTCAGGCGTCGTCTCCGCTTCCGCTCCGCCTTCCCTTACATCTGCGACAATGCCTACGATCTGGCTCATCGAGTTCCCGCCGTTGACATTAATACGCTTTCCAATCGCCTCCTCATTCCCCCACAGCTTATGCGCCAGCGCTTCACTGATGATTACGACCGACTGTGATTTAGCGTCGTCCATTTCGTTAAAGAACCGGCCCTGCCGCAGCGAGATATCCATCGTTTCGAAGTAGCCGGGACTGACAATGCGCTGACTCGCATAGGTCTCCTGGCCAGGAGGAGCAGGAGCCCCTTCCTTATCAATCGTAACCGCCATATTGCCTTTCAAGGGAAGGATACTGACTGTTCCCGCCGACTGTACACCGCTGGTGTTTCGCAGGCGCTCCATCAACTCAGCATGGAAATTGACGTACTGGCTCGCTTTGGAATACTTGTGCGACGGGAGAAACACGTCAGCGGTCGTAACATTATTTGAATCGAAGCCAAGAGCGACCGCAAGAACCTTGTTGAAGCTCTTGATCAGGAGTCCGGCTCCAATCAGCAGCACAAGCGCCATTGCCAGTTCGGCCATGACCAGGGCTCCGCGCAAGCGCCTGTTCAGCGGACTCGCGCTCGAGCTTCGCTCACCCTGCTTCAACACATCATTGAGGTTCGCTCTGGCGGCATGTATAGCCGGCACTAGCGCAAATAGCACGCCGGTCACAAGCGTTAGGAGCAAAGTGAACCCTAGCACCCACGCATCAACTCGGGCGTCCTGCAGCCGAGGAATGTCTGAGGGGCTGAGCGAGAGCAGCGCCCTTGTTCCTATCAACGCCAGCAGTAACCCAACCACTCCGCCGACCAGCCATAGGAACACGCTCTCGGTGAGAAGCTGACGGATCAAACGTCCTTTGTCTGCACCAAGCGCCGAGCGCACAGCCATCTCTTTCTGGCGAGCCGCGTGCCTTGCAAGAAGCAGGTTCGCAACATTCGCGCAGGCTATCAACAGAACGGCAATTACTGCTCCAAACAGGATCAGCAGCGCGCGACGAACCCTACCGACGATTTGCTCGTGAAGCGGCACGATGTAAGTCGTGAAATTCGCGTTGGCGTTCGGGTACCGCTCGGCCAGACCTCCCGCTATGGCGGTCATCTCTGCTCCGGCCTGGGGGGCGCCGACGCCCGATTTGAGCCTTGCGACGACGTGCAGGAAATGACGACTGCGGCTGTTCACGGTGTTTGGCTCGATAGCGGCCAGGAACGAAAGCGGTAGCAACAAGCTCACCTCGTTATCCATTATGACCGTTCCGAGCGAAACTTGTCGGGGAACCTGGAAGTCACGCGGAAGCACACCGATTATCGTGAACGATCGGCCATTCAGGGTAAGCGGTTGACCGATTACTCCCTTTTGAGCCCCCAGGCGCGAAGTCCAGAGACCATAACTGACCATCACCACGTCCGTACGTTTACCAAACCCTTCCTCCTGCGAGAACGAGCTGCCGAGAACAGGTTTAACGCCAAGTGTTGTGATGAACTCGGGAGTGACGTATGCCGTGAAGAGCCTTTCAGGCTCGTTCTGTCCAGTCAGGCTAAGATAATCGAACGAGTACGCCGACATGCCGTCGAACACGTCACTATCACGTTGCCAGTCCTGGAAGTTGGGCGCCGATACCGGGAGGGTCAGCTTTTTCGTCTGGTTGGTTTGAGTGTCCCAAACCGCGACCAGCCTTTCCGGATTGCTGTAGGGCAACGGTTGAAGCAACACGGCGTTGACTACGCTGAATATCGCCGTATTGACGGCAATGCCTATTGCCAGATTGGTAAGCGCAATGATCGTGAAGACGCGGCTCTTCAACATCAGTCGCAAAGCAAACCGCACGTCCTGAAGTATGTTGTTCATATTGATTCTCCCAAAAGCTGACGCCTTTGCCGTTAGTTTGAGCTGGCCACCCACGGGCACGCGTGAGTCATCTGTCTTCAGAAAACCTCGGCCTGACTCCCATCACTTCCTCCAACAGAATATCTCGATAGAAGGCAAGCACCCTTTGGCCGCCGATGCGCCCAAGCCGGGCCGCCGCGGCTTTCCGAATCCCGATAGCGGGATTATTTCGAGCTATCTCTATTAATGCGTCGACCGCGCCATCGCCCTCTCTCCGGCTGATCTCATCCAGTCTCTTTCGATCCTGTTCGCTGATCTCGTCGTTCGGAAATAGCCTGAGACCGGGTTTCAGATTCCAGGCGATTCGATTCGCCGTCTTTTCCGCGAGCCAGCCGTAAGCCTGTTGTCTCAACTGCTTATCCCGATCGTTGGCGGCAACATCGAGGAATAGATTGATAACATCGCTGTTAGCC
>Ga0222736_10000012_pt1 | contig 12023 bp, 2 predicted proteins | sample NatBWC4Mmetat_FD_169119 | JGI IMG/M metagenome (GOLD analysis project Ga0222736, IMG submission 169119) | Metatranscriptome of forest soil microbial communities from Barre Woods Harvard Forest LTER site, Petersham, Massachusetts, United... ... | reverse complement strand
GGCACACAACAATATTCGAGCATGCTGCTTAACAATTGTTAAGCATATTATGTATCTCTACGGGCACCTGTGTATAGGTTTTTGTATTTATTTACACTACATTAGCTGCCACCTTTCCTCATATTCTGAGAATTGGTCAGCTATAACTACGTTCGTATCTTTAAGCAGCTCGAACATTTTCGCTGCATCTGCTAGTGCTTCCCACTCACCAGGGAAATATTTCTTTAACACCGCGTGATGACACAAGTCAATAACCGGCAGCACTGGTGTCGCAACCAGACCTGCCGTATCTCGATCGATCTTGAAACTACCACGTATGCATGCGTCTATCATTGCGGTGTTGTAATTCGACCGTAATGTGGCAAGTGGTGCGGCGATCGATCTAACTCGCCTTGGATCTGGGCTATCTACGCTCGTTAAACGTTCCAACGCCTCCCATGGTGAAAGCAGGCGGTCTGAACTTGCATCCCTCATTGCCGATATTACGTTACGGCTGATGCTCGCTAGACCTAGCGCACCACTGATGTATCGCTCGACCGCCACATCTATCGGCTCGATGTATCTATTGGGTAATTTATCCCACCTCTCATTGAGCGTCTCACTTAGTACTGAAGCTACCAACTGGTATATTCCAGGCCACCTACTCTCCAACATCCCTTGTGAGTTATCAACAATCATTGTCTGAGCTATATTCAACTCTAGAATGTGGTGGGCTTTCAGTCGACGAGCTTCCTCAACCCATGGGCTATTGTGGACCCTATCTACACCCTGACTAGCTATATCTCGAGCATCATCTATGACTTGATCCACCACTTGGGATGAGATCCGGCAAGAGTGCATTTTACGTTGTAAGTGGCTACCAAGACTAAGCACTCCTAAGTGCTTACTCTTCGGCAGCTCCCATCTAGCTCGTGCCTGTGGCCAAGGCTTCGGCTGCACCAGTCTTACTGCGCTAGGCGAAGCAAAATGTGAGCAACCGAAACCACCTTCAGCGACTGGCACATATAATATTTCCTCATTCGCCAGCGTAACGCTATGCGAGCTACCGTCTTCGTCAGTGAATCTTTGAGTTGCCCAAGTCATTAAGAGTTCGGATCTTACCTCGTCTATTTTATCAGCACGGGCCCCCCTGCGAACTAACGCATGCAAGGCCTCATTCGTACCTTTGATGTACTCGACTCCTACATCGATAGCTGGGGCTTGCAGGTCACTAGATACGAAACTTGCTATCCCTCGGGCTATGGGAGCATACGCACACCCGTCTCGATATGTGACCCTAGTGTATTCTGATTCGTCTACACCGAGTAGCTGTTTCGACGGTTGCGCTTCCAAGCCGCTGTAACTCATCATTGCTAGGTAAAACAATCCTGCGGTTACAGATGCTACGGCGGCATCAGAATCATCACCATTACGGCGCGCTCTCTCTATTGGGTCATACCCGATTATGTCGGCGCATACTCGACTGAGCACGCGACCGTAAACCTTGTTAAAAGTATTATTTATCACACTGGTGGTACGCCAACCTGACCACAAGCTCCTCAGTATATGATGGAACTTACCGTCACCGGCCACCTCTCGGACATACATATGATTTAAAGCATCACATAACCAGTCTGCTAACCTAGCTACATGACCTGCATAGTTGAGACCCGCCCATTTACCAGGTCCTTCTAATCCGGAAGTGGCACGCTTAATCATCTGCCAGAAACTCTGCATGTCTGGGATAGTGTGTAGAAAGTTGAAGTCCTTGTAATCGGATGCCATTGTCACACGTTTAACTTGGGTACGTTGCATTCGCTCCATGTGGTCAGTCATAATCGACCATGACGTTGACTCAAGCGTGTATTCCTCACTCGACTTGTATATCGCTGGTTCAACATACCGCATAATCACTGACTCGTTTAACCAGTGCTTACTCGGCCCTGGGACAATCTGCCGAAGCTTGAGCCCTGTCTCTACCTTAAGCTGTGCGTCCGCTTTGAGTATTGGTTCAATATTAACCATATCAACTATATCTTCGGGTGATAAGTTGTCCAACCATGTTCGCTTATTCGCATTGTGGACGTCATCAATAATATCGGCGAGATCGTGTTTTCCTTCACCTAAAGCACCAGTTGGGGCTACAGATATAAAATCAGCGTGGAATTCCTCGGGTGTCAAATCCACTTGTTTGGCGATCTCGTTCCTAACAGCTGGAACCATTGCTTCCAGTTCCTCGAAAACAAGCTTGTCCCACCGCTCGAACTGCACCGGTCTATCACCGTAGCGTGTGGCGGCCGGGTGCAGCTCTGGTACCGCTTGCCTCTTTTCAACATACCCATCCATACCTAATATGTTGTCGTGCGCTCTACCAACCAACAAATGCATGTACAGCAACTCTCGTGTGTCCCACTCGATTTGTCTTAGCTTAGTCGCCCCATTGTCGAGGTACCCGTCAGCCAGCGCTTGTGGAATGTCCCAATCCATAACATCCTGCGGCAGCTCTCGTGTACGCCTAAGTAGTGCGTGGAGCGCTTTCATTGATTTTTCGAAGTGTTTTGCCCCACTACGCAATGCCCCCTTATAGAGTAGCGTCCCTAGAAAAAGGGCCAACCTGTCTGTCCAGGCCATCGCCACGCAGACGTTTGCAAAGCATTGTAAACCAGCTCCACCAGTGTTCATCAAGATCAATCTTACAACGTCTAAACTCTTTGTCCTCGCTGCGATTTGTTTTAATAAAATGACGCATTGTTCCCACTTAATCCGAGTTCTCTGCAACATTTCTTCGTTGACGTAAGGGTATAATGAGTGTAAGATACTCTCTGTAACATCATCATCAACCCCAATACTCGCCAGACACGCATCTATCGCGTCTCGCAACTCAGTTTGTTTTGTACGATCGTGCATATTACGCAGTCTCTCTTTGTCTCTCGATCTATCCGCTAAGTCACGTCGGTGTCTCTTCATCCGTGCAGTTGTTTGGGCATCAGAGAAAGACTCAACCAATCCAGTTAAGCCGGGTAGGTATGTAGATATGTCAACAGCCAAACGGCGTCGCTGGCCGTAACCAAATGCTCGGTATTTCCGATGTACACCAACATTCGCTTCTGGGTTGGTACCTAACTCCCCTAAACGCTCTGGACCGCACCCATCCATAATTAATCGCTTCCACGCTTTCGCAACACGCCTTGCTTTTCGGTCGTTCAAGACCCGGCGATAGTACTTCCATAGAGCAAAGTATGATGGCACTACCTGTTGGTGTGCCCAGCCGTCTGCTCTTTCAGGGCTACAATAATATAATCCGGGTATGTCAGTAGTGCCGTTCTTGGGGTATTGCTGGATGTTGTGTCCCACTAGCCATGTGGCCTGGTCCACCGTGGCTCTCAGCACGATGACACGACTATTGCTTTCTAAAAGCAGCGTCCCGAGGGGTATCGTCCCATATTGGTGTCTCAACTTTGTTTTTCCACCAGGTTTGAATATTGTGGCTTCATCCCAGATATGCTGTGAATGATAGAGTACAGCTGCGCTATGACCCAAACAATTATCAATGAAGTCTCTGTACTCTTCCAGCTGCCTTGGATCCTTAACGGCCACCTCCTGGTAGTAGACATCCGGTTTGTGCCCATTAAATAGATGCTCGTGCACTAGAGAGTAGTCATCACTACTTATTTCCGACTCTCGATATAATTTCGTTAGCCTGGGGTACTCACTGAATGCGCGATCCAGTATCGCTGGATCATATACCCTATTCACAGCAACTGAATACGCCGCTGCGATAAGCGCAGGCATTACTTTTTGAGCATCCTGACTATAGACTTGTCTCCACGTATCAAAGCCGTTTGCTGCTGTAGAAATACGCCGCGGTACCGCCGAATCTACAGGACGCCCAGAACCACGGGGAGGTCGGCTCACTCTGGGCTCCTGGTCGTCCAACTGTTGTTTAGACCAGGTTTTATGCTCCGTCTGCATGTTTGCTCGCCCACTGTCGGGGTTTGCATTCTCACCACTACCCCTAGCCACTTTGACACGGTTGGTCGCAGTATCACTAGTAAATGTAGTAGGCCATATTTGTGCTGGGATCGGCATGTTCCCTTTCGGCTCAGCTAACACTTCGTCGTCTTTAAGGCTCGCGCTCGTCCCACTCTTCGTCCACAAAGCTGCTCCACTACCGGAACTTGCCACAACAGGATACTGTCGAGAGGAGCAGTTGGTGCAGGTAGTTTCACTTTTTCGCTTCAGATTTGTACAACAAGAACTTACCCCTCCAACTTGGTCATGCGCCTTAACAGCAACACCTCGAGTAGGAAGGAACAAATTGCCGGTATCTATGGACTGCTCTTCTTGTTTTTCTCTTTTCTGTTTTATCTTATAATCCCCCCCTGTAGCGTTGTACTCAGCTAACGCTCTCTCGATGATATCAATAGGTATTCTTGCGTCCTCAAGGACCCAGTTAAGACCCATTCTTTCATCCGACCCAGAGGCACCACATAACCATGAATCAGCTGCCACTACGGAAAACCCGAGCGCATTCTTATCATATTCCTCCTCTGTCGCCTTTCATCTACCATCAGCTGCTTCGCATGTGCCCGGACCCCTTCCACAGTCGCACTCGACCCCTGGGCATTACGCGGCAACGGCGGTGGGTTTTGGACATGTCTGCCATATAGCTGGTCCGGAGCTTGTAGCGCTAAACGCCCTTCTTCCAACTTACCAGCGCGCTGTAGCGATGAGAGACCCGGGACTAAATGCAGGCCTGGGTATCGATCGGTCTCCACAACTGTCGGCTGTGCGTACGTCATTGCTTGGTGTACTGTGGGTGGCTCTACATCTGTTGGCTCAGGCAATTTCTCGGCGTATGACCCCTTAATACTATTAAATCGGTGTGATGCAAGTATTGAGAATGGGGTCGATGTGTCAACCTCAGGGGCAAAGCTCTGGACGCTAGCCATCTCAGACATCGGCCCCATCCTACCGTTGTTGATTGGTAGGCGATGGATGTGGGGTTTGAACGCCCATTGTGCGAACCTCGCAGCTACAGACGGCATGAGTGTATGGTACCACAGCATTTCACTCTGCCCAACCGGCCTCGGGTCTGGTCGCGGTAGGTATGATATCGCATGCGCGCGGAGAGCTGATGATATTCCACCCCGCATTATCATGTCAACACCATTAATTTTGGTTAGGTTTATGTTCTGTCCTAACTGACGGGTAGTAACGCTAACCGCATGATAGCCTCCGCTACCACGATTGTAGACCCGATTCTGACTTGTTTGTGCCGAGAACCAACTGTCGGCGACCAGACCGTGTTGACCCAACTCCCCACTCTGATCGACGAATGGCACTGCACCGTGGGTCAACATACCTGCAGTTGCTGTGCTCGGAATAACGATCCCGCGGCCGGCAGCATACCCTGCGAGATTAGCGGTGTTTAAGTAGCGTCGGTCCCCAACGATTCGACCGGTAGCTACATGCTCAACGAGAGGGATCGTAGGCGCATGGGGGCTGAACCTCCCTTGCCCATGGTAGCACAAAGTAGGTGTTGGGCGAATGAAGGAGTCCTCATCGTCCACAATTACTGGATCCATGCTATACTCTAGTAGGGGGACAACCCACCACATCTGATCATTACCGAGGTTCATAGACCAAGGCGCGCTATCGCTCAACCTGGGTGCTCTGTGGTTTAGCGTACCTGTGACATTGTACTCACGCAAACGCCCACCACCCCGGCGGCTCTTGAAGCGAACTATAGTCTCTAGGGTAATAGCATAACCACTACCAGCCGTAATCAATCTTAGACCGCCCATCACCTCCGTGGCCATAATCTGACTGGATATACGCCACATTGACCACGGTACGTTGTTACCCATCACATATGTTGAGTATACTTCCGGCATGGGTCGAACTATACCCCCCATAATCCGGTCTGCTACCGGCGGGAGATAAACAGAGTTCACTAGAGGGTGTAACACACGCCATATGAGTAGCGGCGTAACAGCCTCGGCTCCGAGATCCCTTTCCGTGTAGTCCCAATGGTCTGTAGTCGGGAAGCAGAAGGTGGTGACACCTGATGCATGCTCCGCTGCCATCGCCATCTGGTACCCGAAGCCTGCTAAGGCCTCACCGATACCACCAACGTATGAGTTCAATAGCTCACGCATCCCTCCAATTCTAATCTTCTCACTAGAGTCCAGGATGCGTGTGTCTAAATCACGGTTGCCGGTTGTGACGCTACCCATTTTCGTCAATATCTTTGCTGCATTAAGTTGGTGCCCCATCGAGGCGGCATCTGCCGCACTACGCCACTGAGTGGCGATGATAGCGAACTTATTAATCAGACTCGGGCCAGTTAGCGTGACAAGTTTGCCCGCTAAGAGCAACGCTGCGTCATCACTGTGGTAGATCTCAGTGCCAATCTTGTGTGATAAGAGGAGACCCAAACCCGCTGGAACGATAACCTGGCGAATTTCCGTCAGGTTCAGAACATTTAAGGAACATGAGCGATCATAGTGTACGCCATGCTCGATAGCTTCCCCCCAAAGACCGACTGGAATATCCGCCTCTGCACCGGGTAATCGTGCAGGTGAATAATTCATTTCCGCATTGACGAAATTCCGGTTGTCAAGACCGAAAGCAGCATACACATCCGCCCGCAACCAGAAAAGTAAACTATTCAAAGTTGAGCTCGGCATCGAAGTCAATATTTCACAAAGGTCATCCATGTATCCGGTTCGAACGCTTGCAAAGAACTGGTGCCACGAAGCCGACACTTCAATAACTGCCACGTGTTGAGCGTACATCCCACCACGCAGCTCCGGGAACCAGCCAGGAACGGCACCAGGGAACCAAGCCTGCATCATAACTTCGATTTGCATTGCAGCCGCGGCTTGTATCTCTGCCAACCACGCCGCTTGATATACTCGCAGGCCAGTATGTTGGACCGCATTGAACCGGCCGATCATAAGTGTATGCAGCCTAGCTTGGTCTGCTGCCTCATCTTGATTGATAGGCATGCATACCCTCATCATAATCAGCCGACGCATAACCATCTCTGTTAACCCAGGTATATTGTATCTTAGTTCCATTGATACAGGCAACTCAGTAACCAAGGGGCTAATGAAACGAGCACTCATGCGGATCATCGACTGATAACCTGCGATGCAAGCAGCACTGCCTCCGAAATTCTGGAGCAGCACAGCTATTGCGTCTAACCAGCTGTAAGGGTTGTTGATCGCAGTGTTGTCCCACGCACCACGAATACCAACCGGCGCAGCAAATGCCATCAAGAACACTAAGTTTGGTATCTCAAAGCGGTGAGCATCCAGGAAGACACTCTGTCGGCGGCTGGCGTTTGGTTGATTAACGGCAATGCGCCAGGAGTCCGGAGAATGTAGGCCCAGAGCCGTTCTATGAAAATTGCCAAGTACGACACGCCAATCTCTAGCCAGCCGACCCGGCGCAGCAGCAACAATCTCTGGGTATCTACCTTGCAGCATGGATCGTATGCTTAGTATTGAGACCCCAGTCATCCCAGTCGTGGTTGAGGGCTGGAACACGCCCCCTCGGTAGTTACCTGGCACATTAACGCCAGGTACTCCGAAGATCCAGTTCCAAGCTTCATCATTAGGGAATAACGTATCCTGATTCCCTGCATTACCACCTCTGCCAACACATCCACCTGCAGCTACTGCGTGATAACCAGACCACAGACGCTCAAACCAATACTCCCCCCCGCTACCACCTGCATCAGCCATTGATGTCAGCGCAAGCATAACGTAATTGACCAACCGAGTTGGCTGATCCAAAGGGGGGAATATGGTGCGTAGATCACGCACTATCTGCGATGATCGTTCTGGGTATGATCGTACACAAACATTCGCAACTGGTGTTATCCTATGCGAGTCTGCGTAACGTGATGTGTCCATTATGTGTGACGTCTGGTGTATACTACCTTTTGGGTCTCGTACTTCCGTCTTCACACTTATTGTCTGGGCTACCGGTGACGGGGTGGTCTCAACGATGTCATCAACTGTGTAATCAAACAACAAGTTCATGATCCTCGCCACACCGTCTTGAGTACTGCCCGCTTTATAATCCTCTCCATAGGTGGGAGTCAGGAAGACGTCGCTGTACTCATCGATAGCAACTACCTTCTGACGTGAATCCTCCTCCACATTAGTGACTGTATTGTCACCAGCGAAGTATAACTCAGCGTCTGGGTGTTGTAGTGCCGCTGACCCCTTAACTGATCCACTGACACGTTTGTCAATAGATCCACTGCTTGCAAGCCCAGGGATCTTAGAGCTCTCGCGGTTAACCGGCGGAGTAACCTGAGACAGCACATCCGCAACAACCGCTGGATCTTGGTTTCCAGCAGTCGGTAGAATACCAGCTGCTGGTGTATCTACACCCCCACCTGGTTGTGTTGCCGCCTGGATGCTCTTTTTGAGCCAGTCCGCTCGCTCATCCATTGACATATTGCGCATAGGCTCGAGGTGCCGATAGTCGCCATTAATCGTAGGTATCACACCACAATCAATCGCGTCTGAAAATAGATCCTCCGGAACATCCATAATGAATGCGAACTCCGGAGGTGGCCCTATCTTTGCAGCACCATCATGGCCTGGAACCTGCGTGCCAGGAGCATGGGTTATGGGTGCGTCTTCACCAGATGTGCCGACATAGTTTGCTAGAGCGGACCTACCTTGCGGGTAAGCAACCACGTCCTGGGGCGACCCAATAGTGGTACTCCGACGCAAACCATCCCAGTGACCACCAGAACCATTTTGAGTCCACATGAGTAGAAGGTCTGACCGGAGAGGGTTCCCATCCCAATAACGACCCCTTGCGTCCCAGACCGCCAAAGTCCGACCTGGTAACATCACAAGCAACTCAGCTGGTGAGAAACCTTTCTCTCCAATGATTGTGCCTAGGTGTGCTAGGTCAAGACGTTCCGGCTCAGGTAGCTGAGCGTTGATGGCATATGCGGTGCACAAATTATCTTTATTGTTAACAAAGATAACATCGTACCCCGTAGGAACCTCACCCCTGTTGATCCATTTCTTACCCATTGGATCCGCACCTGCTAAGAAAGCAGACCGAATGAAGTATGGTTCTGATGATTCTACCGCCTCAACCATATCTGAGTTCATCTCATCATATGGGATGCGGTCTAACTGAAACCAAGTTGGATCAACAACCTTCCTGCGCTCCAGTTCAGGGACCGTTATCTCTTCGCTGCTATCAACCCAGACAACAAAGAAACTAACAGTGAAGTCGTCATGCCTCTCAGTATGCGTCGGGATTAAAGTGTGCTGGCTAATATCCAACCCTACTTCTTCCTTAACTTCACGTACCAATGCTTGAACTAAATCTTCACCTTCGTCAACTTTACCTCCGACACCGGCAAATTTACCGACGTCAGAAGGGTCACGATTTTTTGAATCTGGCCCACGACGGGCGAGGAGTAAACCCCTCGGCCCCACCATAAGGGCACAGACAACAGTGAAAGGCGTGTCACCTGCATCTTTTGTTGCAGCTGACGCACCGCGACGAACATCTGAGGATACATCATCAGCAAGCTGTGATATATCAGCCGTCAGTTGGGCATTCCCAAATGCAGCAGCCTCAAAACCAGCGCAGAATTGTGTGACAGCCATTGAGATAGCTGCACACAACACCAGACCGCACCAGCAAACCAGCGCCGAAGCGACCTGGTCCGTGAGCAGCCCAGCTGCTAATAAGCCTTGCCTAATGGCAAGGGCAATATTCCCATTCAAGGCATGGGTGAGCCTATTCCTGTCCTCCTGGGACAGGGACCAGCCGTAAGTGACCGCAAGGTTGACGGTCACTTGCCACTCCTGGTCGGAGAGTGGCTTGTTTTGGCCCATTTCTCCTGGGCCCTCCTCGTATTTAATCTTTGGCGCGTACAAAGCGCCGCCTCTAACTACTCGCACCGGGCGAGTTTTCTCTGCCGGGGCACAATCGTGCCTTAGGGCCCGGCTGCCCTTTGCTTTTTGAGCAAACCGCAACGGTTTGCTCGGAATCAGCCAAGTGGTATCACCCACTTGACCGCTGGCAAGTATTCTCCCTTGCCTGGAGGCGTGCAACGTCGGGTGCAGCTTCACCGGCACGCCCGGTGTGTAGCTGGGGAGGTGCCGTGTTGGCACCTCCGATGCCGGCCGTGCCAGCACCCCCTCAATTGGTGAGCCTTTAATAACAGGCGGCTCAGCCTGTATTTCTTTGCGTGCAATGCACGCTTTCCTTTGCCGGTCTTGCCGGCGGTAGAAACGCCCAGGCGCTAGCCTGAGCGGGCGGCACATACGTGCAGCCATCTCTCTCCTAATTTCTTTTTTTGAGGAATGGGCCCGGAGAGAGGGCTCATTCTCGGGTCTACGCACCGACCCGCTGGTGTGGACATTGTGGACCGGGCGAACCCAGTCCACCGAACCTATGACCGAAGGGGTCACAAAGTTGTTGTACCGCGTTGGGGCGCGGCGCCCAGTCTTGTTTCGATGCACGTAATTTTGAACCATATTGTCAAGGGGGTCGGGAGTCCGAGCTTTACCTCGAGTAGACTATGCCGATGATCGCCTGCTTGACACAGTGAAATAAGCTTGTGAGCTTGGTTTGATAAAGAAACTTTCCCCGTAAGGAAAGGTGAACTAGAACCCACACGTGGTGGATCTAATTCCTGGTTACAGGTCTCCGGGTTTGCCGAAAGACTGTTCCTCTATGTTGGTAAATACTTCGCAGTCGTTACACTCGGATCACTGTATTCGCGCGTGATTTAACACGACTTATCTAGCCCAGCTCACCTTGCACGGACGATGTTCACCCGTTCCAGCAACCACGCCCCAGATTCTAAGTCAAATAGGATGACCGCCCACGCTAGTTCAACCCACTAAAGAGTCTTTACCTAGCTAGAACCTGAACCATGGCCAACACAAAGCTGTAATTCATTGTGGTTTTTTCACGTCTCACCGGACGGATGGTTGCACCTCTCTTCGTTCTTGTTCCGCTAGACCGCCACGAGGAGGCGGAGGTGCATCGGTAGCACAAACGAAGGGACAATCCACTTATGGCTGGATAAGACCAATGTTTTTTGTTTTTGAAAATACAGTTTCTTTATTTCTTTTGTGGCCCACTGATGTCACGGTTTAAATGCTGCTGTTATCGCTATAACTTTACATTTAAACAAGCTGCTAAGCCGGAGGAGTGTTCCCTCTGCTTAGGTGTCAGCTTCTATGGTTAAGCTCCACAACGTTAGTTTGCACCTTCCATAGCGTTGAACTAGTAGAGCATCGTTAACTCCACTGTACGTTCTAAGGAAAAGTGCATTTTCCCATAAAAGGAAAGTGAAACCCGACCCATAGCAACAGAGCAACAGCAAACGACAGCTTTAGTACCCGTGTCCAACGACGCTGAAGCGGGTGACACTCCACCAATCCAAACAAACTCCTACATGGTACAAAGGATTACAATGGATCCAACGCCTATAATGGCACCACCCGCAACGTAGACAATCGTCTCCCCGAGGTTCAACTGTTTGCCAGTTGGCCCATTCCAGCCAGGTGGGAGTTCCAGGGCAACTTGGGTAGCCGGGACGGTAACATTCGTGGGGGGTGCTCGACAAGCCGCGACATACGCTGCAAGTGCAGGGGTAGATCCCGCTCTAGGGTCTGGCATCTGGCGATTCTCTTGGATAATGGTCGTAAAGTAACACTGTTGACAAGTGGTGATGGCAGTGACCGTATCGTCTCTGCACAGACAGGCATCATCCCCATTACAAGTCTGGATGGCGGTGTTCGCGGGTCCACAACTGGTTTGACACTTAGTAGTAAGATCGTTATCCTGCACCGTCAAGAAGTTGTCAGCCGTGACGTTGCCTACAGAACCACCGATGGCAATGTTGAGAGCCAAGGCTTGACCAGCAAGCAATATGGAGATGCCGAAGATGGTGATGAGACGCATTTGGTACGGGAGGGTGAAAGGGAGTTGGGGGGAAAATGCACCAGGCAGACCTCGCAGAGGGTTGTAATAAG
>Ga0222736_10000010_pt1 | contig 12814 bp, 9 predicted proteins | sample NatBWC4Mmetat_FD_169119 | JGI IMG/M metagenome (GOLD analysis project Ga0222736, IMG submission 169119) | Metatranscriptome of forest soil microbial communities from Barre Woods Harvard Forest LTER site, Petersham, Massachusetts, United... ... | reverse complement strand
CTGGGCTTGCCGATGCCCGCATCATGCTTGGCTTAAATGGATTATCGCGGCCGGGAGCGGTCATGCCCCAAGCTAGAGAAGCTGCCACTCGCGCCGTTACTCTTGATCCGATGCTCGCTGAGGCGCATTGCTCTCTCGCTATGATTCACGTCCTTCACGATTGGGAGCGGTCCAAGGCAGAGCAGGAATTCCTCCACGCACTGGCGTTGAATCCACGCTCTTTGCAGAACTTGACTCGGTATGCGTTTTACTTGACGTGGGTTCGGGGACGGGTTGACGAAGGCATCGCGTTGGCGAAGCAGGCTCTGGAATACGATCCCCTTTCCGGACATGCCCACGCGACGCTGGCTCTTAGTTATTATTGGGCTGGCAGGGGCGCTGAAGCGGTTGTGGCGGCAAATGCTGCCAGGGAGCTGGAGGAGTCCTTCATAGTCTATTATGTGTCACAGGTTGCCTTTCATCAGGATCGCCAGTTTGCTAAAGCGGCGGCGGCAGGCGAAATGGCGCTGGCACTGTCTGGGCGGAATGCGTTCGCGCTAGCGAGCCAGGCGACGATATATGCCGACTGGGGCAAGATTGCAGATGCTCAGGCCATCCATTCGGAGCTTGTAGCCCGAGCCGCACTCGGGTACATACCGGCGATCCGAATGGCCATAGCCGCTTCCGCTGCGGGCGAGCCGGACCTGGCCGTGGCGCACGCCCGCGAAGCGTTTGAAGCTCGAGATCCGCGGGTTCCGTGGGAAATTGCAGTAAAGAACTGCCCGGAATATGTACGCCTACGCGAAGACGCGCGTTTCAATGAGCTTGTCGCCCGCAAGGACTTGAAATAGATGCTCATTTGATCGTAAGGCGATCCTACTTGCCTTGTCGGATAACCTGGAAAGTCCCTTGGGGGCTCACGATCAAGCTACAGATTCAACTCAGTCGGAAACACGATCTGTGGCAAGGCTGCCACGAAATCGCCAAGAAAAGTTCTAAAATCGTCCCCTTGGGCGCACCACTTCCAATCCGACGTTGCGCCACTTAATGGTCTTTTTCTCACCAAAGACGTCGCACCCCGTAGCTTTCGAAAGATGCTTCATTACTAATGATAGGTATATTTTCGGCCTGAGCTTGAGCGATCAGCATACGGTCAATGGATCTTTGTGAGGGCCAGGCAAGAGCCTTGCCCGAATGCCATGCTCTGCAGAAATGGCTAACGATTGAAAACCTTCGCGTTCAATTAGGCCAGAGAAATCCGCTGCCAGGTCAGTCGCAGTCGGGAGTTTTCCCAGCCTGACCTTGATGGCGATTTCCCAAGCCGAAGCAGCACTCACTATCAGTGTGTTTTTGCTTTCCGCAATGATCTTTCGAGCGGCTCGCGTTAGCGCGGCGTCATTGGAAAGCCACCAGAGCAAAGCATGGGTATCGAGTCGCGCGCGCAACTAGACTACTCCCAGGCCGTCAGTTCGATCATCGCGAGGGGCTCAAAAAACTCAGGCCCAACGCGCAACTTGCCTTTCAACGATCCTGGCTGGCGTTTACCTTTTACCTCGCGGACCGGAACGAGTCGGGCTACTGGCTTTGACCCGCGTGCAATGATCACTTCCTCTCCCTCGGATGCTTTCTCAATTAGCCGAGAAAGGTTTGTTTTGGCTTGGTGGATGGTGACAATACTCATCGTAGCTCCTTAGCCAGCCTATATCAGCTTACTAGAGGATCCCACGCAACCCTGCTGCTGGTTTTTTTGCGACAACCTCTAAGTCGACAGGGGGTTCACTCAGGAGAATCGGTCTGTGGCAAGGCTGCCACAAAATCGGTGCGGAAAAGTCGTCCCCTTGGGCGCACCACTCCCCGCGGTCAATACTCAGTAGCAACTCGGAGAAAGATCAGCCAGCCTCTGTGGGAGGATCGGTGTGTTTAATACTCGTCGTCGGCAATCCCGAGTAAGACGAAGTGAAGAATCCACCCTTTGCAAAACCGGCGAGGGGTAGGCGCACGCAGGAAGGCCTGCCTCACACGGAGTGCGCCACCCGCCAAGTCAGATCATTGCAACTAACTCTAGCTGGTCAATCGGACCAGTCGACGCCATGACTTACCAAGGAATCCAACGAGTCCCGAAGCCAACAGAATCAGCGAACTCGGCTCCGGCACGTTCATCGATCCTGTGCCCGAGAGCGGAGCGATGTCGTCGAGAAATGATATCAAGCCGGGTTCTGCCGTGAAGTTGCCGGGGGCTCCGATCAAACCTGTTGCATCATAGTCTACGAATTCCAGAAAACCGGAATTCGATGCGACGAACAGGTGCCCCTTGCCATCCTCGGCAGCTTGGTCGAAATTGCCGATACCCGTTAAAGTTGAAACTATCGTCCCGGAGCCAGGGTCGAACTGTTGTACGACCCCCGCGCTGTTCATGATGATGTCGTTGGTAAACGGATCGAATGAAACTCCATGGGCGAAGACGCCGGACAATAGTTGGGTCAGCGTCGCCGTGTGGGTCACATCATTGAATGTAACGGTTCCGAATGTCCCCGAAGCACCGTCACCAGCAGTCGAATAATACCATGTCGCGTTATGCGGATCGAAAACGACTCCGCGGACATCCGTAATGCAAGTGGTGCCGACTGCGCAAGACACGGTGTAAGGAGTGCCAGCGACCGCCAGCCCGCCTCCGGAGAGAGTAGTGGCTGCGATGGCGGTTAAACCTCCGCTACCAGGTCCGTTCCACAGGGTGTACAAGGTTCCGCCGGTGCCGGACAAACCCAGGTGATAGGCACCGGTTCCGGCGTTAACCGTGTTTACTGGAACGCCTGCGGTCGTGATTTCGTGCAACTGATTCGTCCCTTGCCCGGCAATGATAAGGTTCCCATCCGGAGCAAACAACAAGCCATCGGCTCCGGCTGTGGCCGCTACAGGCGTGGGGGCGCCCAATGTGAAGGTTGTCCCAGTAAAGCTGTAGGTAGCCGTCCAGACGTTCGTACCGCCCGCACCACCGATAAAAGTCGTGAAAAACAGGTTCCCGCTGGTGCCGTCCGCTTTCGCCGTTGGCACTCGCAGGCCAAACAACGCAATCCCCAACACCGCCGCGAAAAGTAGCCGTTTCCCTATCGTGAGGTTTCCCACTTTGCCCTCCTTTTTCCTTGAAAGAGTTGATACAGGGCGGAACGCTAGTACAGGACACGAAGGCTGCCAAGGATACCGGAACCACTGTTGAGACCTAGAAATCCCCACCTGAGGATTTGATCCCAACAACTGGTCGGAATACCCCCGGCCGAGAATTGAGCAGTTTCCTGGCCAATTCACAGTGATTTACGTAACGATCAGATACGATTACCCCAAAAGAGTTAGCCCATCGAGCGAGACTTGCGCGGAGACAACCATCATATCCAAGATTTTGCACACTTCCGTCCTTCTCTTGCACTTGTTGCGTTTCTTTGTGTCGTTCTGGCGTGCTAAGGTCGCTGCGAAAGTTGGGCAGAAAAATTCGAAGATCGCCCTGCAGGGCACACGATTTCCGTCCCGTGTTCTACGATTAATGGCCCGTAATGAAATGAATCGGCTATAGCGAAGAGTTTTTCAGCGCACGCTTTGTGTGATGGGGGACTAGTCAGCCTGGGCTGCGCTTCTTCTTTCCCCGAGCAAGCCACTTGCGCGCATCAACTCGACGGCGTCGTAGCGATTGGTGGCGTCCACTTGCCGCATGACTCGGCGGAGGTGGTTCTTCACCGTGTACTGGGATAAGTTCAGGCTTGTGGCAATCTCTTTGTTGGACAAACCATCGGCGACCAGGTTCATCAGTTGCACCTGGCGGTGCGTCAATCTGCTGTTGCTTGTAGCCGAACCGGGGGATTGAAGCTTCCTTCGCTCCTCATTCCAAACATGCTCAATCAACACCATGCACAGGCTGGGTGGACAAATTGCTTCGCCTCTCCCCACGCGCCGGATCGTCGTTACGATTTCCAGGGCGGAGGCGTCCTTCAATACATAGCCTCTGGCCCCGAGACGTACCGCATTCATGAAGATCTCCGGATCGTCCTCCATACCAATAAGGATGATCTTGAGTTGCGAGTTCTCTTCGTGCAGGTCACGCAGCAGGAGAGAATTGCTCGAACCAGGCGAGAAATCCGTGAGCACCGTGTCGCAAGCAGATTCCTGAACCTGTCCGGTAATGTTTTCCGGATTGGCGACCATTCCGGCTACGCGGATTCCGGACTGTTTTCTAAGCAGGCGCGCCAGGGTATCCCGGAGCAAGCGGTTTTCTGTGGCAAGGAATACATTTGCGTCGACGGACTTGGCAGATGTGTTGGGACACGACATAACAGCCAATCTCCCCATTTAGAAAGGCCCTGCCCACCGCTTGCACAGATTCGAGGACTGTCGTAACCAGAGGGCTACTCCACTTTAGTGTTATCAGCCGCAAGTGTCAACACTTGATAAAGTATTTACCGCCAGCACCCCGTAGACAGCCTGTGAGCCCGAGCCCCTCAAAAGTAGTTTATTAGACGGCATTTAGTTTCACGGGGATGGCTTGAATCTCAATTTTTATCTATTGTTTACATTCGGGCTCCTTAGTCCTTTATGACCCTTCTGAGCCAATCCCGATAGTTCCTTTTTTAGTACTTCATGCCAATTCCAAAGCAGGTCCGGATAGTCCATTTCTACCCTTGTTTGGGGCCATCCGGGTCAACTATCTCCTTATTTTTCTTTAGTTCTTCTTTGATTCGGCATTGGACCTTCTCAATTACGGCATTGCATTAATACTGGTTTTCAAGACTGGTTCGCCGTGAGAGGTCAAAATGGTCAGAACGTTTAGGATCTTGGTCGCGAACAAACCCAAGCTGATGCGCGAACTGCTCCTTGAGACACTCGCAGAGCAGCCCTGGATCGAGATTGTGGGAGAAGTAGCAGACGAGGCCGAAATCCACGACTACGTGCAAAAGTCGTCGCCCGACCTCCTCGTTGTTACGGCGGAAGAGCACGGGAAGCGCCCGGACATCTGCGACACACTCTTCCGCCATTTTCCGGAGCTTCGAATCATCGCTGTCGCTCCCCACGAAAATCACACCGTCTGTTACTGGGCCTCCGTCGATATTCATTCCGGCGATATCGAGTCCTCCGAAGAGGGGTTACTCACCGCCGTCCGCCACATGGCCGAGAGCCAGGCGCCGCAGCGCAATGAGGCGGGAGGGTAATTTTATGAGACTGGCAATCGTAGTTCCGAAAATTCAGAGAATGGCAGCTACCCGCTGCGGTTTGAAACTCGCTGCCACAATTCTTCTTTCTGCCTGTTGCCTCCCTGTTATAGCACAGGAGTCCGAACCAAAGCGGGTGCCGGAACGTGCTCCCGCTACCGTGCGCCAGCAGCCAGGACAGTCGGAGCTCGAGAAAGAAAACCTAAATTACGTTGCCGCTGCGCCGGCCTTGGTCAAAGAAGTACTGATTAAGGATCCGGGGTTGTTGGTGGAGCTGAAGCGCTGGATTGCCAAGGAAGCGAGTGACAACGGTCAGATCGTCAGCGAAGAAGATCTCACCGATAACGCCGTATTTGATCGGCTGACAAGCGATGTAGCGTTTCGTTCGGTCGCGACCAGATTGGTACAGCGCTATGGATATCTGCGCCCAAACTTTAATCCGGACTCCGAGATGGGAAAGGAACAAGAACTCCTCATTAAGGAGCGTGTAAGGCGGTTGGTCCAGATTGAAGCACAGGAAGACAGCGAGTCTCTCAAGCCGCAGAAGCCCGAAACCCGCGAAGCGAGAAGTGCGCCGTGCGATTTGAACGCGAACACGGACTGCTCGCAGGAAATGCCGTCGCGCTCGAGGCGCACAACCTCAAGCCCGGATGAAAATGTTCCGCAGAAGGACCAGAATCCCAATTATCCGGGTGAAGGACAGCCGCTGACTCCCTCTCCGCGAATTCTGCAGACGCGCGGCAATCCTGACGGAGCTCTGTTAAATCCGTCTACCGATGGCAACGACTCATTCCTGAGCATTTCCGAGCCGATGAAGCAGCCTCTAGATCCGAGATCCGGTGGGATTACCTCTTCCGATCCCTTGAGCAGCGCTCTCATGGATCAAGCCCGTGGCGCAGGGGCGCAAGGTTCGGGAACCGGAAGTTCTGTTGACCAAACGACCGGAACACTGAGCGCGAAGTCCGACATGATGGGAGACACTTATTCACGCCGTAAGTCGAGACTCGCAACGGATCGTACCCTGGCAGCGGGAATGCCGGTCCACCAACCAAATCCCTACGCGGATATTCCGTCTTTGTACGACCTTTATGTTCAGGCTCCCGCCACGGACCGCCCGCCGCAACGATTTGGGACGGAGGTTTTCCGCGACGGCCTCCGCGACCCGCGCAGCATTCCCATGGACCTGCCTGTGGGGCCGGACTATGTGGTGGGCCCGGGCGACAGCTTGACCATAGACCTTTGGGGAGGGATTTCGACAAAGCTGGTGCGCATCGTTGACCGGCAGGGGAGAGTCACGCTTCCCGAGGCGGGGCCGGTGCTCGTGAGCGGCAGATCGCTCGGTGAAGTTCAACAAGCAGTGCAGAGAGCGATTTCGACCCAGTATCGCGACACGTCAACGGATGTGTCTGTTTCTCGCCTGCGGACGATTCGCATCTACGTTGTGGGAGAAGTGGAAGAGCCGGGCGCGTACGACATCAGTTCGCTCTCAACGGCGCTGAACGCGCTTGTGGGAGCAGGAGGTGTGACGCCGCGGGGATCGCTGCGTTCCCTGAAGCATATGCGCGGAAAACAGGAGCTCGAAGAGATCGACGCGTACGACCTGCTGTTGCACGGCGTTTCTCCGGACGCAAAGAAGTTGGAAAACGGCGACACGTTGATGGTGCCGTCGGTGGGGCCGCAGGTGACAGTGACCGGAATGGTGCGGCGGCCGGCGATTTACGAGCTGAACGGCGAAGAAACGGTCGAGGATGCGCTCGAGCTTGCCGGCGGCATCCTGCCCGCGGCAGCTTTACGGCACGTCGAGGTGCAACGGCTCGAAGCGCACGAAAAGCGCACCATGCTGAGCCTGGACCTTTCGCTTGACAACTCCGCACCAGCTCAACTCGCCTCTTTCAAGATTCAGGATGGCGATGAAATCCATATTTTCCCGATCGCCCAATACAACCAGGACACGATCTATCTCCGGGGACATGTGCAACGGCCGGGACGATACTCGTATCACGAGCAAATGAAGTTGACCGATCTTGTCGCCTCGTACAAAGACATTCTTCCCGAACCAGCGGCTCACTACGGCGAAATCATTCGCCTGAATCCGCCTGATTTTCACCCGACCGTGGTGAGCTTTGACCTGGCGGCCGCCATGGCCGATCCGGCTGCCGCTCCCGCGTTGCAGCCGCTCGATACTGTCCGGATTTTCAGCCGGTTTGATTTTGAACCCGCGCCAACCGTGTTTGTCGTCGGAGAAGTGCGCGCGCCCGGCAACTACAGAACTTCCGGGCAGGCTTCGCTGCGTGATGCCGTATTTCTCGCCGGAGGCCTGAAGCCGGATGCCGCGCTGGACACGGCCCAACTCTTTCGAATCAATCCGGACGGTAGCTCCAAAATATTCAGCGTAAATCTGGGTTCTGCGCTGAACGGAAACGCCGCGGATAACATTTTCCTGCAGCCGCGCGACCGGCTCCTGATTCACAAAAACACTTCCCGCGTGGAACCGAGCACGATCGAAATTACCGGCGAAGTTGCAAAGCCCGGTCGCTATCCCTACACCGAAAATATGCGCGCCGAGGATCTGATTCGTGCCGCAGGCGGCCTGAAGCGCAGCGCCGATACAACCACTGCGGACTTGACCCGTTACGCGGCCTCCGCAGGTACATCGCAACATTTGCAGATCTCGTTGGCGTCGTTGAGCAACGGCAATGCGAGCGAGGATCTGCCGCTTCGCAGCGGGGATGTTCTGGCGATTCGTCAGGTTCCGGGATGGAGCGACATCGGCGCAGCCGTGAAAGTCAACGGCGAGGTCATGCATCCCTCCACATACGGCATCCGGCCGGGCGAACGCTTGAGCTCAGTCCTCCAGCGCGCCGGCGGATATACAAATCAGGCGTATCCCTATGGCGCCGTTCTGATGCGGCGCGAAGTTCGGGAGATGGAAGCCAGAAATCAGATGGAACTCATCAACCGAATGAAGGCGGAGAGAACGCAACTCAAGGCCCTGCCGGAGGGAAATACACAGGACGAGAAGAACGCCAAACTCAACGCGCTCGCGCAAACCGATTCGACGATTGCTCAGCTTTCGACAAATCCGCCCATCGGCCGGGTAGTAATTCACATCCAGTCCGATATCAAAAACTGGAAGAACACTCCCGCCGATGTGGCTCTGCGCGACGGCGACATTCTGATGATTCCAAAGAAGGCCAACGTTGTGACAGTGAACGGACAGGTGTTCAATCCCACGGCAATCAGCGCCACATCAGGGCGTTCCGCGAAGTGGTACTTGAGCCAGGCCGGCGGACTTACACCGATTGCCGACAAGAAGGCCGTGTTCGTGATCCGCGCCGATGGGTCGGTCCTTTCCGCGAAGAACAACGGCGGAGGAGGCTGGTTCTCGGGTGATCCGTTAAACACCACGCTTCGCCCGGGTGACGCGGTGGTCGTGCCTGAGAAAACGCCGAAGATTGGCGGCGTGAACTGGCAATTGATTATGCAGACGGCTCAGTTGGCGTCGTCGATTGCTCTCACAGCGGCGTATATCCATCCGTAAGTGGGCCAGGGGATGACAGCGAGAAAAACGATCTTGGTTTCGATGCTGGCGATGAACCTATTGGTGGCGAAGGGTGTGATGGCTTGTCCGCAAACGCCAGACACTCCGGAGCCAACGGCGGAAGCCAAAAAGAGCGGAAAGATGCCGCAAGACCCAAAACCCAAGCCGGAACCGACGGCTAACGATGAGGAGAAGGATACCTCCGTGAAGTTGTCCCACAATTTCCGAGGGCTTGGGGAGAGATTCCTCCTTGATCAAAAGGAGATTTGGGTCAGTCCGACGAAGCTGCGGTTCACTGACCTGGGATGGATCATTCCGGCGGGCGGCGTTACCTCGACGCTGCTTCTCACCGACAAAGATGCAAGTCTCCACATGTCGCACGTTCCAAGCACGGTGAGCCACTACGACAACATTTCGAATGCGGGCATCGCCGCCATGTTGGGCGGCGCCGCTGGGATGTGGATGTTGAGCTACCCGAAACACAACGAACACTGGCGCGAAACGGGATTCCTGGCTGGCGAAGCGGTCCTCAACAGCCTGGTGGTGACCGAGGCGATGAAGTATTCGCTGGGCCGCCAACGGCCCAACGAGGGAAACGGGAGCGGTCCATTTTTTAATGGCGGAGTCTCTTTTCCTTCAGAACACGCTTCAGCGGCGTGGGCTGCTGCCGGTGTGATCGCGCATGAATATCCGGGGCCGCTCACAAAGATCGCTGTCTATGCGCTGGCGGGGTTGGTGGACTACTCGCGGGTTCGTGCGCGCCAGCATTTCCCCTCGGATGTGTTTGTCGGAAGCATTCTGGGAAACATGGTGGCGCAGAGCGTTTACAGCCAACACCACGATCCGGAATTGGGCGGCGAAGCGTGGATCTCGGCTTCGCAGTATCTGCGCGAACACTGGAAACCAGAGCCGGAGAGCATGGGGTCGCCGAACGTCCTCTCGACTCCTGGGTTTATCCGGCAATCGAACGGCTTGCCGCGCAAGGGCTGGTCCAGTCTGAGTTTTTGAACATCCGGCCATGGACACGCCTGGAGTGTGTGGAGTTGATGAACGAAGCCGCCGGCAAGATCGACGAGAGCGCTCCACACGGAAACGAAATGGCGGGGATTGTTGCCGCACTGCGCACCGAATTCGCTGGCGAACTTCACGCCGTGGAAACCGGGGAAAATCAATCATCCCGGCTGGAATCGGTCTATACCCGCGTGACCGGAATCAGCGGAACTCCTTTAGCCGACAGTTATCACTTCGGGCAGACAATCTACAACGACGAAGGCCGGCCTTACCAGGAGGGCCTTAACAGCATTGCCGGTTTTTCGAGCTATGCCACCTCCGATCGGTTTGCAATTTACTTCAGCGGCGAATTCCAACACGCGCCCAGTGCGCCGACGTATCCGCTGGCGGTGCGGCAAGTGATTGCGAACGTGGACTTGAATCCGCTGCAACCCGCGTCACCCGTCGCGCAAACGGATCGCTTCACGATTCAGAACGCGTACCTCAACACGAATCTCGATGGCTGGAATTTTTCCTTTGGGAAACAGGACTTGTGGTGGTCGCCTAACTACGGGAGCTCTTTTCTGTTCAGCAACAACGCCGAGCCAATCTACATGTTCCGGTTGAGCCGCGTAAGGCCGTTCACCCTGCCGTGGATATTGCGCTATCTGGGCCCTATGAAGATTGATTTGTTTGCCGGAAGGATGCGCGGAAACGATTTTCCATCGGGCCCGATTTTCCACGGTGAAAAAATCTCTTTCAAGCCGACGAAGAATCTCGAATTTGGATTCAGCCGTACGACCGAATTTGGCGGGGTGGGGCGTGCCATGACGCTCGGGGCAATCTGGCACAGCTATGTGGCTTATACGAGTTCGGTGAACTACGGTCCCAATGATAATCCGGGCCATCGCGTGGGTGGATTCGATTTCTCTTACAAGCTGCCGTTTGTAAGGAACTGGCTGACGCTCTACGCGGACTCGATGACCAGCGATGACCCCAGCCCGATTGATGCGCCGCGCCGCGCGCCCATCGATGGGGGATTGTATCTGGCGAAGTTTCCCCACATTCCGAAACTTGATTTGCGCGTCGAAGGAATCTTCACCGACACCACAACTTCGCGGAGCCATGCCGGGCAGTTCTCGTACTGGGAACTTTTCTACCACGACGCTTACACCAACAACAAAATCATCATGGGCAGCTGGATTGGACGCGAAGGAACGGGTGAGCAAGCGTGGATGAATTACTGGTTCAGCCCGAAAAGCAGCCTCCAATTTGGATACCGGCACCAGCAAGTTGACGGTGACTTCATTCCGGGCGGCGTAAAGCTGCATGACGAATTTGTAAAGGCCAACCTGTGGGTGACCGGGAATTTTAATGTGACTGCATTGCTTCAGCACGAGCAATGGAACGCGCCTTTGCTGGCGCCGACACCACAGACGAATTGGACTTCGTCGGTAGGGATCACCTTTCAGCCCAACAAGCTATTCTCGCGCGGGCAAAATCCGCGGGTCACGACTCTAACGGAACAATCGGACGGGGGCACAACGCCATGACCGAGCGGCGAAGACAAAACGACCTCGGGTTCGACAACGAAGAAATCGTCGTGTTTGCGCAACCGACGCCTGAGGAAATGCGCGCCGCCCACGAACAGAGCGCCGCTCACGTGCGCTTGCTCTGGGAACAGCGGCGATTCCTGCTGCGATGGGCAGTTATTGGGTTTGTCGTGAGCCTTGTGGTCGCCCTGCTGATTCCTTCCCGCTACGTGGCCACGACACAGTTGATGCCACCGGACAACCAATCCGGCGGCGGAGCGGCTGCGTTCCTGGCGGCGGCCGGACGCAGCGGATCGGGCTTGGCCGGCCTTGCGGGAGACCTGCTGGGTACGAAAAATTCCGGCGCGCTGTTCGTCGGGATTCTCTCCAGCCGGACGGTGCAGGATCGCCTGATCGAGGAGTTCGATCTTCGGCACGAATATGGCGATCGGAAAATGGAAGATGCTCGTACGGATTTGGCGAAACACACTGGAGTTTCCGAAGACCGCAAGAGCGGCATCCTCACGGTTTCCGTATGGGATCACAATCCGGAAAAAGCGGCGGCGATGGCCGGCGCTTACGTGAAGGAATTGGATCGGCTTGTTGCAGAGGTGAGCACTTCAGCGGCGAGACGTGAGCGTATTTTCCTGGAAGAGCGGCTACATGCTGTGAAGCAGGACCTGGACACTTCCGCGACGAAGTTCAGCGAGTTCGCCAGCAAAAACACTGCCATCGATATACCGGCTCAAGGTAAAGCGATGGTGGAAGCTGCGGCAACCTTGCAGGGACAACTCATTGCCGCCGAATCGGAGTTGCACGGACTGGAAGCAATCTATACGGACCAAAACGTCCGCGTGAAGGCGCTGAAAGCGCGGGTTTCGGAGCTGCGCACACAACTCGGGAAGCTCGGCGGAGAGGCCGGCGCAGCGGGAGCACTTTCGCCGAAGAGTGATCCGTCTCTCTACCCGTCAATCCGCCAGTTGCCTGTGCTCGGTGTGACCTATGCCGATTTGTATCGGCGGACAAAGATTCAGGAAACGGTTTATGAGCTTCTCACGCAGCAGTACGAACTTGCGAAGGTGCAGGAGGCGAAAGAAATCCCGAGCGTCAAGGTTCTTGACGCAGCCGTTGTGCCGACCAAGAAGTCGTTTCCCCCGCGCACGGCTATCACTGCTTTTGGTGCCGCACTTTTTCTCCTGGGTGCGTGCGCGTGGATTTTCGCAAATCGCACTTACGCGGCGATCGATCCGCAGGATCCGAGGAAGCTGCTTGCCGAAGAAGTGGCGCTCACTCTGAAAGCTAGGACTGCCACGGTCGGCGTGGGAGCGATGTTGAGCCGGTTTCTCGGGCGTAACGGGGTCGAGAGTGACGCTCCGGCCTCCAAAGTGGGTGACGTTGACGCGGCGGAGAATTCTCGCAATGAAGCCGGGCCGGAAGATCACTTGAGCCAAGCGGCGGGGAGAGGGACCCGGTGAGAGCAGAGGCTGAAGAATTATGGGAACGTTGAACGGATCCGCGGCGAGAAGAGCCACGACCACTCCTCCCTCTCAATGGGAGCCGCCGACGGAGCTCCATGCGCG
>Ga0222736_10000008_pt1 | contig 13628 bp, 3 predicted proteins | sample NatBWC4Mmetat_FD_169119 | JGI IMG/M metagenome (GOLD analysis project Ga0222736, IMG submission 169119) | Metatranscriptome of forest soil microbial communities from Barre Woods Harvard Forest LTER site, Petersham, Massachusetts, United... ... | reverse complement strand
GTCACGCCCTCGTGTGGAGTCGACAATTACGTTCACGGTACTAGGTACAGTAAGTACGCAGTGTTTCGTCAGTGCATAGGGGGGTACTAAACCGTCCCTGTGTGCGAGCTAAAAGGGGGCTTACACCCCTCTCCGGTATGGCGCGTCGCATTAATGCACCTTGGTTCTCACAAGGTTTCGGGATTCCCGTTATGGCCGGAGCCTTGAGGTCTTCTAGGATTTGTTTAACACAGTCTGGGATTTCAACCAGCTGTATTGGTCAGGCAACCTGAGTGTTGTAGATGGTGCCGGTGTAATTCGCCTGGGCGTTCCAGGTGATTGCGGCGACACCATGATCTAGGAGTCTTAGGCCAATGACCGTTCGACTCCCGATTCCGTTGAGTGTCACGAGGAACTTGTGTGTTTTGAGTAGCTCCCGTAAGGCGTCAGCGGAACTTAGCAAGGGTAGTTGTGATAAGGCTCTCTCCATGTGGTGGAGACGACGGTCGAGATATTTGCCCTCTCTCCACCTCTCGTATAGCCCTAGTGCTGTACGTGGATTTGGCTCTTCACATATGAAGAGCCACCAGGCATCTAGACTGTCGTGCACCATCCTATCTTGTGCATGCGGTCCTGTGATGAGATACCAGGCCTTATCCATTTGGATAGGTATGGTTTGTAGCTGGTAGATTCTATTCCAACATTCTCTCGCTTCAGCGTGTGCGAACCACCTTCCCATTGCGGGATATGGTATTGGCTCCATGGGGTCGGGGAGGTCAGTCACGCTTCTCCGGATGACATAGCCATCCTGGAGGCGGGGCGCGCGACCCTCTCTTTGTATGCTTGTTGTCTCGCTTGACCTTTGGGCACGTAGGTTTCCGCGTATATTGATTGTCTCTTCCCCTAAGTCCAGGACGACGGCCCTAGCAGGGTCAATGGTTAGTCCTTGGTCAGCGATCGACGTTGCAACGATGTGTCCGAGTTTCGCAGGCACCCTGTTCCGGGCAGAGAGTTCTGAGACTTGTTCATTCATGTGCCGTATGGAATTGACACACAATTCTACTTGTGCTATGCTTCGGCACAGCACAAGTACTGTTGTTTTGTTTAGTCGGCTACGATGGATGGCTTCAGGTATCAATGCCCCGATTGGCGCATCTATCTCTATTACAGTGTTCTTAAACCGTCGGGGAACATCTGCGGTATATTGAGGTAGTGAGCCTGGATATAGGTCGTGGCGGGGGGTTGCAGTTAATAGTATCGCGGGTATCTGTTTTGACTTAGCGATACTCCAAACTGCCACAGCCTCTGGTGCCCCTGTCTGTGGCTCATCCAGGAGGATCAGGTCACCTGTGCGCATATCAGTGCCAGAGATGAGATTTAGTAGGGTCCCGAATGTTAGGACTTTAAGTCTGATCTCAACGGTGGGCGGGCGACCTGTTGTCACTCGCTCGAAATGAGGATACCATTTGTTGGCATACTCATCCCGGAGTGTTTCTGTAGGCCCAGCTAGCCAGATGCGGCGGGCGAAACCTACATTGAGCATGGTTGCCACCATCAGGGTGCTTTTCCCTGATGCTGTTGGGCTCGATATGCTTTTGTATGTTCTGTCCTCATTCTTTTTGGCGTCAATTAAGGATAGAACATGTGGCATCCAGGGATTTTTCTCGTCTCGGTTATATGCTATATTGTCCATCAGCCGAGTTTCCCTCCAGGTTCTCCACCGTACGTAGATCTCAATTCCCTTCTCCAAGGGTTTCTTTAGGTGTCGGATTACCGGGATATTTAGGAGCACCTCTGGTATGATATCTGCCAAGATAGTTGCCGTGCGCTTGACCATAACATATGCATCTTTGGGGATGAGCCCTGAAATAACCGCGCTGCTTTCCCCTGTGACGAGCCAGTGGAGCTGGTTTGTCGCTGCATATACTCGTGATCTTTCCCGAGTATATAGATGGAATATCTCGACTAGGACACCGAGTAAAGGCAAACCTCTTGCTCTTTCTAGCCACCGGTCTAGTAGGATATATAGGAGGGTCACCATCACCGCTTTGTTTTGGTACACGTCTATGGGCGTGGTCATCACGGAACGATGGTTGGCTGGATCCCCCATCCATAGGTAGAAGCCTAGCGCGTCTGTGTTGGAGGAGTAGGGGCCATCTCGGTTGCCTAATGTGAATTCATCCAGTGAGGGTTCACGACCTAGCTTATGTGTTAGGCATTTGTAGATGAATTTCTCAATGGAGAAACGCGTGCCTATGAACGCATCTACTGTGCCTGTGCCTGGTCGTTCCCCACCAGATTTGACTATCACATCAGGTATACCGCGTCTTAGGGCCGCTCTAACTTTGCTTATGCGGTGTCGAACCAATGCATCTCGTGTGGGTTTTGGTTCGTGTTTTAAAATGAGGCTATTGAGCTCTGCTTGTGTTTTGGGCTTACTTGGCTTAATCCAATTTAGCAGAATCGTACGGTAGGATGGCGCGCGTAGCTGCCCCGGTTTTGTTATTGCGTGAAGCAGTAATCCTATCTGTTTCGAACCAACTGTTCTCTCCCGTGTTTTAAGGGAAATGTTAATTATTTGTTTGTCGGCTTTCCCAGAGACGTAGGTTTCAATGGGCAAGCCTGTTCTTTTGTCTGTGTAGGTTAGTACGCGACCATCAGGTGTGTTTTCGTCTCTTATGATCTTGCTTGCAAGATCAAAAGAGGTGATGGCACCTGCTTCAGTGGTGGTTATCCGCCACTTTAGATCAACCGTATCCATGAACATGGTTTGTGCGATGTCCATGTATTCTCTCGCTAAGAGAGAGTAGATTTCCGGTTGGTGGGCGGCCAGTTCCATATGGCCTATGGTTTGTAATAATCTCCACGTTCCGAAAGCAGTTCTGTCTAGACCGGACTTAGTGTATTTGTGTGCCCAGCGCTTTGATAGCAGGCTTCCGGGGTCGGTGATCACGGCATATTCGGGCACTGGTGCCCCTAAACTTTCGTACTCGTGTGCGAATTCTGATCCAGGGACAGGTCTCTTTTGGAGATAGATCATATCTTTCATGCCTTCTGCTTCCACTTTGAGGGTCATGCCGAGGAGCGAGCTTACTTCAATTACGGCGGGTAGGGTGACTCGGTCATCATTAGTCGCCCAGAAGTCGTCATCAGAAGTGTTCCCGAAGTAGTTGAGTTTGAAGAATTCGCTTGGGTGATCCCCGGTTATGATTGCCCATGTCATGATGGTTTTAATTTTCTTTGACATAGTGTTGTCAAAACTAGTGGATATCTGGCCTGTTGCCCCACCGCCCGTCTTGGTGAGTTTGAATCCGTATAGGTAGTCAAAGATGTGGCCTTGACGTAGCCCTGCGTAATGGTTGTGTACGAGCGACTGTAGCGCTTTGGCGTTGGGGTGATGTTCATATGCACGTTTGCCTAGATGTTCTACGGCGCGCATTAGGACAGGCGCGATGTGTGCATCATATTGATATTCATCAGTCGCGAACACCGTTTTATATGCTGCCATTTCTTCAAACATCCAGCTCATCCCACCCTCGGTTAGTTTGAGGCCAGAACCTATTAGCAGTTCTCTGGGGGGGGATTGTTTCCCTCTCCACAACTGGACTACACTATCGCAGAAGTAGGATAGAAGGTCTTGGGCGACAATTGTGCGCAGTCCTCCGGGTAGGGTTGCCTTGATTTTGCTTATCACTTGTTCTTTTGGGAAGGCACCATACATTTGACCGGGGTACTTTCCTTTGGCCAAGAAATCCTTCTTGGCACATTCTATTACAGCTTGCATTACCCCGGTGTCGACGAGGTCCTTCCTTGTGCGGTAAACACCAGTGAAGTACATACCGGAATTATACGCTTTCTTGAGGTAACTCGCTGAGGCTTCTACACTGGCTGGAGCGATATCCCGGAAGAATTCGCTGAATTCATCACCTAGTGCGTCTGCCGCTTCAATAGAAAGGATCTCGAGATCTGGAGAAACCTCTGGTCGGTGATAGTCCTGGTATCGCTCCAGAGAGGCGAACTCTAATTCGGGTGTCGCGTGGAGTACCCCATCCACACCTTCCTTAGCGCCATATTGTTTGTAGACCTCCCGTTGACGTGTTAGATGAGTGTCCAATATCTCGCGCCCCGTAAAGAGGGAGTCTGATAGTTCCCCTAGGGACCCGACTCGTTGGCGCTCGGGTAGTCGTAGAGGGCGGAGGATTGGTTCAGGATTCAGTGGTTTAACCCCTGGTGGGAGCCTGTTATTGAGGATCGTGGTGTTCCTCTTGAACATCTCGTCGAAATCCTCCCGTTCATATGGTTCCGATTCAGGTAAACCTAGTGCGAACATTTCTGCTGTGCTGTACGGGATTTTCAGGTCCGGATACAGTATAGCCCACACACTTTTAGGTGATCTCCGAAGATCGGGGCCAATCACTAGTAAGAAGTCGGCCGTCTTGTTCAGTATGGGCATTAACACGTGCTTCTCCAGTACAACATAGTATGGGATTAGATTATCTATGAGTAGGATTAGTGAATCAATACTTAGATTGATCCCTGATGCTACGGAGATAGCGACGCCTCTGAGTGCCTGTAGTGCCTGGTGCAGCTCGACGTGATTACCGAGGTGTGCTGCTAAGTCATTAAAGACCGTGAGGAAAGTGTGACTGGATATGTCAGCAAATCGAATTTTTCCTCGTATGGCCTTGTATAGTGCCATTCTTACGAGGGAGTCAGATGGGTGTAAGGATAATTCATCTTCCACCGCTGCCACGCCCACGGTTTCTAGTGCAGCAGTGATGGCAATGTCATGGGGGACTTCTTTGGTCCGAGCTAGGGCGTATAGTAGTGCGGCGGTATTAACCAAGCCCTCACTCCGACCTTTTGATTTAAGTCGCGCTTGAGGTGACGGTGTGATATCCCAGAGAACCACAGCACGTAAATCTTCTTGTAGACTGTTTACCAGGTTCATGATAGAGTCAAACCACTCTATGTACTCGTTTGACACCCGGTCTCTTGTGGGGTCTTGCTGGCGCGAATCCTGAAGAATTTGTTGTGCGGTTAAGGCAGAGTGTATGTTCACCTTGGGTAGGTTGAGGTCCTGAATCGCCACCAGATCAAGGGGGTGGTGATCCAGAGCTTTGATTCGGGCTTCGGTGGCAGTGGTCGGGGCGGCGTCAGTCATGAGCTTTGAACTAACTGCATTCGTTGACCTTTGGCCGATGGTATCGATCGGCCATTCTGTTTGCCTGTGCCATGGGATGCTGTCCACCCAATCGTCTCTCCACGTTTCCTTGAGGTTGTTCTTCGCCTTCTTCACGGCTTTGAATTGTAGCCCTTCACCCCACAATGAGGATGGGTCACTGTATATGACCGTCAGTTTGGACCAACATTCGGTCAGGAATTGTTGGTAGCTACTTGTTGGCCTATCCTCATGGTGGAATCGTGCGGTTTCTGGCATTGGTGGTGTGTCTCGGTACCGGTCCGAGAAAGCTTCCTGTGCTAAAATGATTTTATCTGCCTCTGAGTAATCATCGCTGAGGCTCGCCTTAATTTCTTCGAATTCAGCCGCGAGGTGTCGGTTGGTTTCGGAGCTGAGATCCCACGAGGCTGGTGAGTCTGCACTTCCGTAGTGGGAAGCGAGATTCTTGATGAATCGTAGTGCACTGACCTTCGTGGAATCGGTGAACATTTCATCATCAATGTCCAGGATGTTGAATGTTTCACCGAGGATTGCGGACTGGGGGAATAATTGTCTCGCTGGCACCCCAGCAATTGCACTCGGTATGAGGGCTCCGATGAGTAGGGTTGTTGCAATGGCTGCACCCACTATCACCAGACCCCATAGACTTACGAAGCCGGCCCAACACACTGCCATGGCCAGTAGGCCTAAGCCCTGTCTTGAGGGTCCGAGTATCATAAAGAGGCCGGCTAGACAATTCCAGAATGCTCCATAGGTGGCGGTCCTTACTGGCAGTGCCAAGAACTGCTCCGATGTGAGCGCAGTGGGGATTAGCCATTCAGCATCATCTGGGCGTTCGCTTCTGTGTTTGAATGTGAACGCACCCCCGAAGCGGAATTGGTGAGCGTGTGCACCCTCATATGTAAGGCCTGTGGCTGGGTGATAGAGTCCTACGTGAATTAGTGGGTACACATACTCACTTAAGTACCGCACCTTGAGGTAGACATCAGCACTCTCACCTGAGTTCGCACGGGCGTAGATGAGGATGGAAGCCTTGATTAGGTGTGTGGCTAACCACCAAGCCTGAATTATGAAGGGCCCTGCGGTCATTGCGAGTACTGTTCCTAGTGCCTCGCCAAACAGATTGCAAGATAGCCCTCCTATGAGAGAAAATCTCCAGATTAAGTAACGCATGAAATACTGACGTATCAAATGTGTTAGGTCCCAGAGGAACTCTGCGTGTGCCCAACTAAGGAGGGATGTTAGTAATAAACCTATTAGCCTACCCCGTATAGTGTTGGGCAGGTTCAGCACAACGGCTAAGAGAGTTTCGATAGGCCCACTTCGTAAACCTATTCGGGGCACATTGTTTATTGACCCTATTATAACAAAGAGGCCTTTTATCCAGGTCCAGATGTGTGCAGGCGTCTGGTAATATTTGACGTATTGGGCCCAACCACGGATTGTTCCTCTCCAAGAGAGTGACTGATGATACAACTGTAAAGTGGCCGTGGTTGTCCCGAACACAGCAAAGATTGCTAGGTTTGGGTTTGTATCGTTCTTGCCCGCTAGTCCCGCGTTCCACTTGTCTCGGTAGTTTCGATCTATCGATGAGTCCCAAGTGATAACCTGGCAGCCAGCGAGGCGTGCAGTTTGTACGGCACCGGCCCCACCGGCACATGCAACTACTTTATAATCCCTGAGAATGCGGGAGTGGTCACCATCTGGTATGATTGGCCAGTCCTTGTATATGGCCGGGATTGGTGTCGATGAACTCCCAGCGAGTACCCCTTGGGGATGCTTTCCAGTGTTGACGGAATGAGTGGGATATCTCCACCCATCGTGGCTTCTAGGAAGGCACCCCGGGCGGCCACAAATGTGGACTCGGAAATCTACAGGTAGATTTGCAGTATACCATCGGGCTATCGCATCTAATGACCCCAGACCTCCCCCGACACCTCTAATTTCAGTGCGGAGGGGAGCCAAGGAGTATGTTATTGTGTTAGCGGATTTGAGCATCCAAGGAACAACCTTTATCCCAGGGGTGGCGTCTATGGTGGCTTGCGCTTCCAATAGAACGTCACCTTGGGTCCAGGAGTGTCCGGCTTCTGCGGCGGCTAACGATTTTCGCCCCTCCAGATTAGTTAAGAGGTGCTGTACGCGGACTATAGCGCCCATACGGGCCAGTGTCCGCCCCAGCGCCTCTATGGGCACTCTGTCACCTCTAGTGCCGAACGTGAACAAGGTGGTAGTGCCCTTGAACCCTAGTGCATTTATCTTGTTTGTGTGCGGCACTATGGCAGGTTGTGGTGTTCTTGATTCGATTATTTCCAGATCTTGACTCATGTCCACAATCCGTTTGGAGAGCTTAACCCCCAGGGTGTGATTCATAAGTCGATATAACTGACCTTCAGCATGGATCAAAGCGTGATTTGCAGCCCGGTTGAATCCAGCTGTGTAGAATCGAGGTCGTGACGGAGCGTCAGCATATTCCACCGTCCACTTGAGAGCTGTATTTGAACTGGTTGATGCGATGCCAGTGCCTGTTTGTCGGAGAATGTCATCCCGATGGTAGATCGCCACTAGTTGCGGCTGTATGAGGATGGCGTGTTCATCTATACCATACACAGGGCCTAAGCCTTCTATTAAGGCCATAATGTCCTCAATTCGTTTGATATGACCCCCTCGCATATACTGGCAAGAAAAGTTTGCTGGGAGTGGCCCGTATCTCGCGTGGCACCATATGTTGTAGGGCCTATTTGCATCCATTCGTGCATATGGACCCTCGTTGCCTACGTTTCGATTCTGGCCGCAATAAATTGTATCCGGTCGACCCGTGATACCGGGCAGTAGTCGCCATACCGAATGAGTGCGTTCACCTATCCAGACTGGTAATGGGAGATGGTACGTCTGTGTGCCGGGTGTGTCTATTACGGTTCGTAGGGCTTCTGGCGTACCATCTGTGATGAATATGGTGGCGTCAAACCCGCCAGCCATAGGTCGTCGGTTCAAAGGTGCCTCTGAGTATTCCTTGGTGCAACTGGTCACACGAATGACACGATGACCAGCTGCATGGGCCTCCTCAGTCACCTCTTGGACCTTATTGAGTAGACCTTGGAAGAAGGCTCGGAAACTAGCGGATGATCCCGCCTCTAGTGCCATGGTGATCGCACTGCCTGACACCCCGTGGGGGAGATGTCCGGGGTGTCCTAAACACCGGAGACCATGGGTGCGAGTCTTGTTCCGGTAACCGTAACCCAACTCATATAACCATCCATATTGATCATGTGTTCGGTGTAGATCGAGTTGAGTTACTGGTTGCCAGTAGGGTTCCTTTTCCGCCGTGAATCGGTACTTGCAGTTCACATCGTGATTAACCCCTTTGACAATGGAGTCAAACAGGTCGTGAGGTGGTGGAGTGAGCGTGGGAGAATCGCTAACTCTGATGTCAATAATGTCATCTCTGTCTGCCAGACTGGCTAAGGGGGCTCTCCACGTGGGTGGAGACCGTACCTTTGACCAGATCCGGTTCGCGAGGGAATTATTGACGCCTTGAGCGTATGGGGTTTCATTGAGCACGTAGCGATCAGGTACCGCACGTCTCACGCCGGTTTCAAAACCATGACCGTTGGGCAGGATTATCTCAGAGCGTGGTTCCTGGCCGATGTCAAAAGGTGTGCAGCTATTCGGCGTTGGCAGGTACTGGAGTAGAACGGTCTCAAGCCGGTCTCCTTCCGGGTCGCGTTCCAAATGGCCACACATATTCGCGGTTGGATGATTGCCAGTGACGGTTATATCCCCAAGGTTGCGTTCCATCATTAAGAGAAACGCCTGGTCTCCAGGTATGGTAGTTCCATATGTGCGCATGTCTGATATCGCCGTCAGGCTTGACTGCCATAGTACGCTGATGTAGCAGTACCGCCTTGATAGTTTCGCAACCCGGGCCCACTCCCTCCAAGAGGAAGGGGGGTGTGAGGCCAACGGACCCGACCATATGGCGGATATGATTGAATCGTCAGTCTCGGTGGCCCACATAGTAGTAGGCTCGATGTCGCTCATACTAGCTGTAGAACTTTTGCCCACTAGGTCAGTTGGGTTCATAGCGGATAGAAAGTCCTCTGTGCGCATGTCACCGGTTAGTCCTTTCTCGATATGGTGCCAACCGTCAGTGGTGGTCTCGACTCTGACCCATTGCACCCCGCTGGGGTGTAATCTGTGGCAGATTCGAAGCATTTCGATAGTCACGCAGTGTGCAGTGGCGAGGCTAGGGAAGCGAGTATATAGACTCTCGTCCACTAACACTTGCCAGCACTTATCTCCGGTTGTGGATTGCAGGCCCGTCCGCTGTTTGGCAGGGGCACTTGCACCACTAACCACCTGGCCCCCAAAGGGGCTCGGGGTCGTTATTGGCTCGGAGGGTGACGTGTGCTTTATTGGGTTTAAAACCTCTAGGCACCAGGAGAGGGCTTGTAGCATGAAGAGTGCCAAGCGGAACACTACGGAAACCCGTCGGTCGGTGACGGTGGGAGTGGCCGTCACGGATGGAGTGACTACGGGACTTGTGCTCACCCTTTCCACAGGAGCCCTGACTGTGGGGGGTCTGGAGCGAGATTGAAACATGGCATTAGGGACGAGTGTACTCGGCGGGCCCTAACCGACTGTTTGTTGGGAGATAGACAGCTTCACCTCCTTTTGTCCTTAAACCGCCGTTTTGATCCCCTTCGACCGGCTGACATTGACTGGTGGATCCATTTCTGGCACCGGCATACTGTTAAGTCGTGCCCCTCGCATAGCGGGGAGTGTATCACGCATTAGGCCTTGGGTTCTCGCCACATTAGTTGTTTGGTGGGGGGCTAGCTCTTTGCTATCGTTTCTGAAAGTGTCAGTCTGTCCACCGACCATCGAGAGGGCCGGCACGTTCGAGTCCCTTCCGAGACACTACGTTAGCTCAATCAAAGCACACTACTTTGATATCACACCCTTGTTGATAATACAACGAAGGTTACCTTTCAGGTTTCCAACGACCACACGACCAGTTAACGACTAAAAGTCGGCGCAGGTCGCTAGCGCTAGTATCATTCGCCTATCCTATGGATAGTTACCGCCATGTCCACCTCGGGGAGGTTGATACTGTGGGGCCTGTGGCGTTGCCGCCTTGAAATATGAAACCATTTCACACAGGTCGGGCCAACCTGTGTGGTATATCACCTCTTTTCCCCCCCCTTAAATGGCCCACTCTTCCCTACTCATCCCTACTCCGAATCCTCCGTCCCCAATCCCTCGAGGAATAAGGGAGTGAACCTATTCGCCGATAGCCTCGCAGGTGAGCGAGGAGGGGGCGGAGGATATATGTGCGGGTCAGGGTTGGCGGTCTTCAAACCGCCAGGCATCTCCGGATCTTTGCCCAGTGAGGTGCTTGGGCTCTTGGGGGAGCCCGGTGCTTTGGATTTGCCTTTGTTGGCATTTCCGGGTGGCGGCATGGTCGCGGCTTTAAGTGTAGCGGTCACGTCACCATTGGCATCAGAGGCCATATCCAGTAGTGATATGGTTGATGCAGAATCAAAGATACCACCTCGCCTTGCGACAAGGTGGTTGATACGGGAGTTGCCCCCCTGGAGCTTCCAGCCTGCAGTGGCGGTTGCACGTAAAATCGTGGCCATGGCGGGCTGTGTGTCCTGGGGGACTATGTTCTCCCCCTTCAGTATTTGTTCTGCCTCTGGTTTCCACAGAGGCATGCCGCACATGTACGCATGGACATCATTCAATGCCAGCGTCCTAGTGGGGTATAGATGCCATATGGCCCTATAGGCCGCGGTGTAGATGAGGGACCCATCCACTTTGTCTTGAACGGGCACCAGCTCCTTTATGAGAGAAGCGGTGACTGTTCTTTCTTCATCACCCAGTTGCATGGCACGACACCAAGCGACTAAGGGTGAAATGGGGAAATCTGCAGGGACCGCGGATTCCCCCACTATTCTCCCCACTGCCGCGCTGGTGGCCATAGTGGTCCTGGCGGCGCACCGCCAGTAACTAGCCATGGCCCCCTTCGAGGTAATGAGGTTCCGTGAGGCGACTTCATTGTAGAACGCCTTATTGCGGGCCAGGGCGCCAAGGAACACTCGCGCCTCTGACTTGGTGATTGTGGGGGCTTGGAAGAAAGGTGCCCCCATACCGAGTGCAGCTGCAGCTGCCGACCGGATCACCGGGTTCTTGTTAAAGAAGGGTCCAATCGTCAGCTGATTACCTCGCTCGGGTAACTTTTTCCAACCCATGTTGTCCATTAGGTTGGCTAGTTCAAATTCATCTCTTGCGGAGATGTAGCCACCAGAGAATAAACTGGCGCCACCACCCCGATCAAGTTGATTGAACCAGGCGGTTATGACGGCCGGAGGGGCGGCCCACGCCAAGTCTTCTGCGAACGCGGATATTGTCACGGTTCGCAAATAGCCAAGGCCTTTCATGGATCCGTTTCCTCCTTGGATGCATCGGTTTATATGGCTTTTGACCAAACCGAAGAGCCGGGCAACAGGGGATTTAGCGTCCTCTCTCGCGGACGCCCACTTGGCGAGTGCCTCCCCCAGAGCTCCAACGCCATGCTTATTTGATAGGGGTTTCTTCCCCTCGTCCATCGTTTCAATGGCGAGGCGGCATGCTTTACCCCATTCTCCGGCTTTAGAGAAGTTCCAACCCCCGGCCGTGACGAGCGCGCAAACCACACTCGTCATAACCTCTTCCGAGTAACCTCTGAAGAGGGCAGCAACTTCACGGAGAGCCTCTTGGGCTGCAGGTTCATCGAAAAACCGCCTAAAGACAGGGTGCCGGAAAGGCACCCGGTATTGGGCAGTCTCCTCTTCACCATAGCTCTCAACTATGGCGTCTTTCGCGATAACCCAGGTTTTAGCGGCGTTATCTCGTTGTAGTAATAGGCAGCCACAGGAGAAAGTGACCGACTTGGTTTCGGTAGCGCCCGGGACAACTCTCGCTTGGAGGAGTGTCCCTGTATGGACGGTGTTATGGAAGGCGCATCGGAATACGCTTTTCCCTACCAGTGACCCAGTCTGAGGTTTGAGGCAGCCCGGGTATGCCAGTTTAGTTGAGCCTGGTAAGGTGAGCTCGGTGGCTTGCACCCTGAATACCTCGCCAATCATTGCTTCGGCGGCAGACCAGGACGTTTCGCCGATCCATTTGGACGGGCGGGGTTCTGTGGTGTTGGCGAGGGACCAGTCCGCCGGGTGACCGAAGTCAGCTGCTAAGGGTCCGGCTAGGGAGAATGTGACATCTGTCCCCTGCCAGCTGGGTGACTGATAAGATTCAACCCCCCACACGTGGGTCGCGAGGTTGGTCGATTTGGTCGACCAGTGGAAAGGCCTTCCTCCCTCGATCCGTGGGGGAGGAGTGAACCCCTCTTTCTTCTTCGGGGGGGCCTTACTCGACCCCGCCCCGGCGTTTGAACCGACGGAAATTTTTGTGTGGCGGATGATCCCTACCACCTCCTCTGCAGTCTGATGTCCGCCTGACTCCACATGGAAACCGTTGCCGCTATATGTTAGGCTAAAGTTTCGTGGCGACATGTTGCCTTCCAGGTGTTGGATCAGGTCCGCATCCAAGAAGGCAGACCCGGCGATTTCCTTGGGCAGTTTTGAAATGTCGTTCACGAGGATGTGCCAACAGGGCATGTTTGTGGGCGTGTCAGGTTTGGCAGGGATCCCGGCTGCGGCCGGGTGGTTAACAGGTGTGGCAGACCCTGTGTCCCTGTCGGGTTGCGCCTTGTGAGGACGCGTCAGATAGTGCGTGGTAATCATAAAGAGTGCCACACGCAGCACTACGGGGACCCGTGCGATGCAGACCTGGACCAGGACTGCAATCATGATGGATTGGCTAGTGGTAATGTTGCCGCTCTCTCCGATACCACTTATTACGGAGGAGCCACCATACCCTTTTGGAGGCATCAGCGGGTACTGCCCGCCCGACTGTTTGCTCTGTGTGATGCAAGCCCACACGCTCGAATGTGTCAGTCTGTCCACCTTGGACGGAGCGCAACGGTTAAGTCACTCGCGATCATTGCTGACCACGCCGTATGCAAGGCACGTTCGATAGGGTTACCCCTATATACGTTAGCTCACCCTAGCCCCCGCTGACAAGTCAGCGGTAGGGCTAAGGGTCACACCGTGATGTTCCGAACTCACGTTACCATCGAGCCAGAGGATACCCTTGAGAGTTATAGACTCCCCGGTCTTGGGTTGGTTCACTCACTTCGCGTAACCCGGCCAGGGCCACCTCGTGGAGGTGTGAGTGATGGGGCCTTAATGCTGTAATGGTGCTAACCTGCTATTCGCATCATGCTAGCCATTGACCCGTGCGTGTCACGAGCTTCATTATACAAGTGGGTTTCCCCACAAACTCTGTACCAAGAGTATAAACAGGTAGGCTTAAAGGCTACTTTAGTGTAATTACAGAGATAAGTAGCTGCCCCGCAAGGGGTGCCTAC
>Ga0222736_10000006_pt1 | contig 14200 bp, 3 predicted proteins | sample NatBWC4Mmetat_FD_169119 | JGI IMG/M metagenome (GOLD analysis project Ga0222736, IMG submission 169119) | Metatranscriptome of forest soil microbial communities from Barre Woods Harvard Forest LTER site, Petersham, Massachusetts, United... ... | reverse complement strand
GTGGCGTTCGCCAGCGGATTCTCCAGTGTCCGGCAGTTCAACGCGAGCGTGCTGGAGTCCTCGGGGCGCACGTTGCCGGCTTCCCGGAGTCAGACTTCCGGCTCGCCCACGCTGCCTACGATCACCCCAAGAGCTGCTACGACCGGGAATACCTCTTCCAGTGGGCCGAGATGGATTCCAGGATCCACAGGCAAGCACAAGCGCAAGTGGCGGCAAAGGCCGGCTGCACGGCAGGAACGATGGGATGCAGCCTCGAAGTTCAGACCGAGCCCTACCATCCCGCGTACTTCCTGATCAATGGCCGTTCCATGCCTGATCTGATGGATCCAAACTATGCGTCCGAGTATCCGCATCAGCCCTACAACGGCAATCCACACATGCATCCGGGCGATCTGACGCTGATTCGCACCATCGGACAGGGGCGCTGGGAGCATCCCTTCCATGAGCACGCCAACCACGTCCGCATCCTGGCGCGCGATGCCAACCTGGTTCTGAGCCCCACCGCCGGACCGTGCTCCACCAGCACTACGGCGGGATGCGTCACGTATAGCTCAGGTCTCGGAGGTACAGACACAGGAGTATCGGCACCGGGCTTGGCCGGGCTTCTCATGTTCAACACGGACACAACGCCTGGAGAGGCTTTCGACGGGATCTTCTACTTCACCGGCAGGGGATTGAACTGGGATGCATTCGGTCACCATCCTTCCACTACCGGTTTACCGGGCGATCCCAACGGCGATCCTTACAAGGACCCACTAGCCACACTTTCCTGCACGCCGGACGTGAACGGCTACAACTCGAGCGCTCCGACAGCGGTTAATTTCATGGAGTGGTGCCAGGACCACAACAAGCCGGTACAAGTAGCCCCATTCGGCGACGTGGCCGGGGGTGGCCCGGCGACTTTCCCCGATCCGAATGTCTTCACCAACGGCGCCTGGTACAGCGGCACGCCCTACTTCGGTCCGGATGCGAACCTGCGTGCTGGAACGCCCGCCTGTGCAGGCAACCCCTACGGCACGGCCAATCCACCAAACGCCAATTGTACGAATTTGCAGCCTTCAAACGTACAGGCCAACCCCTCCAATGAGCGTGGCTGGGCCTTCATGTGGCACTCGCATAACGAGCGCGAGATTACCACAAACAACGTTTTCCCGGGCGGCATGCTCATGATGATGCTGGTGGATTCACGAGAATTTGTCATCGACGAATCGCAGTAGGGGCAGGCCGGTTGCCTGCCTTCCAAGGCCATCAGTTTGAGCCATCAGTTTGCGCATCCCCGGCTGGCGGATGGCGACCCAGGTTTGTGTTCAAGATGAGCGGACAACGAGAGGCGAGGACCATGATCCGGATCAATGATTGCACATGCAAGGCTACGTTGAAGGCCGCAGCGGTAGCGAGCCTGCTCTTTCTCTTCGCGGCGGTTGCGGCGTTCGGCCAGCAGCAGATCAATCTGACTGCGGCGCCGACCACCACCACGCTGCCGGATGGCACGACGGAACCGATGTGGGGCTATTTCTGCGGCTCCGCCGTCACCGGATCGACTGCAACGTGCGCAGCGTTGAATCCGGTATCGGTGCTACCAGCCACCGCACCGCCAAAATGGTCGCCAGTGGTGATTACGGTCCCGGCGGGCACGACGAGTAGTCCGGCAAGCCTTACCATCAACTTGACCAACAACCTCTTGTTTACACCCGCCACTGGGAGCACGACAGCGAACACCGTTCCCACATCCATTGTGATTGTGGGTCAGGTGGGCGGCGGCCTCGGCGGGGCGCCGACCACTACGCAGAGTCCTAGCCACGCCCTCGCGCAGGGCTGCCCGACTTGGTTTATCGCTTCCGGCGCCACGCCGCCGGGCACCCCATGCCCAGCTGCGCAGGCTGGTGCTTCAGGCACGCCGCCGGTCCAGGGGCCGCGCGTTCAGTCTATGGGGACGGAAGTGGCAGGCGGAGCGTCCACCACACTGACCTGGGCAGGGCTTAAGCCAGGGACCTATCTGCTTGAGTCTGGCACACATCCTTCGATTCAAGTACCTATGGGCTTGATTGGCGTTCTGGTGGTCACCACCGCGCCGTCGGGCACTACTGCCGGCGTCGCGTACCCCGCGACAAGCACGTCTGCGGCGGTGCCGTACAACGCGGAAGTGCCACTCGAGTTTAGTGAAATCGACCCGGTGCAAAACACAGCGGTCGACCAGGCTGTCCGGACTGCGGGTTTTAACGAGACGGCCGTCTGGACGCGCATGAACGCGTTTGGCCCGATCACCGCACTGACCTTGTCCAACGTCGGTAGTGGCTATACGTCCGCACCGACGGTTATGATCACATCGCAAACAAGTGCGGGCGCCGCGCCCGCCAGCGCCACTGCCACCGTTGGAGCCTTGGTTTCCAGCATCTCGGTAACGGGAGGAACGGGTTACAGTGCCCCGACCGTTACGATTACCGATACGACTGGCAGCGGTGCGACGGCGCAGGCCACCGTTGTAGGTGGCGTAATCACCGCCATTACCGTTACGAATCCCGGAAGCTTGTACAGCGCCCCGACTGTCACGATTACTGATGCCATGGGTACCGGAGCGACGGCGACGGCCGCACTCGCCGGCTCGTACGGCACCATCTACGCTCTCAACCTCACGAACGGGGGCGAATATACCGCCGCTCCCGTGGTCACCATCGCAGCCCCTGGGACCGGGACCACTGCCACAGCCACTGCGGCGGTCACTTTGGGCGGCTGCGGAGGTGGTGGAGCGCACACCTGCTATCCGCCGGCGGTGAATTACACACCATTCTACTACCTGATCAACGGCGTCGCATTCACCAAGAACATGCCCACGGGCTCGTTGTTCCAGGCTACGGCCGGTGTCAGTGGCACGCCTCCAGTTCCTGTCACGACCGGAATCACGGGCACCGTCCTGGTGCGCCTGGTGAATGCCGGCCTGCGCATGCACGTACCCTCGATCGTCAATTCATTAACACAAGGGTTCACTGGCGCAGGAGTGGCCACTACTTCGACTAATCCGGTGAGTGGGTTCACTTTGATCGCGGAGGACGGGAATGTCATTCCGGGCGTAGCTCCTCTCGGCGCGGCCACTCTCCCTGCTCCCCGTGTGCAAACCGATGTCTTGATGGTACCGAGCAAGGTGTACGACGTGATGGTCAATGTGCCGGCCCTTCCCAGCGGCGGCACGGTGACCCCAGCGCTTCCAATCTTCGCTCGCGATTTGGCCCTGTCGGGGAATTCGAGCGTGCGGGATGCGGGCATGCTGGCCTACATCAGTGTCAACAATGGCGCGGGCGCGGGACTGCCGGTTGCGGCAGGGACGGGCGTATTTGCAGCAGCCCAAGCCAACGGGGATACCTATAATGTTCTGGTCGCAGGGCAGCCGTTCACCGTGTCTGATCCATCGAAGGGTGTAATCGCCAACGACATTAATGTTTATGGCGTCAAACTCCTTGGGCTGCCGGCAAACGGCACGATAACCTGCGGCGCGCTGGCACAGAGCACTCCTACCTCTGGGCTGTGTGCGAACGGCACTTTTACATACACTCCCAGCGGGACTGCGACGTCAGATACCTTTACCTACTGCGCCAACAACGGGATTACCGGTACGGGTACGTCGGCGACTTGCCCTGCAAATTTGACCGCAACAGTGACCCTGGGTCCGTCGGGGCTAACTTCAGGGACGGTCACCGCGAACAACATCACCTACACTTCTAAGATGGCCACGTTCCTGAAAATCCCGTCGCCCGGCGTCCTGTCCGTGGACGCGGACTCGAACAACCTTCCTCTTCAGGTCGTCGCTTCTAGCGTTGTGCCCTCAGGGGTCACGATCAATATGGACCCGAACGGTGGATTTACGGCGAGCGCACTAGGCGCGGGCACCTACAGCTTCACGTACCAAGCACAGAACTCTGTCGGGACGTTGAGCGGCACTGCTAAAGTGACCCTCATTTTCCCGCCGCCCAGCAATCTGCAGGTCAACGTACTGGATGCCCAGTTGTTTAACAACTGCAACGGGAATAGTACCTGCATCAATGGATTGACGGCGATGAGCGACTATCGCTGGATCATTGAAGAAGATAAGACTTACTGGGTTGACCCGAACTGCACAACCAACGCCAGCATTACCACGCCTGGTTGCCCTAACGCTGTGGGCTCTGGGGGCACAATCCCCGTCTTTGGTGTGCAATTCCATACCAGCACCATGGATTTCGTTGCCCAGGGCTGCACCGGGCCGCTCTCGTGCGAAGGCGGCCAGACCATGTACAACGCCGCCACCGGAACTCACGTGCCTGCGGTGTGCGACCTTGGCAACGGCGCCTGCCGGCCCGATCCGACGGGAAATGGATTTACGCCTGTGCTGCCTAGCTGTCCAACTTGATCCTTCCAAGCGCTATTACATCTCGGTGCTGCCAGGTGATGCGGCCAACCCGTTTCCTGCGTACTTGGGCCAGCCGGTTTGCTCAACCACTGGTGGGAATTCAACTGTTGGGACATGCGGCCACACCATGAGCGGCGCTCCCGTCCCGCCGGCCTGCAACATATTGGGTGGAACAAATGGATGTACCACAACTTCGGCCTTTACCCAACCCGTCACGGTGCTTGTGCTGCCTACACCGCTTCCCACCGGTAAACTTTCGGTGATCGTCTTCGAAGACGACTTCCCGCTCAATGGCGAGCAGGATGGCGGAGGCGGAAACGGCACGGTTGCGCCGATTGAGCCCGGCCTTGGCGGCTTCAACCTCGTCTTGTGGGACACCTATGGCGGACTCGGCGATGTGACTGGGCAGGATACCTACGACATGTTCAACATGCCCTTGTCGAATAGTCTGGCGGGAACCGTCGATCCTACCACGGGGTTCGACGCCTGCCCGGTTTCCGCCACCCCGCTTTCAGGTCCGGCCGGGGGAGGCCCAGCGCCTGCGACCGGCATCACGGGCACGATCGTGACTTGCCCGAAGTATGAAGCCGACGGGATCACTTTATCTCCCCTAGCTGGCCAGGCGGTCATTGCCAACCTCATGCCGGATAAATTCAGCGTCCAGGCCTACCCAGGGGCGGACCGTATTGCGCGCGGCGAAGAGTGGATCCAGACCAACACACTCGATGGGCAGCATCCCCACGATTCCTTCATCCGCATCGGCGAACCGAGCTACTTCCAGGAGTACGGGCCGGCGGGATATCACGTGGCCATCGGCTTTGCCAACCCCGCGATCATCAACGCTCGCGCCAAAGATGTTTGCGCTGGGGCCGGCAGCCCCGGTCTGGTCGGTCCGTGCACCAACACAATCGACGGACAAGTGAACATCCAGCGCCTGAGCCGGATACCGGATGAGAGACTCTATCCCAGCATGTCCCACGATGCCCTTGCCTGGACCCAGTGCTGGGTCAGCCTGGGTGACCCCGATGGCGAGGACTTCATATTCACCAAGTGCGACGCCAATGGGAACTTCAAGTTCTCTAGCGTTCCTGGTGGCAACTGGAGAATCACCGTCGGCGACCAATGGAATGACCAGATCATTGATGGTCTGTCGACCCCGGCTAACGTGGGATGCGTCCCCGCAGCAGGCGCTACCACCTGCACAGGCGGACTTTCCGCCCTCCACCTGGGGAATGTCGGCATACAGCAGTGGCAGGCGAACGTCTACACCCGCGTCTTCATTGACGACAACAAGAATGGAATCAGGGACTCCGGCGAGATCGGGATTCCGCTCATCTATACGATGATTCACTACCGGGACGGACACAGCGCTAACGTTCTGTCGTCGGACTTCGACGGCGTCGCCAACTTCAACGAGACGTTCCCGCTATTCAACTGGTATACGGTGGAAGCGGATTCCACCCGATACAAGACGACGGGTATCCACACCGTTTACGACGCGGGAGGCCCTGCCGACGGCACAACCTTCTGCGGAAGTTCGGCCCGGCCATGCGGAGGTTCGACTGCCTACAATAACATGGCGAACACCTTCGAGGCGGTTCCTTTGCCGGCGGATTTGTCCGTGCCCGGCGCTGTCTATTGCGCCAACGCGGATTGCTCGGCGGAAGCAGCTTCGTTCGCAGCCGGTACGGCGATCCCCAGTTCGTCCACCGCTTCCACCGGCCGCATCGATCCACCGTGGGTTGTCTCCGAGGGTTGGGCTGGGCTCACGGGCCAGAGCAACTGGATTGAATTCGGCAAGGCGCCGTATGCCGCCTGCCCGCCGGCCTGCGTGACGGTCCCGAGTGCCGTATCCAATCCGACGACCGGCGGAACCACCGCTTCGACCGCGCAGGTGGGCGAGAACGGCGGCATCCATGGAATAGTCAACTATGCCTCGACGCGTCCTTTTGACGATGCATCGCAAATGATCCAACAGCCCTGGGAGCCGAATGTTCCGCGCGTCACCCTCAACCTCTACCAGGAAGGCTTTGCGGCGGATGGCGTAACGCCAACCTTGACCTTGGTGGACACGACCCAAAGCAGCAGTTGGGATGACTGGGCGCAAGGGTTCTATCCGAACAGCACGGCCACTCCAGGTACAGGGCAAACGGGGACAGAAAAGCCGTACATGAACTGCCCCGGCCAGGGCACGAATGCCACCGGGAGTCCGAACCAGGACCTCTTTTACTACACGCTGTTTGACCAGCCGAATTACCTTGACTATTACAACTCCATACATAGCGGCGGCGTGACTCCGCTTCACCCGCTCCCGTATAACTCGCAGTTCAAGTGCTATGACTCCATGAAGATCAACAACCAGATCCAGCCGGCGCCTTACGACGGCGAATACTCGTTCCCCAGCTCGCTTGGCGTCGACCCAACTTCCGGAAAGCTGCTCGCCCTAAAGGGAGCCACCAATGGCGTTGCGTCGTCTCTGAATGGGACCAATTGCACGATCTGCGTGGCGAATCCGGATTCGACTGACAAGTATCGTTCTGGCACCCCCATGCTGCCCCCCGGCAAGTACGTGGTGCAAGTGATGATGCCGGCGGGTTATGAGATTTATAAGGAGGAAGACAAGAACTTGCTGATCGGCGATAACTATATCGCGCCGGTCACACAGCAATTCGGTGGGCTGGGTGCGGACATCTTCATCATCCCCGACCAGGCCTCGGTGGCCTCCCTGTACGACGAGAGCGCCGCAGGCTATAACCCCAACAACTTCCAGGACCAGACTACGTCCCTGGGGTTGAAGGACGAACTCTCAGGCGTCCCAGGTTTCCCCGGCTTTCAAGATCCCGTCTGGCCGTGCGTCGGCGAGATGCGCGTGGTGCCCGACTACCTGAGTCTCTTCCCGCTCAATCTGGAAGTGGCTCCATTTGCCGGAGCGACCCGCCCTCTGTGCGACCGCAAGGAGGTGACGCTGGCCAACCAGATGTCGGTGAGGGTAAAGTTCCCCATCTTCACCTCGACCCACATTGCCGCGAAATACACCGGCGTGATCACCGACGACATGACCTCGGAGTTCGATCCGTTTGCCCCGCAGTTCGGCGAGAAGTTTGCCCCGCCCAACATGCCGATTTCCACCAAGGATTATCTCGGAAACGAACTCTCTCGCGTGTATTCCGACCACTGGGGAGTCTATGATGGCTTGACTTTCTCGAGCTGGGCAGTGAACCCGCCCAACATCACCGGGTATTCACCGTCGATGCAGACGCAGTGCATGAACGACCCAGGCCCGATCCTGGACACCAGAACCGGCTCGGCGACCTACGGGCAGTTGATCACCGATCCTTTGTTCAACCCGGCTTACAGCGATTTCTGCTATGAACAACCCTACATGCCGGGCTTGACTGTCTATGGCGACACTCCCGTTGTGCCTACGCAAGCGTTCGTGGGCGCGGCATACAACAATCCCGATTGCAACTACCCTGACGCCACGCCGGGAATCAAGGAAGTGGACGGCGACGGTATTGGTCCCTGGGTTAGCAAGTCTGGTGTGACCCTCACTATTACGGCGCTTGGCGATCAGCAGGCGGGTAACAGCGCCTACGCAGGTCCTTCGGCCAACGTAGCTCCTTTCAATTTGAAAACCATCACGCGCCACTATGGCTTTGGCGGTCAGTGTTTGAGTCCCACAGCCGGTAGCGCGACTTGCAATACGTTGTCCTCCGTGACCATCGGCGGAAGGCCGGCCACCATCGACAGCTGGTCGGACACGCAGATTCTAGTAACCGTCCCGACCGGCGTGCCCGACTGCGCGGTACAGCAACAGGCGCAGTACGGGGGTTCGACCGCGCAGTGCGGCCAGCTGTTCATTACGGCCGGCAATGGCAAGCAGTCCATCGACACCGTGAGCGTTACCATCGGCGGCAAACGGCCCACTCACGTTAGCGCCACCGCCTCGGTCCAGAGCGCGATTGACGCTGCTGCTCCGGGCGACTTGCTCATGGTCGACCCGACTTGCATGACCGTTGCCACGACGGCGGCGCCTTCGGCAGTCGCCACGTGCAGCACCGCCGCGCTTAATGCTGCGACGCCAACTCAAACCGCTTCGATGGGATCCCACAACGAGATCCTGATTATGTGGAAGCCTGTCCGGCTGCAGGGTGTTGGCGCGGCTTCGTCCGTCATCAATGCCAATACCTTTCCGTCGGGCAAGCTGCTCGATCCCTGGCGCCGGCATGTCAACTGCCTGTTCGGCTTGACGCTGGCAGGTGTGCCGACCACGGCGACCAGCGGTGCCGGTTCGTATGATTCAACCGGCGCCTACAGTTGCCCTGACACGGGTTGGAATTACTACAACGGCGGTCCCAATTCTCCCCAGATTGACCGCTTGCCACTCGAGGCAACCGTGGGCTGGGACGCTACGCTGAACGGCAACCTGGCCGAACAGATGCAAGAGCCCTCGCTGATGGGCGCTTTTGAGGGAGCAGGAATTACGGTTCTGGGGAAGAGCCTCGAATTCCACGGAGCGAATCCCTGGGGCATCGAAGGATCGTTTCCGACGAGTACAACCCTGCTTACGGGAGTGGGTCCTGTTCCGACGGCCCTCCCTGTGGGCGATGACAACTCCTTGTGCCATACCGTGACTTACAGCAGCACGGGCGCCGCCACGGTCGCCAGCGACACCAACCCGTATCCGAGCAACTTCGCGTGTAACCCGTCGAGCATTGATGGGCTGACCGTGACCAATAGCTCACAGGGCGGTGGCGGGATATTCGCACACGGCTGGGCGCATCACCTGCAAGTCGCCAACAACCGGATCTTCAACAACGTCGGAACGCTCACGGGCGGCATCAGCGTTGGCCAGGGCGAATTTCCACCCACGTACGTTCAGGGAGGTACCGACAACAGTGCTCCTGGTTCTTGCAGCGACGGCACGGGATTCGTAACCAATCAGCATCTACCGTACTGCTTGCAGTTGCAGGTAAACGTACACAACAACTACATCACGGATAACTCCTCTCTCGGCGATGAGCTGTTCTCTGGCACTTTGTCGGGAGGCGGCGGCGCGACCTTCTGCACCGGCAACGACTACTACAAGTTCAACTTTAACTGGGTGTGCGGGAACGTCAGCTCTGGTGAGGGCGGAGGACTCGTGCACCTCGGGGAAATCCAAAACGGCGACATCGAGCACAACTCGATCGTTTTGAACCAGAGCAACAACCCAACCATCCCCACGAACGGTGGCGGTATTCAAATTATGGGCACGCCCGATACCGATCCGGTTTGCGGGACTCAAACCGACGTGGATTGCCCTCCGGGCCTGAGCGACGGCATTGGCCACAACCTGATCATCAATGCCAACCTGATACAGGGCAACATGGCCGAGAGCGGCAGCGGCGGCGGCATCCGTCTGCAGCAGGTCAACGGGACGGATGTTTCAACCTTCCCCTCGCAGCCGAATCTCTGGAACAATGTTTCCATCACCAACAACATGATCGTTAACAACGTTGCTGGCTGGGATGGCGCCGGAATATCGTTGCAGGACTCGTTGGGTGTGTCCATCATCAACAACACCATCGCGAGCAACGATGCCCTGGCCTCTTCGGGCGTACTGACGCAAAGCATTGGTTTGCCGCAAGCCAGTGCCCCGGCGGGAAACTGCTTTAATGCCACTGGCACGGCATCGTGCCCGCAATCCGCCGGCGTGACCAGCACGCAGCACTCCCCGATATTTACCACCTCGCTCACGGGGATAACGATTACATGCCCAACTGGACAACCCAACTGCCAGGGATTTTCGAGCCCGTTACTGCAAAACAACGTAATCTGGCAGAACCGCTCGTTCGAGATCGGGGTATGCGGCCCGGGTACAGGGAACCTGAGCCAGCAGAACCTCGTCTCGCTGTTCAACGCCTTCAGTGGGACAGCAGCGCCGGCGCAGACCGCTTCCGGCCAATGCAGCTCGGGCGTCAGCTATTGGGACCTCGGCGTCCGCGGCGACACGGCGGCGGGAAATCACGCCTCTGGGTTCACACTCAACCCGACGTATTCGGTACTGGACGACGCAGGATACGCCGCTTCTAACTTGACCACCAATCCCGGCATTGTCGGTCAGTATTGCAACGGTTCGCGCGTGCCGCCAGAGTGCACTGCGGCGAATGGGTGCGGAGGACCGAATGGATATGGCGTACCTCCGGGAATAGCCGACGCGCTGACCCCCAATCCGGTCTTTAGCCTCACTCCAGCCGCGACGGTGGACGAGGGCAACAACTGGATCAACGTCAGTTGGGGTCCGCTCGCGCTGAGCAACGATGCGCTGAAAGGTGGCGCGAACTTGAACTACGGTGGCGGAGCTCCGTTTGCCAACTATGCCTTGGGAGCGGGCTCGACGGCCATCGACTATGTTCCGCTGAATTCCACTACTCTTCCCGCAACGACGCCGAATCTTTCCACGGACTTCTTCGGAAATCCGCGGCCCGATCCCTCCGTGCCCAACAAGTTTGATGTCGGCGCGGTGGAATTCCAAGGCAGCGGTGTGGGGACGATTGCTTCCGTTGCCCCCAACACCGGGGCGCAGGGCACAGTCGTGCCCGTGACGATTACCGGCACCGGCTTAGCCCTTACGAGCGCGGTGAACGTGTCCGGTACAGGCGTTACCGTCAGCAACGTTGTTGATGTAAGTGCGACGACTGTAACGGCAACCTTCACCATCGCAGCGAACGCAACGTTGGGCGCCAGGAACGTGACCGTAACTACGCCGGCAGGGACCACGAATGCCGGTACGTTCACAGTCGTCGCTCCGCCAGCGCCGACGTTGACCTCGATCGCACCCAGCTCTGAGTTGCGCGGCACGTCAATATCTGTGCTACTCACGGGCACGAACTTTGTGACCGGGTCCACGGTCGTTGCTACGCCCGCGGCAACCGGGTTCACGATCAGCGGTGTAGCCGTCACGAGTGCGACTGCCATCACCGCAACCTTCACAAGCACCACCGCCGCCGCAATCGGCTCGGTGAATATCGCGGTGGTCACGCCTGGCGGAGCCAGTAACACTCTGCCGTTCGCGATCACTGGTCCGGTGCTCACCTCTATCGCTCCGGCCTCGGCCAACCGCAGTACGACCGGCCTTGGGCTGACGCTGACCGGAACGGGCCTGACTGGAACCACCTCACTCAACTTCTCGGGCAACGGCATCTCCGTCAGTGGCTTGACGGTCGTCAGTGACACGTCGGTCACGGCTACCATCAGTATCGCGGCGGGCGCCACAGCCGGGGCCAGGAATGTCACTGTCACAACACCGGCAGGAAACAGCAACGCCGTTACCTTCACGGTGACCGTACCGCCAGCCGGGCTATTCTCGATCGCCCCCATCACGGGCGCCCGAGGCACGGCCCAACCTGTTGTGCTGACCGGCATCAGTTTGACCACCGCAACGGCCATCAACGTGTCCGGCGGCGGCATCACTGTCAGCGCCCTCACAGTTGTGAGCGACACCCAGGTCAATGCAACGTTCACGATCTCGCCCACGGCCACACTGAGTGCGAGAAACGTAACCGTAACGACTTCGGCTGCCGGAACTACCACCCCCGTGACCTTCACGGTTGTGAATCCGGGAACGCCGATTCTCTCCTCGGTCGCGCCCGCCTCGGGCCTCCGACGTACGGCTGCTGCCACCAACCCGGTTGCAGTCGTCCTCACCGGCAGCAACTTCACGGCGGGGTCGACAGTCAACGTAGTGGCGCCGGCAAACGGCCTCACCGTCACAGGAGTGACCCTAGTCAGTCCGACGCAAATAAATGCAACCTTTAACACCACAACCACCGCGGCCATCGGTCCGAGGAGCATCACGGTGACTACACCGGGAGGCACCAGCGGCACCGTGACTTACACGGTACTTGGACCGGTGCTTACGTCGATCGCTCCGACGTCGGCCCTTCGCGGACAGGGGGCTGCTGTTCCTGTCACACTCTTCGGTAGCGGTTTGACCGGAACCACGGCAGTGACCGTCGCGGGTGGCGGCATTACCGTCGGTCCGATCACGGTGGTCAGCGATAGCCAGGTCACCACCACCTTCACGATCAGTGCAGGTGCTGCGGGCACGGCCAGAACCGTCTCCGTGACTGCGCCTGGCGGCGTCAGCAATACGGTCGCGTTCACAGTTACGATTCCGGCAACGCCGACGTTGGCCTCGGTCGCCCCACCCACGGGCGTTCGCAGCACGGCGGTACCGGTCACGCTCACCGGCACGAACTTCATAACCGGCGAGACAACAGTGGCAGTCTCTGGCGGTGGCATCACCGTCAGCGGCGTCACCGTCACGAGTTCGACGACGTTGACAGCCACCTTCACCATCTCGGCCGGCGCCTCAACCACGGCGGCCCACAACGTGACCGTTACGGTTGCAGGCGCTGCCGCGGCCAGTAACGCGGTGCCGTTCACCGTGCAAGGACCTACGCTGACTGCGCTCAGTCCAAACTCGGCAACGCATCCAGCCACAGGTACAGCGGCTGTTGCAGTGACCATTACCGGCGCGAACCTGACGGGAGCTACAGGGCTGACGGGCCTTGGCGGCGGCGTAACGCTGGGTCCGGGCACCTTCACCGTGGTGAACTCGACCACGATTACCGCAACCCTCAACGTCGCGAGCACCGCGACGACTGGGATCAGAAACATTGGTGTAACGACCCCAATCGGAACCACCAACACCTTGCCGTTCACGGTAAACTAAAACCGGGATCCGGGGCCAGGTATCCAAAAACGGGTACCTGGCCTCTTCCTTTAACCGGATCTCTGTTGGATAAGAGAGGCTATGACTAATCAAAGAATTCAAATCTTCCCGAGTTCCGTGCTGCTGGCAGCTATCCTGGCCAGCAGCATTCTTGCTTTTCCTGCGAGGACGCAAACGCAGACCGCTACGGCGACTGCCACGCCCGCTCAAGCCGTCGCTGCCGCGCAGCCGAGTGCTCCGGCGGGCCGGCCAGCACCGGTTTGGCAAGGCTCTCAGGCGAATCGCTTCTCGCGCCGGGCGGAAATGTATTACGAGGGGGTTTGGGGCGTTGGCGAACTCCGCGTAAAGGCGGCAGAGTCGGGCCAGCTCATTCGATTTGACTATCGGGTGTTGGACCCGGCGAAAGCCGTAGCCCTTAACGATAAGAAGGCGGAGCCTGAGTTGTTCGACGCGCAGGCCAGGGTCAAGCTTGTGGTCCCTCAAATGGAGAAAGTCGGAAAACTGCGCCAGAGCAGCACGCCAAAGGCGGGCATGACTTACTGGATGGCCTTCTCGAACCCGACCCTGGTGGTGAAACGCGGCCACCGCGTGGATGTCGTCATCGGGTCATTCCGAGCGAACAACCTCTTGGTGGAATGAGGGGTGGTACCGCCGGCTTGGAAAATAAGGGGTTAACGGATTGAGTCTCGAGCGGTGTACTGTCCGGTCGGCCCTAGAATGTCACTCCGATTGCCTCTGCGCCGGCGCAAAGGCACCCCGTACCCCTGATCTATCATCAACGATTGTCGCTCCCCAGTGTGGCTCGAACGGTCTCTTGTCAGCAGGTAAAAGCTCGAGTGGCTGCCGCACTTGCCTGACTGGGTAGTTCCGGGGGACGGCGAACGTCGTGAACGTCGAAGGCTGTCTGCATGTCCTCAAAAGGAACCTCACCGGTGTACAACGCTGTCATCGCCGTGAGGCGTGACCCATCTGCTGACGCATGATCGCAGGATTTACTGCAGCGAGTTCCTCATCTCCGTCTGAAGGCGTGCAATCCTGCTTTCTAGATGTATCGCCACTTACTTAAATCGAGGGATAGTGAATTACAGTGTTGAGCCTTT
>Ga0222736_10000003_pt1 | contig 21119 bp, 8 predicted proteins | sample NatBWC4Mmetat_FD_169119 | JGI IMG/M metagenome (GOLD analysis project Ga0222736, IMG submission 169119) | Metatranscriptome of forest soil microbial communities from Barre Woods Harvard Forest LTER site, Petersham, Massachusetts, United... ... | reverse complement strand
CTGGCTTATGTGATTTATACGTCAGGTTCGACCGGCGACCCGAAGGGCGCGATGATCAAGCATCACGGAATGGTCAACCATCTCGGAGTCAAGATTCGTGATCTCGAGATGACCGCCGAAGACATTGTTGCACAGACCGCGTCTCAGAATTTTGACATTTCGATATGGCAATACCTGGCGCCGCTGCTGACCGGCGCGCGAGTCGCGGTGTTCGGAGATGAGATCGCGCATCATCCCGCGAAGCTCTTCGCGGCCGCCATCGAACACCGTATTACGATCATTGAAACCGTCCCGTCTCTGCTTGGCGGCGCTTTGGATGATGCGGAAGAGGGCGGACCGCAAGCAGCATCGCCGGCTGCCTTGCGCTGGATGGTAGTTACCGGAGAGGCGCTCCCGCCCCAGCTCTGCCGACGCTGGCTTGAGCGTCAACCTCGCATCCCGTTGCTGAACGCGTACGGCCCGACCGAATGCTCCGATGACGTGACTCATTGCGCGATACTGGAAGCATTGCCGCCGCGGCATACGCGAACTCCGATAGGCAGACCGGTGGCCAACCTACAACTCTACATCCTGGATCAGGGGTTTGGGCTCCTTCCCTCGGGAGCGGAAGGTGAGCTCTGCGTGGGTGGCGTCGGAGTCGGACGCGGCTACGCGAACCGGCCTGCTGCGACTGCGGAGAGTTTTGTTCCCGACCCGTTTGCCTCTGAAACGGGATCACGAATGTACAGAACCGGGGATCAAGTCCGCCTGTTGCGCGACAAGCGAATCGACTTCATTGCACGCCGCGACAATCAGGTGAAGGTGCGCGGATACCGCATCGAACCGGGAGAAATCGAAGCCGCGCTTCGGCGGAGTTCGGACATAAAAGATGTAGCGGTGATAGCGACGAAGGATGACGCAAGCGCCTGCCGCCTGATCGCATATATCGCGGCGGCCGGGCATCCCGCTCCTACGCCTCCCGAACTGCGCAACCAGGTAAAGGACTCCCTGCCGGAGTACATGTTGCCGTCCGCTTTCGTGTTGCTGGATGCCCTGCCGCTGACCTCGAACGGAAAAATAGATCGAAAGGCTCTTGCCAAACTGAGCTATGAAATCACCTCCGCGAAGCGCGAGTATGCGCCTCCGAAGACCGCGGTTGAGGAAGTAATAGCCGCCGTGTGGGCAAGCTTGCTGAAGGTTGAACGGGTCGGCGCCGATGATGACTTCTTTGATCTCGGCGGGCATTCGCTGTTGGCCACCCAGGTTCAAACTAGGCTCAATCGCTCGTTTCAGATTGAGCTGCCATTGCGGGCCTTCTTCGAAGCCACGACCGTTTCGGAGCTGGCCCAGCGAGTCGTTGCGAGTGAAGCGAAGCCCGGCCTCGCTGAACGAGTCGCTCAGGTGATCAAGCGAATAGGAAATCTCTCGGAGGAAGAAAAGAAGGCGATGTTGCAGCAGAAGAGACAGGGACGAGGTGTGCATCATGAAGTCTGATGAACCAAAAACCAGCTTCGAACTACTGCCTGATGACCTCGAGCTTGTCTCTTACTTGCTTGAAGGCGAGGGCCTGGCAGGCGCGGTTGAATCACCCATAAGACCTCGAAGCGAGTCCGACGAGCGGCAGCTTTCCTTTGCTCAGCAGCGCCTCTGGTTTATCGACCAGCTCGACCCGGGCAAGGCCACCTACAACATACCGTTTGCGGTCAGCCTCAAAGGCTCGCTGGACGTGACGACCCTCGAGCGGGCGTTCGGCGAAATCATACGGCGGCACGAGGTCCTTCGAACCACCTTCGTGGCTCACGGTGGACAGCCATCGTTGGTTGTAGATTCGCCCTCGAAATACCGATTCGAGACTTTCGACTTGCGCGCGATTCCGGAACATGAGCGCCGCCTTGAAGCGCAACGGCTGGCCACCGAAGAGGCTCAGCGCCCATTCGACTTGATGCGGGGGCCGTTGCTTCGGGCCGAGTTACTGCGGGTCGATAATGACGAGCACATCGTATTGGTCACACTTCATCACACCGTTTCAGATGGGTGGTCGACCGGTGTGCTGATCCGGGAGAGCGCGATTTTCTACGAAGCCTTTCTATCGGGACGGAGCGCGCCGCTTCAGGACCTGCCGATTCAGTACTCTGACTTCGCAGCCTGGCAACGTGAGCGGCTTAACGGCCGGCTTCTGGAGGACCAGTTGGCCTACTGGCGCAACCAACTCGAGGACAGGCCTCCGATTCTCGAGTTGCCGACCGATCGGCCAAGACCTCCTGTACAGACTTATCGCGGCCGCAAGCGGATGTTTGCCATCGATGGCGATCTCCGAGTAGAGCTGCGCAGCCTAGGTAGGAGCGAGGGCGCGACGCTCTTCATGACGCTGTTCGCCGCGTTCGCGAGCCTTCTCCACCGTTACAGTGGACAATACGATTTCACCGTTGGAACTCCGGTGGCGGGACGCAACCGCGCCGAAACCGAAAACCTGATCGGGTTCTTCGTCAACACGCTTGTTCTTCGCGCCGACATTTCGGGCGAGCCTTCGTTCAGGGAACTGCTGCACCGCGTCCGTGAGACGATCCTGGGAGCGCTGGCTCACCAGGAGCTTCCCTTTCAGCACCTCGTCGAGCTTCTCCAGCCTGATCGAGACCTGAGCCATACGCCGATGTTTCAGGTGTGGTTCGTGCTTCAGAACGCTCCGCTCGCGCCGCTGGAGTTTCCGGGGCTTACGTTGACTCCGATGAACGTCGACAGCGGCGTCGCGCAGTTCGACCTGATGCTCGATTTGAGCGATAACGAGCGCGGATTGTCCGGGCTGTTCATGTACAACAGCGATCTCTTTGATCAGGAGACGATCGACCGGATGATCGAGCACTTCGTGCTGCTATTGAAAAGCGCGGTCGAAGATCCGGAATGCCCTATATCGAATCTCAATCTGTTGAGCCCCGCCGAGAAGGAACGACTGGTCGTCGAGTGGAATGACACTCGAACGGATATTGTAAGACACCATTGCGCTCACGAGATGTTTGAAGAGCAGGCGGCTCTGCATCCCGATCGAATCGCGGTTCAAGCGGCGGCCGAGCTCGTTACCTACCGAGAGTTGAACAGGCGCGCCAATCAACTTGCGAATTATCTGCGCGGGTTCGGAGTCGGACCGGATGTGATTGTAGGGGTCTGCTTGAAGCGATCGGTGGAGATGGTCGTCGGTATTCTCGGCGTCTTGAAGGCCGGCGGAGCTTACCTGCCGCTCGACCCCACGCGGCCTATCGAGCACCTTGCCTTTCTTCGAAGCGATTCTCAATCTCCGCTGCTTGTGACGCAGTCAGATCTCCAGGACGCGCTGCCGTCGGATGCGAGCATAGCCGTTTGCCTTAACGACGATTGGGACCAGATCTCAACAGCCAGCGCCGACAATTTGTCGGCCTTCGCCTTGACTGACAGTCTCGCTTATCTCATTTACACGTCCGGATCGACCGGCAGGCCAAAGGGAGTCGCGATCGAGCATCGGAATCTTGTCAACTATCTTGCCTGGAGCTCCGAAGCGTACAAGGCTACTCACGGCGGCGGCGCGCCGGTTCATTCTTCAATTGCCTTTGACCTGACGGTCACCAGTCTTTTCGCTCCGCTCGTGAGTGGCAGCTCAGTGACACTGGTTGATGAGGACCAGGGATTGGAAGGGCTGAGCCTCGTGATGCGTGATAGCCGCGACTTCAGTTTGATCAAAATCACGCCGGCGCACCTGGAGGTCTTGAGCCGCTTGACGCCTGAAAGCCAAGCGGCAGGAAAGACTCGCGCGATGGTGATCGGCGGAGAAGCTTTGAACTGGGCAAGCCTCGAGTTCTGGCGAAAGCACGCGCCGGAAACGAGATTGATCAATGAATATGGGCCTACGGAGACGGTGGTGGGCTGCTGTGTCTATGAAGCCGGCGAGGAACCGCACCAGGGAAGCGGAGTTCCAATTGGGCAGTCGATCGCGAATACGCAGTTGTACGTCCTCGATCATCGCGGAAATCTGACTGGAACCGGGGTCTACGGTGAGTTGCACATTGGTGGAGACGGAGTCGGCCGCGGCTATCTGGGGCGTCCCGACCACACCGCTGAGAAATTTATTCCCGATCCGTTTGGCCGTCGGCCAGGAGCGCGACTGTACAGTTCGGGCGACATCGCCCGCCGCTTGGTCGATGGGAACATCGCTTTCGGCGGCCGAGTTGACCAGCAGTTGAAGCTCCGCGGATATCGCATCGAGCCGGCCGAGATTGAAGCCGTATTGAAGGATCATCCAGGCGTCTTCGAGAGCGCCGTCATACTTCGTGAAGATGCGCCGGGTGATTCGCGCCTGATTGGATACGTCGCGGCTGATTCGGAACACAAGCCATCCGTCGACGAACTAATACGTCACCTCAAGAGAAGATTGCCTGAGTATGAAGTTCCGTCAGCTCTGGTAGTCCTCGACTCAATTCCGCTGACGGCAAATGGCAAAGTCGATTTGGAAGCGTTGCCAGAGCCGCCCAGCCGAACCTACAACGTCGAGTGGTCTTATGTAGCGCCTGGAACCGAAGTGGAAATCAGGCTGGCGCAGATATTCGCGGAAGTGCTTCGCGCCGAGATGGTCGGCGTTCACGACAATTTCTTCGATCTGGGCGGTCACTCGCTGCTGGCAGTGCAGGTGATTTCGAGAGTTCGCGAGACGTTCGGCGTCGAAATTCAGGTGCGCGAACTGTTCGAAGCCCCAACCATCGCCGGCGTCGCGAAGAACATTGAACGCGAGAGCCGAGTCGAGCGTGAAGCGGCGTTGCCGTTGAGACCTGCTCCGAGGGATGAGCTGCTGCCGCTTTCCTTCGCGCAGCAGCGGCTGTGGTTCGTTCACGAAATGGACCCTCTCAGCCCGGCTTATAACATCCCGGTAGCGGTTCGCATGACCGGCGTTCTCGATGTCAGCGTGCTCGAAAGGACTCTGAACGAACTCATAAAGCGCCACGAGTCCTTGAGAACCGCTTTTGAGGTCGTGAACGGCCGACTGGTTCAGGTCATCGGCAGCCCGGAGTCCACGAAGCTGGAAGTGACTGACCTTCGCGAAACGCCAGACCTCGTACGAGAGCAGCAGGCTCTTCGAATCGCGATGCAGGAAGCGCAGCGTCCATTCGATCTGACGCGAGGGCCGTTATTGAGAGCGGAGCTTCTGCGCCTGGCTGACGAAGAACACATCATCCTCCTGACTCTCCATCACATCATCTCGGACGGTTGGTCGACAGGAGTGCTGGTCAGGGAAGTCGCGGCGCTCTATCAGGCATTCCTCGAAGAACCCGAATCGCCGCTCCCGGCATTGCCGATTCAGTACGCCGATTTTGCTGTTTGGCAGCGGCAGTGGTTGCAGGGCGAAGTGCTGGAAGAACAGTCAGGCTACTGGCGCGGACAACTCTCGGGCAAGTTGGAGGTGTTGGAGCTGCCGACGGATCGGCCAAGACCACCGGTGCAAACCTACCGAGCCAGCCGCCGGACCTTTGTGCTTCACGAGAAGCTCAGAGAAAAGCTGGTCGCCGTCGGCCGCGCGGAGAAAGCGACACTCTTTATGACGCTGTTCGCCGCATTCGCGAGTCTGCTGCACCGTTATAGCGGTCAAAGTGATTTCGCGGTGGCAACCCCGGTCGCCGGCCGGAATCGCGCCGAGACCGAAAACTTGATCGGCTTCTTCGTCAACACGCTGATCCTGCGAGCAGGAGTTTCCGGAGATGATTCGTTCAGGACTTTGCTCCGCGGAGTGTGCGAGAGGACTCTGGGAGCGTTAGCGCATCAGGATCTCCCCTTCGAGAAGCTGGTGGAAGAGCTGCAACCGGCTCGCGACGCGCGCCGACCACCGCTTGCACAGGTCTTCTTCACTCTTGATCCACCTCCGCGTGATGCGTTGAAGCTGCCCGGCCTCGTGCTTACTCCGATGGAGGCAGACTCAGGCACAGTGAAGTACGACCTCGTATTGAACGCGATCGATTCGGGCAGGGAGCTTCACGCCGCGCTGGTATACAACGTCGATCTCTTCGACGACGATACGATCGCGCGAATGACGAACCACTTCGTCACGCTGGTCAACGGCATCGTTACGAATCCAGATGAACCGGTCGCCAGATTGGCGATGCTGACCGACGCGGAGATTCGCCAGCTTCTGGTTGATTGGAACGACACGCGAACCGAGCTTCCTTCGGCGACTGTTCACGAACTCTTCGAGGCCCAGGTCAGGACATCGCCGGAGGCGCCGGCCGTAATCTGCCGCAGCGAGCAGTTGAATTTTGCGGATCTCAACCGACGCGCCAATCAGGTTGCGCGGCATCTACGCTTCCTTGGAGTTGGTCCGGAAGACCGCGTCGGGCTCTGCATCGGCCGCTCGATTGAAATGGTAATAGGCCTGCTGGGCATTCTGAAGGCCGGCGGCGCTTATGTTCCGCTCGACCCTGCTTATCCCCAGGAGCGCCTCGCCTACATGATCGAGAACTCACACGTGTCCTCCATCCTGTCGCAACAAACTACGCGCGATGCGCTGCCGCCAACCAAAGCGGAGATCATCTGCATCGAAGCCGCGTGGGATGAGATCAGTGGATACCCGGACGGGAATCTGGATGTATCGGTCACGCCGCAGAATCTCGCTTACGTGATTTACACGTCGGGCTCGACTGGAATGTCCAAGGGTGTGATGATCGAGCATCTTGGCCTATGCAACCTGGCGCGAGCGCAGATTCAGGCATTCGAAGTTAAGTCCGATAGTCGCGTGCTTCAATTCGCATCGCTGAGTTTTGATGCGTCGGTCTCTGAGGTATTCATGGCTCTGCTCAGCGGAGCGGCTCTGTACCTGGAACCGCCGGCCTCCTTATTACCAGGGCCGCCGCTGAGCGATGCTCTTTACCGCAACGCGATCACGACGGTTACTCTGCCGCCTGCGTTGCTCACGGCGATTCCATTCGAGGAGTTTCCGAACCTTCGAACGATCATCGCTGCCGGCGAAGCCTGTCCGGCCGACGTGGTCGAGAAGTGGTCGCGAAATCGGACATTTTTGAACGCCTACGGGCCTACGGAAGTAACCGTTTGCGCAACTATCGCCCGATGCGTTGATGACTCTCAAAAGCCGCCCATTGGTCGTCCGATCGCCAATACCCGCGTTTACGTTCTGGATCAATTCCTTCAGCCTACGCCGGTCGGCGTTCCCGGTGAGCTTTGTGTATCGGGCGTGGGCCTCGCGCGCGGCTATCATCTCGAACCCGAGTTGTCCGCCACGAAGTTCACGCCTGATCCGTTCAGCGGTGCGACCGGCTCGCGGTTGTACCGAACCGGGGATCTCGCGCGTTATCGTCCTGACGGTCAGGTCGAATTCATCGGGCGGCACGATCATCAGGTCAAAGTGCGAGGCTTCAGGATCGAGCTCGGCGAAATCGAAAACGTGCTGAAGAAGCACGGCGGAGTGACGGAGGCTGCGGTAGTCGTCAGAGAAGATGCGCCGGGTGACAAGCGCATTGCCGCATATGTGGTTCCGGCCGAGCCGGCGCCGGAAGTCACCGAATTGCGATCCCATCTCCAGTTGAATCTGCCTGAATACATGATCCCGTCCGCGTTCGTGATGTTGAAAGAGCTGCCGCTGAATGCCAATGGAAAAATCGATCGCAGTGCGCTGCCCAGGCCGGACCTCTCACAGCGACCTGCCGCTTCGCAGGAGGTTCCGCCGCGCACGAGTCACGAACGGACGCTCGCCGCAATATGGGAAGACGTGCTGCATGTCGGAAAGGTCGGCGTCAATGACAACTTCTTCGAGCTGGGCGGCCACTCGCTGTTGATCGTGGAGGTTCGAGCCAAGCTGCAACAGATCCTCGGTCAGGACATTTCCATAGCCGAGCTCTTCCAGTATCCGACGATCAGCTCGCTTGGCCGGTATCTCGAACGGCAACTCGGCATAAAGCTGGAGCCCGAAGAAGAAGAGGCGCCCAGGCAAAGACTCCGGCCCCGAAGGGCCAATCCACGGGAGCGATCGATACCAGCGCGACGCTCCGCGCGCAAGTTCAAAGAAGAGGACAAGGAGTATGAGCCTCAACTCTGAAGATCAAAGCATTGCAATCATCGGTTTCGCCGGACGTTTCCCCGGTGCCAGAGACCTCGATGAGTTTTGGCGCAACCTGGTCGGTGGCGTGGAGTCGATTTCCTCCTTCACCGATGAGGAACTGCAAGCGGCCGGATTCCCGCTGTCGATCATCAGGCATCCGGCCAGCGTAAAAGCAGGCGGCGTGCTGGAAGGAATCGAGAACTTTGACGCCTCGTTCTTCGGCTATAGTCCGCGCGAAGCTGAAATTATCGATCCGCAGCAACGCCTGTTTCTTGAGTGCGCCTGTGAAGCTCTCGAAAACGCAGGGTATGATCCGGAAACGTACGACGGGACTGTCGGAGTCTTTGGCGGGGTCGGCCGAAATGCATATCTGCTGAACCTCTATTCCTATCCTGTTCTTGCCGAGACCTCCGCCGCTCAGATCACAACAGGCAATTGTTCCGACTATGTCACGACTCGCGTTTCGTACAAGCTCAATCTGACAGGGCCCAGCTTTAACGTACAGACCGCCTGCTCCACATCGCTGGTCGCGGTTCACGTTGCGTGTCAAAGCATCCTGAACCAGGAATGCAGCATGGCGCTCGCGGGCGGTCTGTCGATCAACATCCCGCAGCAGTCCGCGGTCATTTATCAGGATGGAGGCATCATCTCGCCCGACGGCCGGTGCCGGGCTTACGACGCGAAGGCCAAGGGCATAGTAGGCGGCGGCGGCGGCGGTGTGGTCGTGCTGAAGAGGCTCTCGCATGCGCTGGGGAATGGCGATTTCATACACGCGGTCATAAAGGGTTCGGCAGTAAATAATGATGGCTCCGCGAAGGTAGGCTTCAACGCCCCAAGCGTCGCGGGTCAGTCGGAGGTCATTCTTGAAGCGCTGGAGGTTGCCGGAGTCGAACCCGAAACCATCGGATACGTCGAAGGACACGGCACCGGCACGCCACTGGGCGATCCCATCGAAGTGTCGGCGCTGACAAAAGCTTTTCGCGCGGGCACTCAGAAGAGGGGCTTTTGCGGGCTCGGCTCGGTGAAGACCAACCTTGGTCACCTTGACACCGGCGCCGGAGTCGCCAGCCTGATCAAGACGACGCTGGCGCTGAAGAACAAGGTCATACCACCGAGCTTGAACTTTACAGCTCCAAACCCCGAGATTGACTTCGCTAACAGTCCGTTCTTTGTAGTGACAAAACCCATCGAATGGGTAGCGAATGGCACGCGGCGCCGAGCGGGCGTCAGCTCTTTCGGCATTGGCGGAACGAATGCCCACGTCATTCTGGAAGAGGCTCCGGCCCTCGATCATCCTCGTTTGGCGCTTCCGCAGCATCTCATCGTACTTTCAGCGAAGACCGGTTCGGCACTCGAGTCGGCTACACGGAACCTGGCGATGCATCTGGATCGGCATCGCGATCTCGATCTGGCCGCGGTTGCTTACACGTTGCAGGTTGGCCGAAGAGCTTACAACCACCGGCGCATCGCGGTGTGTCGCGATGTGGACGAGGCCGCGGCGATGCTCGCCTCCGTTGACCCTCTCCGCGTCTTCTCGCGTATTCACGAGTCGGGCGAGCGGCCGATCGTATTCATGTTCTCTGGACAGGGTGCTCAGTATACGAACATGGCGCGCGAGCTTTACGATTATCAGCCCGTGTTCCGGCGTCATCTGGATGAATGCGGAGACATTCTTGCGCCCCACCTTAAGCTCGACCTGCGCGAGGTGCTCTATCCTGCCTCCGACAAAGCGGCCGACGCCGAGCAGCAGCTCGCGCAGACCGCGCTTACTCAACCGGCGTTGTTCGCCGTCGAGTACGCGCTCGCGCGCCTCTTGATGGCGCACGGAGTGAAGCCGCGGGCGATGGTGGGTCACAGCATCGGCGAATATGCAGCGTCCTGCCTGTCTGGTGTTTTCTCGCTCGAAGACGCATTGAAACTTGTTGCGGCAAGGGGGAAGTTGATGCAGACACTTCCGGCCGGAGCGATGATGAGCGTTCCGCTTTCGGCAGCGGAAGTGACGCCTTTGCTCGGGCCCGATTTGTCGCTGGCCGCAGTCAACGCAGAATCTTCTTGCGTCGTGTCGGGGCCTTCACCCGCCGTTCAACTGCTTGAAGCGCGATTGGTGGAGAAGGGTGTCTCATGCCGGATTCTGAAGACTTCTCACGCGTTTCATTCGGTGATGATGACGCCGATACTCGAGCCGTTTACCGAACTGGTCAAGCAGGTGCGGCTCCAGCCTCCGAAGATACCTTATCTTTCCAACGTGACCGGCCAGTGGATTACTGCTGAAGAAGCGACCTCTCCGGGATACTGGGCGACCCATCTGCGAAACACGGTGCTCTTCGATGACGCGGTTCGGCAGTTGGTTGATGACCCGGAATGGATATTCCTTGAGGTTGGACCGGGCAATACGCTCAACAGCCTCGTTCAGAAGCGGCTTAAGGAACCGCATCGCGTGCTGTCGTCGTTGCGGCGGCCCGGCCAGACGATGTCTGATCTCCGGTTCTTTCTGACGACGATGGGACGGCTGTGGCTGGCAGGAGTAAAAATCGCCTGGGATGGAATCAAGCTGGATGGGCGTTTGGTTCGCGTACCGTTGCCGACCTATCCGTTCGAGCGCCAGCGATACTGGCTGGACCGGAAAGGCGGCGAGCGGACAGTTACCTCACAGGCTGGGGGCCAGCCGGATTCCGACGGTGACCCGGCCAATAACTCGCTCTATCAGCGACCGGAAATATCCCAACCTTACGCAGCGCCGGAGACAGATCTCGAAAAGAGAATAGCGGCGGTCTGGCAGCAGCGACTTGGAATCGACCACATAGGAATGCATGACAACTTCTACGAACTGGGGGGTGACTCGCTGCTTGCGACGGAGCTCGTCGCCCAGCTTCGCGAAGAGTTCGACATCGATCTCGCGCTCCACTCATTCTTCGACACTCAGACTATAGCGGGCGTCGCCGCGCGCATAGAAGAAATGCTGATATCCGAAGTCGCCGACCTTACGGAAGAAGAAGCGGCCGGATCCCTACAGTAGAAGAATATCCCGTGAGTATTTCAATGAACGCCATGAATATCGACAAGAAGCGAGCAGAACTGTCGCCTGCGCAGCTTGCCTTACTGGAGAAACGTTTGAAGGGTCGGCCCGCGCCGCGCCGCGCGGAGAGAACCATTCCGCGCAGAGCCGATAAGTCCTTCGCGCCTCTTTCGATTGCACAGCGGGAAACGCTCGAGTTCGCGCGATCGTCGGCGGTGCCTTCGGGTTATCTCGGTGCATCTCTGCGCATGTCAGGCGAACTTCACCTAAATGCGCTGAGGCAAGCGGCAACCGAGATAGATCGACGGCACGAAATCCTGCGGTCGAGTTTTGGCACAGTTGCGGGTGAGCCGGTTCAATTGATTGGGACGCCCGCTGCTCACCCCGTTCTGCTGATCGATTTGACCGACCGGCCTGCCGCAACGCGAGAACGAGCAGCGCGCCGTCTTGCCGCTCAAGAGCTGGAACGGCCGTTCGATCTGACACAGCCTCCATTGTGGCGCTTAACGGTGATTCGACTTGATAGCACCGATCACGTGCTGGTGATCGCAGCTCATCATCTGGCAGCCGATTTTCTTTCACTTGGGCTGTTGATTCGCGAGGTCGGTGTGCTCTATGATGCGTTTGCGAAGAGCCGGCCTTCTCCTCTGAAGGATCTGGATATTCAGTACGGCGATTGGGCGGCATGGCAGCGCGAGTGCCTCGCGCGGGGCGACTTCGACAGGGAACTCGCCTACTGGCGTGAGCGCCTTGCCGGTCGCCCGCCGGTATCGCACCTTCCATTCAGCAGACCGCGACCTGCCATCAGAACTTATAAAGGCTCTGCGCGGATGCTTTCGCTGGGCCAACAGTTGGCCTCCGAACTCAGAACGTTAAGCAAGCAGGAGAAGGTGTCGCTATACGCAACGCTGCTTGCCACGTTCAACGTGCTGATTCACGGATATACCGGCCAACGCGACATCATACTAGGCCGGGGCGTTACCGGTCGCACGTCGGCTGCCATCGAGAAGCTCATCGGCTGTTTTGTGAATATGGTCGTGATGCGCAACCGCGTCGATGGCGGTAGGCCGTTTGTTAATTTTCTGAAGGAAACGCTGGCTGTAGCGGAGGCTGCTTACTCGAATCAGGATCTCCCGTTTGGAAAACTGGTAACGACGCTGCAGTGTGAGCCGGATTCGAATTGTCCTCCGATTGTGCAGATCGCCTTTAATCTCTACACGGCGCCTAGTTTTCAGGAGATGGCGACCGACCGTCTCGATGTCTTTGACCTGGGTGAATTCAAGCCGCCGGACATGGCTCTCTTCCAGGACGCCATCTTTGGAATTCACGACACCGGCAACTCGCTGATCGCGGAGATGAAGTACAACCGAGACCTCTTCGATTCAACATCAGTCGACAACATGCTCCACGATTACAAAGCGGTGCTGGAGACCGTGTCAGCCCATCGGGATAAACCCATTATTGACCTGATCGGGTTGGCTAACGTGGCCGCGTGCGCCTCAAAAGCTCTCTAAAATCGCCAGCGCGTCGAGCGCAGGCTCGCCATGAGCGGATTCCCTCCGCACAAGGAATAAAGATGAAGATCATAAGTTTTTTGTTTAGGACTTCGCCGCGGTCGGTTGGTCTGGCCATCGTGGCCGGAATCGTCAGCGGCGGATGCAGCACTGTGCTCCTGGGGTTGATCAGTGTGGCGACGGGCAATCTGCAGGCAGTTACGTCGCTTCAGGTGAAGCTCTTCGTTGCATTGTGCATTGCGGCTCCGATCATGAGGTTCCTCTCTGAAAGCCTGCTTATGCGGATCGGGCAGGAAGCCATCTTCGAGCAGCGGGTTCAACTCAGCCGTAGGATCCTTGCCGCTCCGCTCCGCCAACTGGAACAGATAGGCGCTCACCGGCTGATGGCCGCCCTCACTGATGACGTTGTTTCGATCTCGACGGCGGTACTCATCATTCCGCTGGCGGCGATCAATCTCGCCGTGGTCCTGGGTTGTTTGATCTATCTGGGCTGGTTGTCGACCAGCATGCTTCTGGTTGTCCTCGGGTTCATGCTGGTGGGGGTGCTCAGTTATCAGATACCGGTTGTCAGGGCCGTGCGAAGAATGCGACGGGCACGCGACGCCGAGGATGGTTTGTACAAGGATTTTCGAGCGGTGACCGACGGCGTCAAGGAGCTCAAGCTGCATCGCAAACGCCGCGAAGCCTTTCTCAATACCAGCCTGGCGGGAAACGCGTCGGTTTACCGCCATCAGAACACTATCGGACAGGCGATCTTCATCGCGGCGACGTGCTGGGGACAGACGCTGTTCTTCGTAGTAATCGGGCTGCTTCTCTTCGTAGTTCCATCCTTCGCGACGACATCGACTCATCAGCTCGTAGGCTTCGTTGTGGTCGTGCTCTATATGATGACGCCGCTTCAGGTGACGCTTAACGGACTACCTTCGCTGGGGCGTGCGGAGGTGGCAATAAAGAAGCTTCGCGACCTGGGGTTCGAGCTGGAATCGGAGCCGCAGCGGGAAGAGGCTGTCGCGAGCGTCGAGGGTGAGATAGCGTGGAACGCGTTGGAGTTCGACGGCATCACGCACACGTACGTCAACGGTGATGATGGGCAGTTCCGGCTCGGTCCCGTCAGGATGACTCTGCGTAGAGGCGAACTGGTATTCCTGACGGGCGGCAACGGCAGCGGAAAGACCACTCTGGCCAAGCTCCTGCTTGGCTTATACACACCCGAAGCAGGATCGATTCGACTTGATGGACGCCAGATCACGGAAGCGGACCGAGACGACTATCGACAGCTCTTTTCGGCGGTTTATTCTGATTTCTATCTGTTCGAACGAATGCTCGGCCTGGAGAGTCCGCAGCTTGACGACGAAGCGCAGCGGTACCTCGCCCAGTTGCATCTGACAGGCAAGGTCGAGATCAAAGACAACGTCCTCTCTACGACCGATCTCTCGCAGGGGCAGCGCAAGAGGCTGGCGTTGCTGACGGCGTATCTGGAGAACCGGCCGATCTATCTTTTCGACGAATGGGCTGCGGATCAGGACCCGGTATTTAAGGAGCTCTTCTACTATCAGTTGCTGCCGGATCTGAAGTGTCGCGGTAAGACTGTGATCGTCATCAGCCACGACGATCGATACTTCCACGTTGCCGACCGTGTCATAAAGCTCGAAGACGGCCAGATCGCCTCCGACGAGCCGGCCTTTTATACTGAACTGACTCCTGTTGCGGAAACACAGTCGGCTTGAGTAACTGACTTGGCTAGACGTCACACTTCATTTGCAAACAACTGTGTGAATCTCTTTCGGCGATTTCTGATTTATCGTCGCGCGGCGGATTCAGATCCGCGGATTCTATCTGTTTGTTTGAGTCACAACACATCAGCGAAGGCTCTTCGACGGCAGCCTTCAGGCCGGTGCGCTTTGGGCGCGCCTGGCTGAATGTTGCGACAGGAGGCTTTCTGGCGAATGAAAATACACCTCGTCACTGTTGTTGGCGACGACCTGACGCTGTTGCCGCACATGTTGAATCACTACCGCCGGGCAGGAATCGAGTCTTTCATCATCAATGTGCATGCGAAAACGAAAAGCGATCCGCTTCTTGAGGAAGCGAGAAGGGTCGCCGCCGATTTCGGGCTCGAGATTTCAGCGGTAGTAGTTGGTGAATGGTCGGACGCGCTCAATTCAAGGCTTTACGCCGAATCAAAAAAATATCCTGAAGACTGGTACGTGATGGCGGATCTGGACGAATTTCATAGATACCCGGGCGGACTTAGCGAGCTGATCGCAGAATGCGAAAGGAAGGGTTACGACTACATCGAAGGTTGTTTGATAGATCGGATCGCTGCCGACGGAGGTCTTCAGGAAGTGACACGCGACCGGTCGATCGAAGATCAGTTCCCGCTTGGTTGCGTTCTTACCTACGCGATTCTTCAGGGTTATCCGATGGAAGTGGTGGCGGCCAAAGGATGGGTGAGGCTGTCGGGCGCCAATCACTATGCGCTTAACGGGAAAGGCTGTCCGGTCGACGACTGTCTGGTTCAGGTTCATCACTACAAGTGGGTGAAAGGCTTGGTGGGAAGATTGAAACGGCGCCAGGCTTCCGACAGAGGATTGCTTACCGATCTGTACCGGCAGGAATGCGCCCGGTTCATCGAATACTTTTACGCTAACAACGGAAGAATCGACATCGCAGACCCGCGGCTGCTCGCAGCCGAATGCACACAGGACTACAGGTATTGGCCCCTCATCGTAGAAGCTGTGAAATCGAACCCAAACCGCCCCGGCGCGCATGCATCAGCAGGCGCTCTCAATTAAAACGACATCGAAAGAAGGACCGGTTCTTCGAGCATCAGCCAGTTTCGCGGAGCCGATCCTCGGTAATAAGCAGTCCTCTCAAAAAAAGGATCAACGTCGTCGCGGTGCATCCGAATCTGGTGGGCGTCAGTCTCACCGCAAGAAATCCAAGAAACAGGAGACCAGCATGTATCGAATCGCTTTAATAAACATGCCTTTCGGCAACGTCGCTACCCCTTCGATTGCTCTGACGCAACTCAAAGCGGTTGTTACGGAGAAGTTCAAGGATGAGGTTTCGATTGAGATAGTTTATCTCAATCACGATTTCGCCAAGTATCTTGGGCTCGAGGTCTACACCTTTCTTACCGACGCGGCTGAGGCCCAAAACGCCGGGCTTGGAGACTGGTTCTTTCGCGACGTTGCATTCCCGGGGCTTCTCGACAACACGGAGGCATACTTCAGCCGCTACTTCCCCGTTCGAAGCGGTAAGATCGGCCAGTTCCAGCACTACTTTCTCGAGCGGCGGCGCGGGTTGGAAGGCCTGCTGGATCGGCTGATCGCGAAGTACCGGCTTGATGAAGCCGATCTGGTCGGGTTCACGTCGATGTTCATGCAGAATGTCGCCTCGTTTGCGATGGCGGCCAAGCTCAAGCAACGCAAGCCAGGAATTATCACCGTTATGGGCGGCGCCAACTGCGAAACTCCGATGGGGCAGGTGATCGCCAAGAAGGTGCGGCACATCGATTACGTGTTCTCCGGTCCCGGCCTCAAGAGCTTCCCGGACCTAATCGGCCACTGCATGGCGGGTGAGCGTCACAAGTGCGGCTTAATAAAAGGAGTGTTCTCGAGATCCAATTCGATGGTCATGCCGGGCCCGGACGACATCGGAGACGAACTTGAGATCAATCACCCGATTAATCTGGATTACGACAATTTCATTAGAACGCTGGCCGATACTTTTCCCCGCGGCACGGTCAAGCCGATCCTGCCGTTCGAAACATCGCGCGGCTGCTGGTGGGGTGAGCGCGCTCATTGCACGTTCTGCGGACTGAACAGCCAGTCGATTGCCTATCGAGCGATGACGCCCGAGCGAGCACTCAGTCAGTTTGAAGCGCTGTTTCGAGCCGCACCGAACGTTCCGCGCCTCGAAGCGGTCGATAACATTCTTCCGAAGAATTACCTTCGCGAAGTACTGCCGTTCGTCAAGACGCCCCCGCACATAACGATCTTCTACGAAGTGAAGGCGGATCTCAGCGAAGAGGAAATGGAAATCCTGGCCAACGCGCGTGTGAAAGCGGTTCAACCGGGAATAGAGTCTCTGGCTACATCGACGCTGAAACTGATGAGGAAGGGAACTTCAGCGTTTACGAATCTGACTCTGCTGAAAAATTGCGTGAGGTATCACATCGACCCGGTGTGGAATCTTCTGGTCGGCTTTCCGGGAGAAGGCAAAGAAGCCTACGAGGGCTACGTCAGGAATCTGCCGAATCTGAGGCACCTGCCGCCGCCAACGGGAATCTATCCAGTGCGCTTCGACCGATACAGCCCCTACTTCAAGCAGGCCGATTTCTACAAGCTCAACCTTCAGCCCCTCGACTTCTACTCGTTTATTTATCCGTTCGAAAAAGAAGCGCTGAGCCAGCTCGCCTACTATTTCGCCGACGTCAATTTCAACGCCGGCTACATCACCACGATGGTGGAGTGGATGGATAAGATGAAAGAGCCGGTCAACAAATGGATCGGGATGTGGAGTAAGGGCGCCGCAAACCGGCCGATGCTCGTCTTCAACGAAAACGGGCGCATCTACGATTCGCGTTCGGGAACGGCCGTCGAGCACGATGTGGGACGGCTCGGAGCCCAGGTCCTGCACTTTACGTCCAAGCCAAAGCGCGTATCGGACATAGCTCGTGAGTTGGCCCGCTTGCCGGGATTCGACGCCGAAAGAGAGCTGGCCGCCCTGCACGGAAAGGGACTCTTGTTCAACGAAGGAGACCGTTACCTCAGCCTCGTGCTGCATCCGAAGCTTGAGCGGGTGGCCGTCGCCTGACCGCGCAGCCCGCGTGCTTGCTTCTCACATCGTTTCGATCATTCAACATCCGTTGCCAAATGGAGCCAGCGTTTATGAGAGATAAGGTGTATTTGAAACCGAACGTGCTGGCGGAGCCTTTGTTTAACCAATGGTACGCATGGCCTTATCTTATCTCGCCGCCGGCCGCGGCGATGTTCGTAGCAAACCTCCACCTGAAAATCCTGCAATCGTTTGTCAATGCCCCGCAGGTGCATGTGTCCGCATTGAAGAATCCGGCGATGCTCGGCGGTCCGTTCGTCAACTACGATGCTGACAAAGTTGGAGTGATAAAGGAGCTGATGGAGCGGACGAAGCGAGAGCAGGACCATATGCTGCGTTTTGCAGAGGCCGTGAAACAGCTCGACAACACCCTTTCCGATCAGGCGACGGGCTACTCGATGGAGGGCCTCTATGAAAAAGCGCCTGACGTGTTGCGAGGCTACGTCGAGCTGGTCTACGACGCCAAAAATCATCCCTCCATTCGCTTTATCGAGGGCCTGCTCTACAAAAGCCCGTTTTACAACACCGCGTCGCAGAGCGTGGCGCTTTCCCTGGTCACGGACGACCGGCGTCCTTTCATTCTCAGCACGCCCTTCGTCGAAGACGAACGTCACGTAACCCTCAACCTGCCATTCGACGACGAAGGGTTGGACCAGTTGTTTCGAATGAAGAAAGAGCCGCAGCTCTATGAGCACATCAAGGAAGTGCTCGGTGTTGCCGACGAGCAAGGAGAACTGTTCTCGTCTCTATTCACTACCGCGAACGGGCACGGACCGGCGGGGTACGATGGAGACGGGGTCCGGATTCGCTACTTCGGTCACGCCTGTCTCCTGATCGAATCAAGCCGGACCAGCATACTGTGCGATCCATTGATAAGCTATGACATAGAAACCGGAATCCCGCGCTACACCTATCGGGATTTACCCGACGTGATCGATTATGTGCTGATCACTCATGGACACCAGGATCACTGCATACTGGAATCGCTGCTGCAGCTTCGGCACAAGATCAGGCAGATCGTCGTGCCGCGCAGCTCGGGCGGCAAGCTGATTGATCCGTCACTGAAGCTGGCCCTCGAAAACATCGGGTTCAAAAACGTAGCTGAAATAGACGAACTCGAGACGATCAAAGTCGGCGACGGCGCCATTACGGGAATTCCGTTTCTCGGCGAGCACGCGGATCTGGATATTCGGACGAAGATGGCGTATCTGGTCAAACTCAAAGGGCAAACCATCATGTGCGCCGCGGACTCGAACAACATCGATCCGAAGTTGTACGCGCACGTTCGAGAGCTGTCGGGCGTGGTCGACGTAGTGTTTCTTGGGATGGAATGCGACGGCGCTCCGCTGACGTGGCTCTACGGTCCGCTGCTGACGAGATCGCTTTCGCGGAAGATGGACCAGTCGCGCCGATTTAATGGATCGGATTGCGAAAAAGCGCTCAACATAATCGAGACGCTCGGCTCAAAGCGAGCATACGTATATGCGATGGGCCAGGAGCCATGGCTTACCTTTCTGACATCGATCCAATACACGAACGAGTCCCGGCCAATCCTGGAGTCTGACAAACTGGTGGAGGAGTGTCGCAGGCGGGGCGTTGAGGCGATGCGGCTGTTCGGCTGCGATGAAATACTTTTCGCCTGAGCTTCGGCAGGTTGATCTCACGGAAGCCATCGGACTGAAGCTCCGCTCTGACGGCAACCAATCGGTTTTGAAGGGCGCACAAGGAGACTCTCCATGTACGACGAGATTCTTTCCAGCATAGGCAGAACCCCGCTGGTGAAATTGTCGCGAGTGTTCGGGGACTGCGATTTCAGGCTCTTCGCCAAACTCGAAGGATTCAATCCCGGCGGCAGCATCAAGGACAGGGCCGCGATGAACATTATCAATCGCGCACTTGAAGCCGGTGTAATAGGTCCTAACACCACGATCATCGAATCAAGCTCCGGAAACATGGGAATCGGTCTTGCGCAGGTTTGCGCGTATCACAAGATGCGGTTCATCTGTGTTATCGATCCCAAGACCACGCAGGCCAATATCCAGATTCTTAGAGCCTACGGAGCCGAGATCGATTATGTGTCGGAACCTGATCCGGTTACTGGCGAGTTCCTGAAGGCGAGAATTGATCGAGTGCGCCAACTGATCGATACGATTCCGGACAGCTACTGCCCAGATCAGTACTCTAACCCGGACAACTTCCGGGCTCATTATCAGACGATGGCAGAGATCACCAGCGAGCTGAACGGCGATGTTGATTTCCTGTTCTGTGCCACCAGCACGTGCGGCACGATGCGGGGCTGCTCGGAATACGTTCACGACCGAGAGTTAAAAACAAACATCATTGCAGTAGATGCCGTCGGCAGCGTGATATTCGGAGGGCGATCAGCCAAGCGGTTGATACCTGGTCACGGCGCCGCCGTAAGGCCAAAACTCCATCGGCCGGATCTAACCGCTAGATGCGTGCACGTTACCGATCTCGAGTGCGTAGTCGGCTGCCGGCGCCTGGTTCGAGAAGAGGCGATACTGGCCGGTGGTTCGTCAGGAGCCGTGTTGATGGCCATCGAGCACCTGAAAAGTGAACTGCCACCCGGCTCTTCCTGTGTCGCCATCTTCCCGGATCGTGGCGAACGGTATCTGGACACCATATATTCCGACAGATGGGTTGCGGCCAATCTCGGTCAGATCTGCGAAACATGCGCGGAGTGGAGTTCCTATTTCACGCCGGCTCTGACGGTCGAGCCCGCCATAGCGGCCTCCTTCAATCTGGCCTGCCTGGAACACGCAAAGTGAGATGGCCAATCCGGATCCAATCCTGAACACGCGCATTCCGATTGCGAACAAGCGGTTGGATGAGGGCTTTGCGTGTGACGCGGCGAGCGGCCCTCTCCCCGACCACTTGGCTCGATTATCTACCGATGGCGAATGGGCGGTTTGGCGATGTTGTTGCCTCCGAGGCGCCGGCTTTCCGGCTTCGGAAGTGCTGAAATTGTCGAGCCCGGAGCTGGGCATTTCCGTCGATCAACTGATCGAAGCTGAAGAACGCCAGTCGCGAGTGCTTCGGGATCTGACTGACAGAATCCTGCGCGAAGCGGATGAAGCCGCGATGAGTGGTCACGAGGCTCTCAGAAGACACTTGCGAAAGCGGCTCAAGAGCCTGAACCAGGGCCGAGCGCCTGAACCGCTTGCTATTGATTGCAAATCCAACGATTCAATAAACGCCGCTCTGAAAAGCCAGCGCGAGCTGGAGGAACTGCGGGAGGCGTTCGCGAATGAATATTCACTGGCCTGTCGTGCAGCCTCCAGAGCACTTTGCGACACCGCGCTCGACGACCGCTTTCGGGAAGCGGTGCTGTGGCAAAGCCGAACCGCATTTCATACGGGAGTCAAAGCTCTGCTGGCTGAGACATCAAACGGCAGCGAGCGGAGAAACACTCATCAACGCCAGCACGAATCGTTGATCGCAAGCTACCTTCAGCGCTATTGCGTAAAGAATGATTCGGTTGGATTCTTCGGTCCCGTCGGCTGGGCGCGCCTTGTAGATTCGGGTGAAGTCATTACCGCTCGTCCCGGAGCTGACTTGCTCGCGAAACGCAGTGTTTATTTTGAGAGCTGGGCTATAGACGCCCTCGCCGAAGCTTTGATCAAAAGTGACAGGTCTCTGCTTCGCTGGGCCGCGCCTCGGCTTGCGCCGGTTTATTTCTGTAGTG